>Ga0164318_10001920_pt1 | contig 18931 bp, 13 predicted proteins | sample GuaBasSedimGuay9_FD_113734 | JGI IMG/M metagenome (GOLD analysis project Ga0164318, IMG submission 113734) | Subseafloor sediment microbial communities from Guaymas Basin, Gulf of California, Mexico - Guay9, Core 4571-4, 0-3 cm | ecosystem: Environmental > Aquatic > Marine > Hydrothermal vents... | reverse complement strand
TATTAAACTTTTATTTAAATGTTCAATTTCCTTAAGAGAACGTTCTTGCTTCACTTCCAAAGTAATCGAATTTTTCAAGGTAAGGAACTGTCTGTACCCAGCGACAAAAATTGTTAAGGAGAAGATAGACAATACCAATGCGAAAATATGAAACATTTCACCGCCATGATAGATCATGGCCGCGATAAGTGGCAGAACATTAATGAAAAGGTACAGTACAAAAGCGTGAAAAATACTCACTAAAGTAGAGACAGAACCCGCGACAAGCGCCATCATGATAGTTCCTATCATCAGTACACGTATATCCGGGACATCATATAAGACACTGCTCCATGCGGCTATGGTATAAAGAAGCGCCGTTGATGCCGTTAAGACAAAAGTTATTTTTAAAGATTTTATGGCCTTGTCGCTTTTAATTTTTAAAAAGTAATCCAATTTTTTACTCATAAAAACTCTTCCGACAAAGAGCATAAAATGTAACGACAACCAGCTATAAATCAGTAAATGCGGCACCGCATCATGAAGGATAAAGGCTACCATCAACGGGGCAATTATATTGGCAGAAAGCACACCGGAAAGTGTTGAAACAATTAATATTTCTATCAATTTCGGATGATAATCGATGGAGAGAGCTTTCGTAATACCAGAGATCATTTAGTCTGTATCCTCTGAACTGTTTTTTGATGCCTGTAGATAATGGCCAAGTGTTTGAAGTAAGATATTTGGTGCGATCGGTTTACTGAGGTAATCGTCCATCCCTGCATTTAAAAACCGTTCCCGGTCACCCTTAAGTGCGTTGGCTGTCAATGATATGATCGGTGTATGTACAAGAGCCTGCTTTTTTTCAATCTCCAAGATCTCTTTGGTCGCCCCGACACCACCGAGCTTCGGCATGTTCTCATCCATTAAAATCAAATCATATTTTCCGGTTTTAAATTTTTCAATCGCTTCGAGTCCATTCTGTGCCACTTCGTGCGTCATCCCTGCATTATCAAGAATAATCCCTATAAACATCTGATTGGTTTCCATATCGTCCACAAGCAGTATATGCTTGCCGGAAAGATCTAGTTTGGATAGAGAAGTTGAAGAAGACGACATCTCCTTCCTACCAAGCGGCATCGCGATATGAAGCAAAAAACAACTTCCTTTTCCTTCCACACTTTTAAGCGTTAAGGTACCGCCCAGCATCTTTGTCAATTTTGCACTGATCGTGAGTCCAAGCCCTGTCCCGCCATACTCTCTTGCCGTTGAACTGTCTGCTTGAGAAAAGGAGTCGAAAATACTCTCATGCTTATCGGCAGGAATTCCGATACCGTAATCTTTGACCCGTATATGCAACGCACCATTTTTATACCAAATGATGCACTTCACATTGGCACCTTTTGGTGTAAATTTTATGGCATTGGAGAGAAGGTTTGAGAGAATTTGCTTAATTCTAAGTGCATCACTGTAAAGTACATTCGGCATATAATGGTTGTACTGAATTTTCAATACAACACCTTTTTCTGCCGCTTTAGCCTGAAAAAGTTCTGCTACGGTGATAAGATCTTTGTACGGATTAAAGTTAAGGGCTTCAATATCCAGCTTTCCACTCTCAATTTTACTGATATCTAAAATATCATTGATAATATGCAAGAGCGAATCAGATGAGTTTTGAACCACACTCAAATATTTTAACTTTTTCGGATCCGTCTCCTCTTCGCTCAGTAAAGAGATAAAGCCAGTAATCGCATTAAGTGGCGTTCGGATCTCATGTGACATATTTGCTAGAAATTTACTTTTTTGCAATGAAGAACGTGTCGCTTCCTCTTTTTCCAGGCGCAAGTTATCATTAATAGCTTTATGTTCTTTTTCATAGGCTATAATTTGGACAACACGGGAAAGTACCTTTTGCAACTGATCAATATCGATGGGTTTTAAAATAAAGTTTGAAATACCGAGATTGATGAGTTTCAGCAGATAATGCGACTCATTATGTGCTGAAGTTACAATAATATGTTCTTTGCTATTAATGGAAAAAATAGCTTCAATCATCTCAATACCATTCATTTTTGGCATATTAATATCGGTAATAACCATGTCATACGTGTATGAATATTTTTCAAAAAACTGCTGATATTTTTGATAACCAATTTCGCCATTTTCTGCCGTATCGACACGACCAAAAAACATTTTTAACACTTCAGTAGTACTGTCACGTACCACATCCCCATCTTCGACATACAAAATATTTAGGTTCTTGCCCGATCGTATTAAGGTTTCAAGATTATTCTCAGTCATTATTTTTTTATCCCATCATCTCTGTTAATATCGTTTCCATCTCTTTTGAAGGCATAGGTTTTCCATAAAGATAACCTTGCATATTTTGACAACCGTTCTCTATGAGAAACTTTTTCTGGGCTTCGTTTTCAACGCCTTCGGCAATCACCTTCAGGTTTAAACTTTTCGCCAGAGCAATCACCGCTCTGGCAATACCGGCATCATCCTCATCATCAGGCAAATTTTCAATAAAAGATTGATCGATTTTTAATTTGTCAATTGGAAAATATTTTAGATAAGAGAGCGAAGAGTATCCGGTTCCAAAGTCATCAATCGATAGTTCGATTCCTCTGTCACTGATCTGCTGAAGAATGGTGATGACTTTATCCGAATCCACCATAATCTGACCCTCTGTGATTTCAAATTCAAGCCATTTTGATTTTAATCCGCTCTCTTGCAGCATCGTGTCAAGGTATAATAGAAAATCTTTTTGATGAAGCTGTTTCATGGTAATGTTAAGTGCAAGTGTTTCAGGGTTGAAGCCCATGTCATACCACCGCACTACCTGTCGCATCGCCGTTTTCATCACCCAGCGGTCCAGGGGTATAATCAGTCCCGTCTCCTCTGCAATCGCTATAAATTGATCCGGAGATATTAATCCCCTACTTGGGTGCTGCCACCGTACTAAAGCTTCTATCCCTGTTAATTGGCCATTCTCACCATTAAATTTCGCTTGATAAAAGAGAACAAACTCTTCTTTTTCCAATGCCTGACGCAGACTTGCCTCCATGACGATACGTTCAAGTGCAACTGCCGTCATTTCAGCCGAATAAAACTGAAAATTATTTTTTCCTGCATCTTTGGCTTTGTACATCGCGGTATCGGCATACTTTAAAAGGTTATGAGCATCCGTATCATCTTCCGGATAGAGACTGATACCGATACTGCTGGAGATATAAAGAATGTGATCGGCAATGTGAATAGGTTTGGCAAGGATATCGAGAATTTTCTGTGCCATGCGGGATGCATCTTGCGGTTCATTCAGTTTTCCCATCAAAATGGTAAATTCATCACCACCCAGGCGTGCAAGCGTGTCTTCTTTGCGAATAATGCTATTGAGCCGGTCTGCGGTTATCTGAAGGACTTCATCACCGACCTTATGCCCTAAAGAGTCATTGATCTGTTTAAAGCGATCGAGATCGATAAAAAAAAGTGCGAACGCATCTTGCCGACGCGCTGTTTTCTTAACTGCTTGAAATAATCTCTCATGGAAGAGAACACGGTTCGGCAACCCTGTGAGATAATCATGATGCGCTTGATGCGTCAAGACATCTTTTTGCTTACGCAGTTTATCTTGTACATCAAGGTGTGCTGTAATATCTCTTACCGATTCAATAATCCCTATACAGTTATGTTCATTATCGAAGAGAGGTGATGCCGCCAATTCTACATAACGTAAACTTCCATCTATATCTATATGATTATGGACGACAGTGGTATGTTTTTGACTTTCAAGTACCTGCTGGAGAGGACATGGATGTTCATCCCCCTCACAAGGAGTTGATCGATGATGGGAGATCTCATAGCATTTTGGATGTTTAATATCTGCTACCAGCTTTGCATCAATATTTTTCTGCAGATTTGAGTTCATCAGCTCGATCGTATAATCTTCTCTGATAACCATAATCGGATCTTCAACACCATCGATGATTGATTGAAGGTATGCATGATGTTCGATCAATTTCTCTTGTGCTTTTTGAAATTGTACCTTGACGATCACATTGCCTAAAACACCTATAAACTGCTCCATATCAAAAGGTTTTAACAGATAACCGTCAACACCGAGTTTAATGCCGGTCACAAAGTATTCAGATTCGGTATAGGCTGACAATATAAGAATGGAGATATGTTTATCTCTCTTTCTAATCTGCTCAATCATCTCCAACCCATTCATACGCGGCATATTGATGTCGGTGATGATGAGATCGAAATCTCCATTTTTATACTTTTCAAGTCCATCTGAACCATCGACTGCCACCGAAATATTTTCGAAAAATTCTTCTAACACCATCTGTATCGATTCTCTCGCTACAACATCGTCTTCAACATATAACAGTCGTAAATTACGGCATTCTTCTATGATTGTTTCGATATTAGTCATCATCTTGTCCATTTTGAAGTTTCCTCAGTTTGTCATTGACTGGTACCTGCTCAAAGTGTACATCATATGCTTTTATGTTTAATATTTTCATCATAACTCTAATTGATTTAGTTTATTCAATATAATACATATTATAAGATACAAATCTAAGCAAATTTACATTACAATCTGAGGAATCTATATAAATGGCCTAAAATATGAATACTATAAAAGTGCTCATTGTGGAAGATGATGAGATAGTTGCAAACTTGATACAAGAGTATTTACAAATATGTCATTTTAATGTTATGAGTGTCCATACTATTACCGATGCCCTTTCTCATATCAAGCATCATGACTACCAACTTCTATTACTCGATCTTACTTTATCGGATTTTAGCGGGTTTGATCTACTGCAAAATATTAAAAACAGTGTTGCTTTACCCGTCATCGTTATCAGTGCACATAGTGATACACAATCAAAAGTAAAAGCGTTCAAATACGGTGCCAGTGATTATATGGTGAAACCCATAGAACTTGAAGAGCTTGAAGCCAGAATGTGGGCACTGTTAGGACGGCACAGTGACATTAGAACTGCAGAGGAAAAAAATATTTTTGAAATAAAAAATAATTTTATATTCTTCAAGCAAGAGCTACTTGAGCTTACAAGCCTGGAATTTGAACTCTTATCTCTCCTCATCAAAAATAGACATCAAACCATGACACGCGAAACATTGGCAAAATCCTTGTCCTCTATCAGCTCACACCGCTCTTTAGACCATCATATTAAAAATATCCGTAAAAAAATAGGAAATGACGGCAGTAATGCAAGTTATCTCAAAACAGAGTATGGCGTAGGCTATAGGCTAAGTTTTTAACCAATCTCTATTATCTCATCTGCACACCAGCGGGCGAGATCGAGTTCATGCGTAATGAGCAGCATTCCCATACTGTCTAGATACTTTAAGAGCATTTTCATCACATCGAGCTGAATCACATTGTCGAGTGCCGATGTCGGCTCATCCAGCAGCAGAAGGTCAGGCTTCATAAGCAGTGCACGGATAATAGAAGCACGTTGCAGTTGTCCGCCGGAGAGTTCATGGGGAAGTTTATCAAGCAGTGTCTCATCAAGGTTCATCGTATTTAAAAGCATCTCTATACCATCAAGAGATGCAACATCAGCTATCTGATTGCGAACAGTGTATGCCGGATGAAATGATGTATAGGGATCTTGAAAAACTTCCGATATACGTTGAACCGATATCGTTCCCGATTCAGCCGCGATATTTCCAAGGATCAATTCAAACAATGTCGTTTTGCCTGCGCCACTGGGACCGACGATTGCTTTGATCTGACCGCGTTCAAGTGAGAGTGAAAAGTCCCTATACAGTCTACTGTCCGGGTCATACCCAAAATTTAATGCTTTAATGTCAAGAACTCTATTCATTACGCTGCTTCATATAAAAATATTTTTTATTATAGCTACAAATCCCGAGGATATTAAGAATAATTAAGAAAGTTTAAATATTTATTAGAATGAGAGAGAAAAAGAGAAGACAGAAGGCTCGAGTCTCCTGTTTTTCTCTAATTAGTTAATAGCGTAAAATTATTTAGTAATGAAGTTGTAGGCACCTTTAGCAGTACCTGCCATCATCATCATTGGAGTAAGACCCATAAGAAGACCTGCTCCTGCGCCCTCACCCATATAACCGGCCATATCAGTCATCATATCTGCTAATTTGTTGTCAAAACCAAAACCTTCAGCGATACTTTTACCTTTTTTACTGCCAATCTCACGAGCAGAAGAGAGTTGATCTTCCCATTTAGAGATAGCATTTTTAACGATATCCGTCGATGCATCCATTTGTGCTTCTGCGATATCTACTAGAATATTGTCTTGTGTTGCTGTTTTTGCTGCTGTTGCTGCCATAAAAAATCCTTTTAAATTAAAAATATAATAATTTGTCCTATTAATCAGAACGATAAAATTGTATTATACTTGAACTTAAAATAAGATTATATGATGAAGAGTATTACATATGGTAAATCAAGTATCCAATGCATGACTTGTATCTAACAAATAATAACTACTTTACTAGTTTTGAATTTTCTTTTCGATAATCAACATCATTCTACCATGTCCTTCATCGTCTGCCACTTCCGCAGCAGTCATATCATCATTATTTAGAATATCATTTTTAGCATCAAGGTTAATAAGAAGTGTTGCAACAGGTTGCTTGCCATACAGTGCGGCAATATGCAAGGGAGTATCCCCGTTCTTATTAACAGAATTTATGTCAGCCCCCTTTTCATAAAGAAAGAATACGACGTCATCGTAACCCTCTTCTGCCGCAATATGAATAACCCGATTGCCATTAGAGTTTTGATGTTCAATATCTGCTTTGTGCCGAAGGAGCAGCAAAACCATCTCCATATCACCATATTTGACCGCCCAAAAGAGTCCGGTACATCCACGTTTTCCACCAAGGTTTACATTGGCACCGCGATCAATGAGCAGACGAACAATCGGATTATCTTCATTGTACACCGCAAGGAATATGGGAGTTTGATCATGCTTATTCAGTGCATTGACATCTGCTCCGGCATCTAAAAGCGCTTCAACGGCCTTAATGTCTTCAGCATTAACAGCGTCATGAATCGGTGCAGAATAACCATTTAACACAACTACGATTAAAAGAAAAAGTAATTTTTTCAAAACTATACTCCATAATGATATCTTATATATTCATCATAATACTTTGAAGCTAAAAAGTAGCTTTTTTGATGCTGAATTAATTTTAGGAGGTGCCATTTTTCAACGCTTTAACTTTATAGAGTTTCTCATCTGCACGTTTGATAATCATCTCCAGCTTTTTATCTCCTGGCGCAAGCATCGCTGCACCAATACTTGTTGCAAACTGCAGAGGTATACCGGCAATAGAGCGAACGGACGCTATCCCTTTTCTAATCAGATCAATTTTTTTGCGTGCCGTGTCTTTATCTACTCCTATCATCACCAAAATAAACTCATCACCTCCCATCCGTGCGAAGCAGTCATCATCATCTATATTGTCATTCACTATCTGTACAAACATTTTAATCACCTCATCACCTACATCGTGCCCGTATGTGTCATTAATTATTTTAAATTTATCGAGATCAAAGACAAAAACATAATAAGGTTTTTGTGTAACTTTGGCAGTAGAAAGCATAATATTTGCACGTTCAAAAAATCGGCGACGGTTAGCAATTCCGGTTAAAGGATCTTCATTTGCCATTTTTTCCAAGGCTTCAATGGCCTCTTTTAACTTTAGCTGAGTCTGAACACGAACCAGTACCTCTTTGGGACGATAAGGCTTAGTAATATAATCAACCCCACCTGCATCAAACCCGGTAATAATACTCTCTGTATCCGTTTTACCGCTTAAAAAAATGATAGGGATATCTTCTGTTTTTGGACTAGCCTTAATAAGTTTACAGGTTTCATATCCATTCAGACCCGGCATATTGATGTCAAGCAAGATAAGGTCTGGTTTCTCTTCGTGGATCATCTCCAACGCACTTCGACCGTCAATTACCGCACTCACATCATAATCACTTAAGAGTTCGATAAGAAAATCAATATTACCCGGATTGTCATCAACAATTAATATTTTTGGTTTCTCAAGTTCCATACTATTCCAATTTTTGTAATGCCTCTATAGAGTGTACCGCATCTTTAAATGTATAGGCTTTAATCGAAAGTACAATTTCATCAAAAAGTATCTTTTTCTTACCGGACCAGCCATAGCCTTTCAAAATTTCAAGCAACTCTTTGCATTGAACAGCTTTACCTTTTTTTGCATAAGAGAGCAGCTGTATCATTAGAGATTTCATTACTTCTTCACTAATCGATGCTCTTTGTGTATGCATCTCACTACTCTGCTGTTTTAATATTTTAATCTCTTTTAAGGTCTCTTTTAACGTTCTTTCAAGATGCGTAATGAGTACACGGTAAGCACTTGCTTCATTTGCTGCAAATGCATCTTCAAGTCCTTTTAAAAGTTTATGGAGTTCATTTGCTCCAAGATTCCCGGCAATCCCTTTGTAATAGTGTGCCAAATCCTGAGCCTCTACATGCTTTCCATTTTGAATTAATTTCCTAAAATTTGGCATTGCTTTTGCTATGGAGTCGGCAAAATCAAACAATATTTTTTGATAAGCTTTAATATTGCCATTGAGACGTTGCAAACCTTCTGTCACATCAATCGAAGTGAGTACCCTCACTAAACGTGCTTTTGTATCTTCATTCTCAATTTTTACGACAACAGGCTCAACCTCTGAAATATCAACTTTTGCAGGGATATAGTGCAGCAATAATTTATAAAACGCCTCCACATCAATCGGTTTACTCAGGTAATCCTGCATACCGATCTCTTTAGCATATCGATGATCTTCCCCTTTAAGGTTTGCACTCAGTGCGATGATAGGAATTTTATCAAATTGCGAATATTCACGAATAATGGATGATGCTTTATAACCATCCATAATCGGCATATTAATATCCATGAGAATCAAATCATATCCAGCGTCTCTGTTGAGCTCTTCAACCGCTTTTTGTCCGTTCAACACATTGGTAATCTTTATGCCGGTATCTTCAAGAAGCCCTTCAACAACAGCTTGATTCATTGTATTATCATCTGCAAGCAAGATCTTGCTGCCACGCAGTACCAACATATCTTCATGCTGATATTTCTGTTTTTGGCTTTTACGGTTTTTCTTCGAACTATCAAAGAGTGTGATAATAAGATCAAAGAGCATCTGTTGGTTAAACGGTTTACTCAAATAGGCATCAATCGGCAGCCCCTTAAAGTTTTTCTCACGGTGGAACATCTCTTCCATGAGGACAATTTTTGCTTTGCATCGGTGTAGAATTGATCCATCCAAGCAGAGCCTGATCATATTATCATCAACAATAATCATATCAAAATTTTGTTCACTCAAGGCATCACGAAGCGCTTTAGAAGTGCTTGCAGATGATGTTTGGTAATGGAAATAGTTCAGCATATTTGACAAGGCATCAATACTTTTCTGATTCGTTTCAACGATTAATACATTTTTGTCCATCAGACGTTTTGAAGGCAGGCGGTAACTCCGCAAATCCTGTTCATTTGCCAATTCAAGTGCAATAGTAAATATAAATCGGCTGCCCTCTCCACTTCGACTCTCAACATGGATCTTACCGCCCATCAGTGCAACAAGACCTTTGGAAATATTCAGGCCCAATCCCGTACCCCCAAACTTACGGCTTGTAGAGCTGTCTGCTTGCGAAAATGGCTGAAACAGAAGCTTGATCTGCTCTTTAGTCATGCCGATTCCACTGTCTATGACTTCAAACTGAAGTTTTTTATCCCCATTGTCTGCTTCGACTGGTTTGATATTAAGGAGGATATCTCCCTCTTCAGAAAACTTTATTGCGTTATCAAGCAGGTTGATCAGTATCTGAGTTAAGCGCAAGGGATCGCCTTTTAAGTTGGCAGGCACACCTTTTGCTACATCAAAGATAATGGAAACCCCCTTATTTTTGGCTTTGATACTCGCAATATCGGAGATCTGTTCCAAAACAGAATTAATATTAAAATCGATCTCCTCTATCTCGATTTTACCGGCTTCTATTTTAGAGAAATCAAGGATATCATTGACAATATTCAGCAGCATATTAGAGGAGCTTTTGATCTTGAAGAGGTTTTCGTACTGTTTGTCTGTCACTTCACTCTGAAGCAGGAGATGCGTAAATCCGACAATAGCATTCATCGGTGTTCGGATCTCATGGCTAATGTTAGCCAAAAGTGCCTCTTTAAAGCGTGTTGCCGCTTCAGCATCGTTTATCGCAGATAGTAGTTTTTGATTATAGATTTTTCTGGAATGATGACTTAAAACTCCCATAACAATAATAAACGTGACCGTCAAAATAACAAACGGAAGAATATTATCTTCACGAATAAACATATCATAGAAAAAGGCACGTTCCATAGTGACCTCCGGTTCCATAGAAAAAAGCGGTATCGACAGTAATATTAAAGCAAAAAACTTGCGTAGAACCATACCATGAATATTCATGTAATGATTATATTTCATTCTACTCGTAAAATCAACCCCGAACCTGATTACGGGTTGAACTTTTTGCCTTATAGAGGTTCTCATCTGCCCGTTTGATCACCGAGTCGATCTTTTCATCATATTCTTCCGCCGCTGCCATACCCATACTGATGGTAACATGGACTTCAACATCACTGTCAAACTGCATTTTTTCAACACTTTGACGTATTATTTCCGCTTTTTTAAATGCTTCTTCATATGTAGTATGTGTCAATACAATTGTAAATTCATCACCGCCCAAACGTGCAAAACAGTCATCATCTCCCAGGTTTTCATTAACGACTTGTGCAAAACTTTTAATAACCTCATCACCAATATCATGACCAAAAGTATCATTAATCTCTTTAAATCTATCAATATCGACTACAAATAGGTAAAGGGGAAAGAGCTTGGATTTTGCATCACTGAACAGGGTTTGAGCATCTTCAAAAAAACGTCGACGATTTGCGATACCTGTCAACGGGTCTTCACGGGCCAGTTTTTCCAATTCAATCATGGCATTGTTCAATTTAAGATGCGTCTCCACGCGTGCCAGTACCTCTTTGGGACGATAAGGCTTGACAATATAATCAACACCCCCGGCATCAAAACCTTTGACAATACTATCCGCATCCGTATTGGCACTCAAAAACAAGATAGGAATATCTTTGGTTTTTAAATCTCCTTTAAGGATAGAGCAGACCTCATAACCATCCATGCCAGGCATGCTGACATCGAGCAAGATCAGATCCGGTTTTTCTTTCTCAATATATTCCAGGGCATTCTCACCATCGAGGGCAACACTGACATCATATTCATGCAGCAGTTCAAGCATAAAATCAATATTGACAGGGTTGTCATCAACAATTAGAATATTTGAAGCTGATTTGTCCACACTCACCCTTTGATCAATGTCTGAATTTTTTCACGAAGTATATCCGATTTAAACGGTTTTGTCATAAAGCCGTCACCTCCGGCATCTACCGCTGATTTTTTGAGCAATATATCATTTGCTGCTGTCAGAAACATCACAGGGATCGCCGCTGTTCTTTTATCTGATTTTATCTGTTTGCATATCTCTATCCCACTGATAGTGCCTAAAATAATATCGAGCAAGATCAGATCCGGCAATTCGTCCTCAAGTGCTTCATATGCCTCTTCAGCATCCAATGCAACACTGAGATCATACTCTTTCCCTAATGTTCCTATCAAGATCGTGATATTTAACTCATTGTCTTCAATGATTAAAACCTTCTTCACATAATCTCCTCTAATGTGCGTATCGCATCTTTAAAACGGTAGCGTTTCAGTGCATCCGTGATGGTCTGAAGCGCTTCAGACTTCTCCTGAGGCCAGGCATAACTTTCAAGCTCCGTTGTGAGCTCTTTGCAGAGAATTGCTTTTCTTTTTTTAGCTTTTTCGTGCATTTGAGTCAACAGATTATTTAACATGTCCGCACTGATAAGCTGTTTTTTCTGCTTTGTAACACTTATTCCTGCCTTCAATCCATCTACCGATGTCAGAAGCCGTTCAAATACTTCAGCATATCGGCGTAGTAGACCTGAAAAATCACCCTCCTCTTTTTCAAAGGCATCTTCAAGCAGCTTCACGGTTTTATAAATATTGTTTGCCCCGATATTTCCAGCTGTCCCCTTAATATTGTGTGCCAACATGGCGGCCGCTTCAAAGTTGCTTTGCTTAAGCAGTCTATTAAATTCTGCCACAGAGTCCCTGAACATTTCAGTAAAATCAAATAAAATCTTCCGATACAGCGCAGCGTCCCCGCCAACACGTTCCAGACCGGAACGGTAATGGAGCTCTTTCACTTCACTAATCTGTCCAACATCTTCCAAGACTTCAGTTTCTGCTCTCGACAATGTTTTAAACTCTGAGGGGGAGAGTTTTGGCTCGATATATTTTAACAACATAGTGTAAAAAAGCTGCACATCAATCGGTTTCCCAAGATGCTCCTGCATACCACTCTCTTTGGTTTTGTCAATATCACGCTGCATGGCATTTGCCGTCATCGCAATGATGGGAACTGCATCATAAATGCTATCCTCACGAATTCGTGAAGCTGCTTCATAACCGTCCATCACCGGCATATTAATATCCATCAGTATCAGATCGATATCATCCATTTTTTCAAGCAGTTCAAGTGCTTCTTGACCGTTATTGGCAACCTTTATTTCAATCCCGGTATCTTCAAGCAGGCCGAAAATGACGGTTTGATTGATAACATTGTCTTCTGCCAGCAGTATGACACTTCCGTTCAAATGTAAGAGGTCTTGTTTCATCACTTTTTCACGGCGTTCTGTCTTGTACGCATTTTCCTGGCTGAACAGTTCTAGTATGATTTTAAAGATCATCTGCTGATTGAAGGGCTTCAACAGATAAGCATCAATGTTGATTCCGTTAAGCGATTGGGTATTGCTGATGGAGAGTTCGCTCTGCATCATAACAATTTTTGCCTGGCAATATTCCTGTATATTTTGCTTTTTGCAGACTGAAAGTATCTGTCGATCAATAAAGAGAACATCATAAGCGTTGTCATAGATCGCTTGTAAAGTCTCTGTCACCGAGGCACTCTGCTGTACTTCAAAGTGAAAATACTCCAACATACGCTTTAATGCGTCTGAAAGCTTGGCATTGCCATCTGCGATCAGCACCTTTTTCTTCATCATCTCTCGAGAAGGAAGACGATAGCTTCTTCGATCTTCTATGATCTCTGTCATAATAGTAAAAATAAAGCGGCTCCCTTTTCCCTGTTCACTCTCGACCCAGATAGTACCGCCCATCAACTCAACCAGCTGTTTGGAGATCATCAACCCCAAACCGGTACCGCCGTACTTTCGGCTGGTTGAACTGTCTGCCTGTGAAAAAGCACGGAACAGTTTTCCGATCTGTTCACCACTCAGACCAATTCCCGTATCGATGATCTGAAATTCCAGGCACTCTTTTCCCGTACTTGAATGTGTCCGCTTAATTTTTAGTGTGATCTCACCCTCGTCTGTGAATTTGACAGCATTATTCATGAGATTGATGATGACTTGTCCCAAACGCAGCGGATCGCCCATGATCATTGCCGGAACACTCTTGTCAATATCGTACACCAGTTCCAGCCCTTTTTCCTGCGCTTTAAAACTGATCATATTGGAAACATTTTCCAGCGTTGTATTGATATTGAATTCTATGTTTTCAATATCAACTTTACCGGCTTCTATTTTGGAAAAATCCAAAATATCATTAATGATCCCCAATAGCAATTCACCAGAGTTTTTGATCTTTGAGAGATAATCAAACTGTTTCTCATCCAACTCTGTCTGCAGCAAAATGTGGCTAAGCCCTATGATCGCATTCATTGGCGTACGGATCTCATGCGACATGTTGGCCAAAAACTCATCTTTAGCTCGGGTTGCCTGACGTGAAGCTTCAATGGCCTCTTCAAGGTCTTTGGCATACTTATCAGCCACCATTTCATCATGCAGTATTTTAGAGACTTTATAAAGGGTCTGATAAAGCCGAACCGTGCGCAGCGGCTTCAGTAAAAAGTGGTTAAGACCCATATCCATCACATCGAGAAGGTAATCACTGTCATTATGAGCCGAAAGAACAATGATCATCTGTTTCGGATTAAGCTCCAGTATCTCACGACTCATCTCGATGCCATCCATTTTAGGCATGCGGATATCGGTGATCACAATATCGAAAGGGCGCTGATGCTCTGTCAAATACTGCTCATATTTTGCAAACCCCGCCTCACCGTCTTCCGCCACGATCACTTCATTAAAAAAATCTTCCAGTGTCTCCAATGTGTGCGCTCGTACGGCATCTTCATCTTCAACATACAATACATTTAATACGTTGCTATAATCAAGTACTTTATTAATATCTGTCATTTTATCTCTCTTTCAACGGCATGCAAATTCTAAAAACTGCTCCGCCATCACGGTTAGAAGCCTTCAGTGTACCATGATGATGATCTTCTATAATCATTTTACTCATATATAACCCAAGACCCGTCCCATTTTTTTCCAGTTTTGTCGAAAAATAGGGGTCAAATATTCTGTCAATAATGGCTGGATCAATACCGCCACCGTTATCTGAGATCTCTATACAAGCTACGTGTTCATCTTCGAATGTTGCGATGCGAATATAGGGTGATTTAACTGTTTTCAAAGAAAAGTTATCTTCCGCATTTTTTAAGATATTCAGCAATACCTGCGTCAGTTCGTTGCTGAACAGCAGCAGAGGCGTACCCTTTCGACACGCACACTCCAGACGGATCCCTTTATTGCTCAGGTTGATCTCAATAATACGCAAAGTATTTTGAATGGGGACGATAATGGAGAGTATCTCTCTCTTTTTATCCGCTTTATAGAAATTTCTAAAGTCGTCGATCGTCGTTGTCAACGCTTCAAGGTAAAGGTTGATCTTTTTCAAACGCTCAAACAGGTAAGCCTCAGCTTTAACCCTGCCATCGTGACTTTGCCAGTCAAATTTTCCGAGTTTCATCTTGGTTTCAATGGCGATGGTTGTCGTAGAGATGGCACCAAGCGGCTGCCGCCACTGATGCGCGATCATACTGATCATTTCACCCATCTGTGCCAATCTTGACTGCTGAAACAGTGTCTTCTCTCTCTCATAATTTTTACTGACCTCTTCTTTCACACGTTGATCGAGGGTACGATTAAGGCGTTCTATCTTGTTATGCGCCAACTGGAGTCTGTTTTTCTGTTTTGTAAGATAAAAGTTTCGATAGACAAGCACTAAAAGCAGTACAAGAACGGCGGCAAGGTACTTGCCATATTTCCAAAAACCGATTGCCTGTACATACTCAACATTTATCCATTGATCCGCAATGCTTTGTTTCCTCCTTTCATCAATACTGTTGAGTGACTTCTGTAAAATCGAAAACAGTAAAAGGTCATCATTGCGTACACCGATACCGTGTCCCCGGCCCTGGTCAATACATCCGGTGATCTTCATCGTATCCATATAGTGCTTTTTAATTTTATAGCCTATCGCTGCCAGGCTGTCAATGTATCCGTAAAGTTCTCCTGTCGCCGTCTTGTGTAATCCGTCTTCGATCGAATCCACTTCGATAAGATTAATCCGAGGATACCGCTGCTTTAAAATGTCTATATATGCATATCCTTTGACAACCCCGAATCGCTTATCAATCACCGTATTCAGGTCTGCAATAAAAAACTTGTCAAACGTTGTAGCGATCACAGCGGGAAAAGAGAGATAAGGCTCTGTAAAATTCAGATAAGTCCGACGTTCATCCGTCTGCATAATTACAGGAAAAATATCGCATTTTCTTGCCTTGGCATACGCGATAGACTGCGCCCAACTCACAGTAGGGATCAGGGTAAAAGGTATGTTGATCTTTTGTGAGATCTCTTGCATATAATCAGCACCGATCCCAATATAACACCCTTTGTCGATCTTTTCCAATGGCATCCAGTTTGGATCGACACAGTAAGTTATCTGCCCTTTTTCAGCTATATACTGCTGTTCTTCTTCACTGAATAAAAGATCTTTTGTTACGTCCTGATAGATAAACTGATCAAAGTTCATACGGCTTTTTTGATCAAGAACTCCCAGTTCAATGAAGTCATCTGCCATCATTTGAACACGCTGTTTATCAATAAAACCAATATCGTAGACTTTTGGCATCATCAACTGCACGATCTGAGTTGCTTCAAACTGCAGCGCTTCGGTACTTTTTTGCAGTGAATTGTATTTTTTTTGAATAAGAGCAATTATCTCGGACTGATGCGACAATGCATATTCCCACCCTTTTATACTTGCCTCGCGAAAGCGTTTGACACGCAGCGGATGGGTTACCAGCTCTGATTTTGATGTAAAAAGGTTGACATCATAAAATTCAGCACCATAGACAGATGGATTAAAAATATTGTAGTCTACCCCTTTCCCCATCAGCTCATAAATCTCATTCGTTACAAAGATAGACATCGCATCCACCTCTTTGTTCACAAAAGATACCGTTGAGAAAGAAGGTGCGACACGGATAAATTTCTTGCTGTCAACCTGAAACTTATCCATCATCATCAACCGCATAATATTGTCCATCTCTTCAGAGATCCCCATTACCTTTTTCCCTACAAGGTCCTGCGGTGTTTTAATATATGGTTGGGCTACAATGGCCAAAGGAGAACGCTTAAAAAAATTAGCCAGAAACACAAGCGGTTTTCCCTGCATGTATTCGCTAATGATATTGGAATAGCTGACACCGTATTGAGCCTGACCGCCTAGAACAGCATCAATAGGTCTGTTTTGATCCGAGTACTCGACAAACGTGACATCCAAGCCGGCATCTGCATAGTAGCCCTTCTCTTTAGCGGCATAGAAACCTGCAAATTCAAACTGATGTTTCCACTGCAGCTGGAGGGTAACAGATTCCAGAGTCTGTGTGGCAGATAAAAAAAGTGGAAAAAACAGTACGTAAATAAGCAAACGATGCATATCTCTCCCTCTTTAATCTAAAATATTAAAGTTATTGTATCCTAAGAATGTTTCGGAAACATCACTAAAATCAAAGTTATTGGAATTTATTTTTTTTGGCTATCATTTTTCAAATGAAACCGAAGAGCATCAATGAATTTTTTCAAATTATCTATCTTTTTCTCACTTTTTCTTACTATATCACTTGCTGCTGAGCATAAAGATTTGCAGCATGTTTCTGTTCAACTGGAGTGGAAGCATCAGTTTGAATTTGCAGGTTTCTATGCTGCGAAGGAACAGGGATATTATAATGAGCTCAATCTCGATGTGGAGATCAAGGAATATCATCCTGATATCGATACCATAAGTGATGTATTAAACGGAGTTTCTACGTATGGAATGTCCTCTTCACAATTGATTTTAGAACGTTTGTCGGGGAAAAACATCGTTCAACTTGCCTCTTATTTAAAGCAGAATGCTCTGATTTTAATTGCAAAACCGGATATTAGAACAGTTGAAGATCTCAAAAACAGAAAAGTCATGGCAGCGGCCAATGAGTTAAAAGGCACCAGCCTTGCCGCGATGATACAAGAGCATCATCTCAATACAGATAACATAAATGTCATTTCCCATCGTTTTAATATTGACGCGTTTGTCAACGATGAGATCGACGCCATGACAGCCTTTCTCTCTAACCAACCTTTTTTACTGGATCAAAAACAGGTTCCCTACAAGATCTTCAATCCGGCAGATGAGGGAATCTACTCGTATGACGTTGAACTATTCACCAGTGAAGGTGAAGCCAAAAATAATCCTTTAAGAACACAAAACTTTATCGATGCGACACGTAAAGGCTGGGAATATGCACTGTCGAATAAAGAAGAAATTGTTGACTTGATCTATCATAAATACTCCAGCGAAAAGTCAAAAGAGGCCCTGTTATATGAAGCGGATGTCATTCATAAACTAATGAAAACAGATCTCTTTAAAATCGGGGCTGTTGTACCGGAGCTCATACAGTTAAATACCAATATGTACGTTCAACTCGGCATGGTTGACAAGCATTGGGACCTTGAAGGTTTTGTATTTGATCCCAAGCCAAGACAGATCAATCTGACTCCGGTCGAATCAGCCTTTATCAAGGCACATCCTATCATTCATTTCAGCGATGTTCAGTGGGAACCGTTTGCTTCGACAACTGGCAAAACATACAGCGGTATTTTCAAGGAGTACTATAAGCTGCTCTCCCAGCATACCGGCATAAAATTTGAATTTGTAAAGATTGGCGACGGTGTCAATTTTCAGCTTGTGTTAGATGCATTGAAACGCAAAGAGATCGATATGATCGACGGCAGCGGGAAGACAGAAGATCGAAAAAACTATGCGCTCTTTGCCGGTCCGCTGATGCAGATAAGTCTGGCCATTGTCTCCAACAAACAAAATAGATATACCACCCTCGAAAGCCTGAAAGAGAAAAAGATCGCTGTCGCCAAAGGCAGTACTGCATCGGAGTATATCAAAGAGCATTTTCCTCAAATAAAATTGATTTATACCGACAGCATCGACGAGGCACTGAGTCTCGTGTCCCATCAAAAAGCAGATGCTACAGTCGACAACCTTGTCGTACTGGATTTTATGATCAAAGATAATCCGTATTTTCGACATATCGAAATTTCCGGCATGAGTGATTATGCGTTTGATCTTTATGCACTGATCCGTGATGACTACCCTCTCCTGCGCCAAATTCTTGATAAAGCCGTTCAATCTATTACGCAAGAAGAGCTGCTGAAAATAAATAATAAGCTATTAAGATCCACTGTATACCCGTCCATAAGCAAGAGAGGTTTTTTGACGCCAAAAGAGTCAATGTTTATACAAAGACATCCCAAAATTGTACTTGGAACAGAAAAAAGCTGGAAGCCGTATATCATTGTCAATAAAGAC
>Ga0164318_10001919_pt1 | contig 18931 bp, 33 predicted proteins | sample GuaBasSedimGuay9_FD_113734 | JGI IMG/M metagenome (GOLD analysis project Ga0164318, IMG submission 113734) | Subseafloor sediment microbial communities from Guaymas Basin, Gulf of California, Mexico - Guay9, Core 4571-4, 0-3 cm | ecosystem: Environmental > Aquatic > Marine > Hydrothermal vents... | reverse complement strand
TGATGGATGGGTAAAGGACGATAGGGGTTGAGTGGCGGTTGTTTTTGTGACTTATGACTTTGACTGGATTTTTATCTTGTGTTTGAATTTTGCTTTTTTTGCTTTTTCCAGTGGCCATGCGTCTTCTATTAGCATGTCGGGGATGTCTTTGTCAAGTATGGGGTATGCTAGTTTGCATTTGGCGCATGTTATGAACATGCTTTGTTCTTTTACGTTTCCTTTGCATTTTGGGCATGCAAGGATTTCCATTAGTTTTTTGTCTACGGGCATTTTGTTCATTCCTCCTTTGTCTTTTTACCATGTTCTTGGGTATGTGTTCTGGGGCATTATTACTCTTGTGATTTTTGCTGCGATTCCTTTGTCTTTTTTTTGTATTTCTGTTGTGTTCATTGTTGATTCTGCGAGTGTTACGAGTTCGCCTTTGAGGCTCATTATTGCTATTATGTCGTTTGTTTTTATGTCTTTTGTGTATTTTGCGATTCCGCAGATGCGTAGTGGGGCGCCGTGGCATATTGCGGATATTGCCGAGTCTTTGATTATTATTTTTTGGAGGTGCATTACTCCTGTTTCCAGGGGTTTTATTATGTCTCTCAGGATTTTTTCGTTTTTTTCTTCTTTGTAGAATTCATAAGCGTCTTTTATGTCCTGCAGGGTGTGTGATTGCTCTTCGGGGAGTGAGCCTGCCATTGTGCGTCTTAGTTCCTGCATGTGGGCTTGTGTTTTTAGTTTTTTTCCGAAGTCGGTGCAGAGAGTTCTTATGTATGTTCCTGCTTCTACTTCTGATTTGAAGAGGACGTCTCTTTTGTCTATCTCGAGTATGTTGAGTGTGTAGATTTCTCTTGTTCTTAGTTGTCTTTTTACTGCGGATTTTACTGGAGGCATCTGCTGTATTTTTCCTATGAATGATTTTGCGGTTTCTTTGATTTGTTTTTGCGGGATGTCTGTGTGGAGCTGCATGAGGCAGATGTATTCTTTTTTGCCGTGGACTAGGGCAGGTATTATTTTTGTTGCGTTTTCGAGGAGTGTCGGGAGTACGCCGGTTACGCCGGGGTCGAGGGTGCCTGAATGGCCTGCTTTTTTGAGTGAGAAAATGTCGCGTACCCAGGCTGCGACCTGATGGGATGTGGGGCCTTTTGGCTTGTCGAGGATTATGAGGCCGTTTTTGATGTGGGTCCTTATGTCTCTTTTGTCTGGGGGGCAGCCGTGTTTGGGGTCGGTTTTTGCGCGGGATTTTGTTAAGTATTCTGTGTTTTCTGCATCTGCGTTTGTGTCTGTTGGGGAATTTTGTGTGTCTTTCATGGGTTTTTTATGAGAGAAGGAGTTTTATATTTGTTGAGGGGATGATAACAAAATTTATATTTTTAGGTTGTCAATAGTTGTCTATGGTATTGACAAAGGATTTTATATTGAAGAAGTTGAAGGAGAATAAGGAAGAGGTAAGGGTATTTGGGGTGAAGAAGCTTGTTCTTTTTGGTTCGTATGCTTATGGTGAGCAGAAGAGAGGGAGTGATATTGATTTTCTTGTGGAGTATCGAAGAGGCAGGGGGCTTTTTAGGGATAGTTCCGGGCTTATGAATTTTCTTAATGATTTGTTTGATTGCGATGTTGATTTAGTTAAGCCAAAATACGTGCGTAAGGAGCTTAGACCATATATATTGTAGGGTAAACAGTATGAAGCGAAAATATGAGTTGTTTTTGGATGATATTGTTGAGAATGTCGATAGGATTCAGAGATTTGTTTCTGGTATGAGTTTTGATGATTTTAAGGATGATGAGAAGACTGTTTATGCTGTTTCGAGATCACTGGAGATTATAGGTGAATCTGTAAGTCAGATACCTGATGAGGTTAGGGATAAATATGATGATATTCCTTGGAGGGATATAGAGTATTTGTGTGGGACATAATAGAGAATGAGTTGGGAGAGTTGAAGGATAATGTCCTAGAACTTATTCGTAAACTTTCAGATTGAGTATGGTGATTGTTTGTTCGCTTGTTTTTTTCTGATTAGAGTTTCAGACCCTGTTTGAAGGTATCGGTTAGGTTTGCGCTTTCTATTGCTTCTTCGACGTCTTTTTCGGTTGCTTTGTCTTTGATGTCTAGTTTTTTGCCTGTTAGCGCCAGGTGGTCTATGTTGCATTTTTTTGTTTTTATCTTGTTCAGGGCTTTCGGGCCTGTTATGGTTACGTAGTTGTCGTCTATTGTTTCTGTTATTATACAGTATTTGCCTGCGTTTCTACCTCTTGTTTTTATGCATACGCGACCTGTTTCAATTGCTGTCATTTGTGTCACCATTATTCTAGTTTTTCTTTTATTGCTTCTTCTAAGCATTTTGCGCATAGGACTCCGCTGTAGGGGCGCTCCGGCCTTTTTTTGGTTTTCGGGAGTTTGTTTATCTGGAACTGTCGCAGTCTTGGGATGCCGTTCAATTTTGCGTTGCAGTTTGAGCAGGTGGCTTGTTTGACCTTTTTTTTGCGGTAGTTGTAGACTAGTTTTGCGCCAGGTGTTTTTGTTGCTATTCTTTTTACTGAGTTTGTTTCGAATATCTGTTTCATGTTTATCATCTTTTTTGTTATCTATCATGCTTGTTGGTTGATATTTTTATAAATGTTTTGTGTGTTGTGTTATTGTACGTTTAGGATTTTTCTGAATAAAAATGTTGTGGGCATTGAGATTATTATGTACAGGCCGAGCCATCCAACTGTGTTTTTGTTGAAGATAGGGAGTGTGAATGGGAGGTTCGCTCGGAAGCCTTTGAATTTTACGCTGTTTATTTTTTCGTCTTTTTTCTTGATCTCTATGATATGTGTGCGGTCTCCTATCTTTATTTCAGCGCCGTCTTCCACCGTGTCAAGTTTTGGGTTTTCGAATGTGATTGTTGCTTCTGTGTTTTGTGTGATTGTGAAGTTTTCTTTTATGTCTTTGTATTCATATATGCCTTTGTTGTCTTCTAGTTTTGCGTTTATGTCGCCGTAGGCATGGCTGAGCCACGGGAGGAATAGGCTTATGAGTACCATTGATGCTATTAGTGGTTTCATGTTTAGCATTAGTTGCTGGTTGTTTAGTTTCAGGCTTTTGTCGAATAGTGTTTTTAGTTCTTTTTCTTTGCCTTTCTTTTTTGCGGCGTTCATTTTTGTTTTTAGTTCTTTTAGTTCGGTGCGGATGTATTTGACTTTGTTCTGGTTTACGAGGAGTTTGTATGAGATTGAGAGCAGGAATGATATGAATATTGATATTGTTGCTATTGCGTATATTGGTCCCATTGCTATCAGGGGTGCGCCGAGTGTTTCTATGGTGTTGAATAGTATTTGCATTATGTCTCCTCCAATCTTCTAAATGTGTGTCTATGTTTTTTGCATGAATTGTCTTAGCATCGGGTGCATGTCTTCGAGATGCTCGGTTGCGATCTGCTCGTAGAGTTGGTAGATTATCATTACTGTTAATAGGAGCCCTGTGCCTCTTACGATTGAGCCTGAAAAGTCTGCGAATGCGGAGAGGAAGCCGACGAATGCGCCGCCGAGGACTGCCAAGGGTGGGATGTATCGGCCGAGTACGCGCTCAATTACACGGGGATCGCGTCTGAAGCCAGGTATCTGCATGCCTGATGATTGTATCTGTTTTGCGACGCTTTTTGGATCCATGTTAGATGTGCTTACCCAGAACATTGAGAATACGGCGCAGCCGATCATGTAGAATGATACGTAGGTTATTATGCGCGCAATATCCATCAGGGTTGGGAGTGTGGAGTATGCGTTTATCATGTATATGCCGATGAGTATTCCGAGTGCCGCTGTTGTAGCTATTATCAGGTATTCTCTTTCTTTGAATATTACGTATGCAATGATTATTCCAAGCATTACGCTTAGAAGGATGCTTAAAGAGAGCATGTTTATTGCGAATGAGTTTGGCGGGCTGAGGAAGTACATTATTCCGTTTGTGGGGTTGCCGTTTTCGTTAAATTTACCAAGTATTGCAAAACCGTGATCGGATAGCATCTTGCCCCAGACCTGTAGGTTTATGAGGATTGCGGATGTCAATATTACGGGCATTACGTTTGTATAGATGAATTTTAGTGGCCATTTTCTTCCAAAACCCCTGATTGAGCCGAAGGCCAGCGGGATTTCTACGCGCATGGACTGGGCGTAGACTACGAGGAAGAATACTGATACTGTTGATATTATTGGTATTAACAGTGTTAGAGTATTATCTAATGCCGGTGTTCCGGATATGAATAGCATTATGAGTTGCGGGATTCTTCCTATGTATACTCCAGCGTCGGTTTTTAGTACACTGAAAAGGCCGATTAGTATCTGTTTGCTTATACCTGCTGCAATGAATAGTGAGACGCCTGATCCGAAGCCCCATTTTGAGACGACTTCGTCCATGAATATGACGAGCCATCCGCCTATTGTCAGTTGAGCTATCACAAAGAGCATCATTGATGTTGTGTGGATTATGGGGTCGATTGCGCCGAACATTGTGTATGCAGCGGCTTCAACGAATGCGAAGGTGAATGCGAGTATTTTCTGGGTGCCTTGGAACATTACTTTCCCATGATGGCTGCTTAGGTCCCAGTCTATTACTTTTGCACCTACTAATAATTGGAGTATGATGCTTGCGGATACTATTGGACCGATACCTAGTGTAATTATGGTGCCCATGCTTGCGCCCATGAGTGCTGCGAGCTGTTCAAAGTATGCCATTCTTTCAGGGCTTACTCCCAAGACGAATGTGTCTGAGAGCAGGAAGTATGATAGTAGAATGATGCCAGTCCATTTTAGTTTCTGGTTGAATGTCTGTCTTTTTACTGGTTTCTGGACGCCAGGTAATTTCTGGAGCAGTGCTTCGTAATCCATTTTGTTCACGCTGTCTTGTTAGGGTGTTTATGTTATTTTTTTGGTGGCTCTTTTTTATCCTGCGTCTCTTTTTGTCTGGTTGTTGTTATTGTTTCTCCACCCGCTTTTTTTATTTTTTCTTCTGCGCTTTTGGAGAATTCTTTTGCTGTTATTTTTAGTTTGAGTGAGGGTTTTCCTCTTGCAAGTATTTTGTCGTAGCCGAGTTTGGCTGCGTTGATTTCTGTTGTGTCTTTGGTTTGTTTTGCGCATCCTTTTGCGATGTATAAGCTTATGTGTTTTTCGAGGTCGTCTAAGTTGATTGTTTTTGGATTGTTTATGGTTGTGGGTGGTCTTTTGAATCCGTAGTTCCCTATTCTGGTGCCTTTTTTGTGTATTGTTGTCATGTTCTGCTGGCCTTTTTTGCCTGCGCCTGCGTTTCCTACACCACCTCTTGAGCCTGCGCCCCTATGCTTTTTCGGGCTGCCCCAACCATGGGTTCTTGAGCCGCGGAGTTTGTTGCATTTACTTTTTTTATTTGTGGTCATTGTATCACTTGAGTATGAATATTTATAGCATTTTCTGGATGAGTGTGTTTATGTTGTCTTTGCGGTAGCCGAGTGCACCGCCCTGGTTGAATGTCTTTTTTATTCCTTTTCTTTCGAAGCCTTTTCTTGGGGGTGATAGTTGGAATACTGGCTTGATACCGGATTCTTTTATTTGTCCTTTTTTGATTTGTTCTGTTATTGTTTTTAGGTTTTTTGGGTCTGGTTTTTTTGTTGAGGATATTTTTGCGCGTTTGGCAATGAGTACTTCGAGGGTTTTTTGGTCTATTTCGCCCCATGTTATGTAGTCTTTTACCTTTTTGAGCATGCCTTTGTTTGTGTCTGTTTCGGGGATGACTATGCAATGGTTAGGTTTGTTTAGGCGTAGCATATGTATTGTGTCTCGTATTTCTTTTGTGATGTTTGCTGTTCCCCGGATTCTTATTGCTGCGTACATTTTTGTTACCTTTTATTTTTTTGTCTTTGTTTCTTTTTTTGGTTTGTCTTCCTGTTTTTTAGTTTTTGCTGTTTCTTTTTGTTCTTTTTTTGTTTCAGTTTGATTTTCTTCTTTCTCTGTTTTTGTAGTTTCTTTTTGTTCTTTTTTTGTTTCAGTTTGAGTATCTTCTTTTTTGGTATCTTTTGGTGTTTCTTTTTCTTTTGACTGTTTTTCTGGTTCTGATGTTTCTTCTGGTTCTGATTCTTCTTTTACTGGTTCTGGCCGGGTTATTGCGGTGTTTGGGCCTTCAATCATGCCTGTTGTTTTTATTGATTCCGGGGTTGTTTTTAGTTTATTGAGGTTTTTTAGTGCGCTGAAGTTTGCCATTACGAAGTTTATTCGTGTGTCTGTTTGTCCCATTGATTTTGTCCACAGGTCGCGGATGCCTGCAAGTCGGATTATTTTTTTAATTTCGGGTGCTACGCATAGTTCGATGCCGCGCGGGGCAGGTATTAAGCGTACTTTTACGGAACCTACTTTTCCCTGTGTTTTGAATGGGATTGAGTGTGCACCTCTGCATTCACATTCCCATGAGCCGCAGCCGCGTCTTATTGGAATGATTTTGAGTTTTGCCTGTGTTGTTGCTTTTGTGATTGCGCTTAGGGCGTCTTTGCCTGTGGCGTAACCGATGCCTAACAGGCCGTCTTTGTTGCCTACTGCAACGAGCGCGTGCAGTGTTCTTTTTCTGCCCGACTGGTGCATGCGGGTTGTGATTCTTAGTGGTGTTCTTTTTTTACCGCCGCCTTTGCCGGGCATTCCACCGATGTAGATTATCTCATCTTCGATGTTTGGTACGAGGTAGTCTATGATTTCGGATTCTTTTATTACATAGTTTTTTTTGAATATTTCTTCTATTGATGTTATTTCCCCGCTTATTACTTTTTTGCCAAGGCTTGTTTTAGGGGTCCAGGGTTTAGTTTCCTTTTCGTATCTCATGTTTTTCACTTTTGTTTTTTTGTCAACCTTTTGAAAGGCTAATCACAACCTTCTGAAAGGTTGGTTATCAGAGCGACTGTAAAGCGTTGCTTTAGGTCACTTGTTTGCTTTGCTCTATATAGCCTGTGATTATTTCTTTTTGGTTTCTTTCTTTGGTGGTTTTGCAGTTGTTTTTTTGGTTGCTTTTGGTTTTGTGTCTTTTTCTTTTTTCATTTTTAGGATGTTTTCTTTTACTTTTTCGTATTCTTTTGTGCTGTCTTTTTTCAGGTGTGTGCCTGTGATTCTTTTTTCATCTGGGAATATGTCTTTTTCTGTGTCGTGTGCTATGGTTATGCCGCCGTCAATGATGCCTTTTACTGCTGCGAAGATGCGGCCTTTTGCGTGGGTGGTGTGGAGCCCGAAGTCGATGATTGCGGTTTTTATTTTTTTGTCTATGGATCTTTTTGCGCAGAGCAGACCTGTGAGGTATGCTGAGGGTGTGTTTTTTTGTGTCTGTGTCCATCCGTAGGACGTTAGTTCTTTTGAGTTGGCTTGTGCTATGGTTTCGTCTCCTTTTTCTTTGTATTTGACTGACTGAATTATTATTTGTTTGTTTGTTATTCTTATGACTATGCGCGGCTCTTTTGAAAGTAGGAGGTTGTACCTCTTTTTGTAGTTTGTCTTGCCGCTTCTTCGTTTTTTGAAGTTGAGTTTATATCTTGCGTCCATTATTGTCACATTGTATATTTTATGTTTATTGTCTCATTTTTTTTATGTAAAGATGAAGGGATGATTTGTCTTTGAAGACACCAGAGCTTGATTTTAGGTAGAGGTGCCTGTATTCGCTTGTTTTTATTTTGTCTTTTGATTTCAGGTTGTTTAGTTCTTTTCTTAGTGAGCGAATTTTTGTGATCCATATTCTTTTTGAGGGTATTCGTGCGTTTTTTGTTCCTTTTCTTTTACCATGTCCTGTCATTTGGCCTTTTTTTTTCTGCAGTTTTATTTTTTTTGATCTTGCGGTGCTTGTGCCTATGATTGGCCTTGCGGCGATTGAGCCTTCACTGATGTGTTTTCGGACGTCATTTTTTGTTATGGCTTCCTGTATTTCGCTTATCTTCTCCGGGTCAATCCATACTTTGTTTCTACCTACTTTCAGGATGTTTTTTGCAATGTTTCGTTGGCTTCTTACGTTCATGTAAATCACTGTCAGTTCATTTTTTAGTTGTTATCGAGTGTGAATTCTTTTTCTCCAAGTCTTAATATGATTTCATTTGTGTATTCTGTGTCGCAAAACGGGCATTTTAGGTATTCTATCTGGCCTTCTTTTTTTTTGTCGCCGATTGTTCCACAGCGTGGGCAGTGGTCTTTTCCCATGTGTAAAAATGCTATTGATGTCATGTTATCAGATTATTTCTTTGGTTTTCAACCTTGTGAATGGTTGAATTATCGATTTAGGTTACTTGTTTTTTGAGCTTTTGTCTGCTGTTTTTTTAGCTTTTAGTGGTTTAGGTGTTGCTTTTGTCGCTGTCTGTTTTGTGTCTTTTTTTACGGTTTTTTTGACTGTTGTTTGCTTTTTTTCTTTTTTGGGCTTCTCTTTTTTTTCTTTTGTAGGCTGTTCTGGTTTTTCTTTGGCTTGTTCCTGTTCTTTTTTTGCAGGCTTATCTTGTTTTTCGGATTGTTCCGGGGTTGTTTTCTGTTCTTTTGTTTTTTCTGGTTTCTTTTGGGTTTCTGTTTCTTTCTTTTTCTCTTTTTTTTCCTTTACTGGCTTTGTTTTTAGTTTTATTCCCGGGTTGAGTATGTGGAGTTTGAGTTTTTTTGCTTTTTTTATGATGGTTCTTTTCTTTTTGTTGCCGATTGTGCCACGGATGCGGATTGTGTGTTCTGTGCTGTCAAGGTTGTCTAAATCGTTCAGGTTTGAGATTAAGATTTCGATGAGACCGTTGGGGTGTCTGCCTTTTACTTTTTTTGGTGAGCTGTAGCTTGGGCTTGCAAGACGACCTTTTAGTCGCCTCCTGATTTTGTTGTCGCGGCCTCTTGGACGTTTCCATTTTTTTTGGAGCCGTTTTACGGTGCCTGCGTCTGTTCTTATGAAGTGCGGCTTTTTTTTCTTTATTTGCTCGCGCTTTTTGAGCAGGTCTATTATGGTGCTTGTCATTTTTATCATCTGTTTTATCCTTTTTTTGTGATGTAGATACCGTCCTGATATATTCTTATGTCTTTATTTTTCACCCTGCATGCCTGTTCAAGGTTTGCGGCCGTCTGACCTACCTTTTCTTTTGACGGTCCGGTGATGGTTATTTCTTCTTTTCCTAGGTTAACTTTTACGTCTTCTTTTATATGTGCTTTTCTTGTGCCTTTTTCACCCATGAAGTTTGTGATTATGATTGCGTCTGCGTCCTGTTTTAGTGTCATTGGGAAGTGTGTGTAGAGTATTTTTAGGTGGTATTCGTAGTCTTTTTCTGCGCCTTTAATCATGTTTTTGAGGTGAGCAGTCCATGTGCCTAAGGATGCTTTGTCTTTTTTTTTGGCAGAGTCGGTCTTTATTTTGACGATGTTGTCTTTTTGTGATATTGTGATGCGCGGGTGTGCGAAGGTTTTTTTGAGTGTGGCGTTTGGACCTTCTACTGTTATTGTCATATCTTCCTTTTTTAGTTTGATGTTTTCTGATAGTGTTATTGTTGTCTCCATCCGGGTCACCGTTGTTTTGTGTTTAGTATATATATGCTATGAGGAATCCACCTATGCGGTCTCTTGTGTCGCGGTGGCTTTTTGTGCCTTCTGATGTTGAAATTATCAGCGTGCCTACGCCTGCTGCGGGGAGGGTTCTTTTTTCCCATTTTTCATATTCGTGTTTTTTTATGGGCTGTCGGGGTAGTATTGTTTTGCAATCGTTTATTTTGCCGATTAATTTTATTTTTATCTGGTTGCCTTTGTTGTCTTCGATTTCTTTGTAGTTGCCAATGTATCCATGTTTGTTCATTATTTTTAGTGTGTCTTTTAGCAGGTTTGATACGTGTTTTACTGTGCATTCCTGATTGCCTGCTTTTTCTGCATTTTTGATTATGGATAGCGCGTCTGAGAGGGGATTATGCATCATTTTTGTACACCTTGTTTTTTTCATTTTTGTTTGATTATTATGTTATTATTATTATTATTTTAGTTGTATTTTTTGAATCCTGCGCTTTTTGCGTATTCTCTGAAGCATCGTCTACAGTAGTTCAGGTTGTATTTTCGTATTACACCCATTCCTTTTTTGCCGCATATCCTGCATACTGCCTGTGACAGTCCATGATCTCTTTTTTTAGGTATGTTATTTTTTTCGAATCTTAGTAGTTTGGATTTCGATTTTATTGTTTTCATGGTTTTTTTGTAGTCGCTCATTGTATCACATCACTTGTATTTTGAGGTTGGTTTTTGCATATTCTATTGCTTCTTCTTTTGTTATTCTGTGGGATTTTGAGATTTTTGCTTTTTTGATTTTGCGTCTTTTTATTCTGTAGCCCGGTCTTTCGAGTGTGATGTTTATGTTCATGCCGATCATCCCGAGTTTCGGGTCGTATTTTTGGCCGGGGATAGATAGGTATTCTTTGATGCCGAAGCTGAAATTGCCGTTGTTGTCGAAGTTGTAGGGGCTTATGTGGTTACCTATGCCCGGAAGGATTTTTTTCAGGAATTCTATTCCTTTTTCTTTTCTCATTGTGACTTTTACGCCGATGGGAAGGCCGCGTCTGATGCGAAATGTGCGCGCTTTTCTTGTGGCAAGGGTTCGTACTGGTTTCTGGCTGGTGAGTCTTTCTGCTAAGGTGTATGCTTTTTCCACACTTTCGCCGGGTTCTCCTGTGGAGATGCTTAGGGTTACTTTGCTTGTGTATATTACTGTCATCTGGTTTTTGTCCGGCATCTGAATCACTCTATTGTTATTTCTGGTTTGTCTTTTCCTATTACGAATATGTGGTCTTTGAGGGTTTCTATGTCTTTTTTGGCTGTTGTAAGTGTTGCTTTGTTTTTCTGGAGACCCATGATTTTTTTTATCTCTTTTATTTTTCCGTTTTCTCCCTCGTGCTTTCCGTGGATTATTAGGCCAATGTTGCCTTTTTCGAGTTTTAGGTGTTTTTTTATCTGCTGGTCAGGCAGCGTTATTTCGATTGTGTCGCCGACTTTGTATGCTTTAGCGTCTTTTTCGTTTTTTATTAGTATATTTCTTGAGTCGTGGAGGTTTAGTTGGGTGATATTGTTTTTTGTTGTTGTTTTACCTGTGATTTTGCATAGTTTGATTGTTGATTTTTCTTTTGGTATTTCTATGAGGGTTAGCTTGCCTTTTTTCGGGATTATTCGGTAGTATTTTTTCGTTTTCGGGATTGCGATTACGTCCATGAGGCCTACTGGGTATCCGGGGTCTTTTCGGGATTTCTCGTCTATTAGGAGGTCTTTGTTTTTGAGTATTTTTTTTGCTTCTTTGGCAGTTGCTGCGACTTTTAGTATATCTCTTAGTATTATTTGGATTGGGATGCACTGTTTTTTTTGGTGGGGTCCTGCTCTGGGGTTTGTTGTGAATTTGTATTCTTTTTTTCTTATGGGAAAGTGTTTTGGTGCTGCTAGTCTTTTTAAGTGCATGATTTTCAACTCTTTTGTTTTCAGCCTTGTAGAAGGCTGGCGATTAAGTGCGTTTCGCTTCGCTCAAGCGCACACCTGTGTTTTTTCGGTTTATGTTACTGTGGTGTATCTTGTGTGCGCAATTATTCTTTTTTTGTTTCAATTTTGTTTTTTTCTTTCTTTGGTTTTTCAGTTGTCTTTTTTTGTTCGTTTTTCTTTCTCAAGGATTTGAGGCGTTTTTCGTCTTTTAGGTCAAGTTCTATTATCTGGATGTTGGATGGTTTTATGGGGATGTGCGCGTCCTGACCGTTTACTTTTTTTCTTGTTATGTTTTTTATGTGTACTGTTGCGTTTTTTACGTTGACTTTTGTTATCTCGCCTGTTTTGCCTCTGTGTTCGCCGCGTAGGATTTTGACTGTGTCTTTTGTTTTTACTCTTATGTGTTTTGTGTTGTGTTCATTTTTTAGGGATTTTGTTATGCTGCATGACAGGAATTTGTTTTTGATGTGTAGCGGTGCGTTGTGTGCGTATTTTCGCTGTTTGTTTGGCTTTGTGCTGTTTTTCCATGCGGTTGAGTATTTGGCTTTCATTGTTGTCACGTTAGATTATTATTTTTGAGATTTTCCCGATTGTTGTGAATCGCTCGACTGCTTCTTTTGCTACGACGCCTTTGATGTCTTTGCCGCGGGGGTCAAGTTTGTCGTCGAGGAGTATTGCTGCGTTGTCGTTAAATTTGATGTGGGTGCCGTTCGGGCGGCGGTATGGCATTTTTTGGCGTACGATTGCTGCTTTGACTGTTTCGTGCATTATTTTCTGGTTGCCTTTTTTGACTGCGCATATTACTACCTGACCGATGCCAGCCTGTGGGGTTCTGCGGCGTGTGCCTTTGAAGCCCCTGACGGATATCACTTCGAGTTCTTTTGCGCCTGTGTTGTCGATGCATTTAAGGCGTGTGCCGATCCTGATGCCTTTTGTGGTTTTGGTTGATATTGCTTTCATTGTTATCACTGGATTATTCTGTTTTTTCGATGACTACGAATGATTTTTTTTTGCTTAAGGGTCTGCATTCTGAGATTAGTACTTTGTCGCCTTTTTTTGCATGGATGCATGGCGGAATGTGCGCTGCTATCTTTGAGTTGTTGCGCATCAAGCGTTCGTATTTAGGGAGGGATGTTGTGTATGACCAGCTTACTATGACGCTTGAGTCCATTTTTTCTGATATTATTGTGCCCAAGAACGTTCTTCCTCTTACTTTGAGGCTGCCGTGAAAGGGGCAGTTTTTGTCGCTGCATTCTTCTTTTGGCTTGTTTTTTGTTGGGATTCCGATGTTTTTTATTTTCATGTTTTTACACCAATTTCCATTTGTTTTTTGTTTTTTTCTTTATTCTGTCTTCGGGACGTCCGTATAGGAGTTTGCCGTTGATTTTTACTTGTGTTTTGTCTTTGAGTGTTATTTTGTATGTATTGTCTTTTTTTGCGGTTATTATTGCTTTTTTTTTGGTTTTTATGGTTAGTGTCTTTTGTGTTTCGTTGATTATTGTGCCTGTCAGATGAAGCATATTTAAGTCTTTGGATGTCAATATTTTTGCTTCCAAGTTGATTAGTTCGTGTCTTGTGATGTTTTTTGGATTTGCGGGCACAGTTCTCATCTTGAGGGTTTTTATTCAATCATGGATTCGCTGAAACCTTCTTTGATCAATAGTTCTTTGACCTTTGATATGTGATTGCCTTGTAGCTCGATTTTCCCGTCTTTTGATGTTCCGCCACATGCAAGGTGTGATTTTAGTGTTGTTGTTAGTTTTCTCAGGTCAATGGTTTTTTCGTCTAAGCCCCGGATGACTGTTGATAGTTTTCCGAATCGCTTTTTTATTGTGTATACTTTTATTTTCTGTGCTTCTTTTGAGATGGTTTCACACACGCATAGCTCTCTTGGCAACCCGCATTTAGGGCACGTATCTTGCATTTATTTCGTCACTCCTTTTTTCTTTTTTCCTGTTTTTGGTTTGTTCTGATTTTTTAGTGTTAGTATTCTTGCGAGGGTTTTTTTTATCTGTTTTAGTCTCCCTGTGTTTTCGGGGACGCTTCCGATGTGTATCTTGCCTTTTTCTTTGGCAAGTTCAAGGCGGAGATCTTCTTCTTTTTTTTCAAGGTCTTTTTGTTTCAGGTTTTTCATTGCCTTGAAGCGGATTATTGCCATGATATCACGTGAATATTATTTATTTTTTTGGTTCTTCTTTTTTGGGTGCTGTTTTTTTATTTTCTTCTTTTTTTGCAGGTGTTTCGTTTTTGGTTTCGTCTTTCTTTTCGGTTTCTTGTTTTTTGGTCTGTTCTTCTTTCGGTCCGTTTTTTTTTGGTTCTGGTTTTGCTTCTTCTTTTTTTGGTTCAGGTTCTTTAGCTTTTGGCTTTTCTTTTTTTTCTTTTGTGGGTTCTGGTTTCGCATCTTCTTTTTTTTGTTTTTTGTCTTGTTTTGGTTCTGTTTTTTGGTTGTCTTTATTTTCTTTTTCTGTTTCTGCTTTTTTGTCTTTTTCTTCATCTTCTTTTTCTTTTGCTGTTTCAAGGATTCTTTTTTCTATTGAGAGGACGGAGGGCATTGTGCTCATTAGTTTGACTTTGACGCCTATTGTACCTGCTTTTAATACTGCTCTTTCCATTTCAGTCTGGGTGTGGACGTCTGCGGTGTTACCGCATTTCTTGAGGTAGCCGCGCATGAATTTTTCTGTGCGCGATCGTGAGCCAGTTATTTTTCCGGAGACGGTGATTTCTGCGCCGATTGCACCGGCTTCTATTATTTTTTTGAGCATGATGTTGACGATTTGCCTGTGCTTTGTGCCGCGTTCAAGGCTTGATGTGATTTGTTTTGCGACTACTTTTGCGTCAAGTGCAGGGTTCGCGACTGATTTGACTTCTATTTGCGGATTGTCTATGTTGAATTTGTGTTTGAGGTCGTTTGTCATTTCGTTGATTTTTGTTCCGGCGTGACCTATGACTACGCCTGGTCTACCTGCATAGATTACGATTCTTGTGTTGAGGGGTGTTCTTTTGATGTCTGAGTGGCTGTAGTCTGCTCTTTCGAGTGTTTTGTTCAGGTATTTTTCCAGTTCTGATTTCTGGATGCCTTTTTCTATGAATTTGCGCTCAATCATGCGGTTTACCTTCTTCTACTATTAGTGAGATGTTTGTACTTTTTATTTCCTGACCGCTGAATCGTGTGCGGCGGGGGCGTTGGTATGAACTGCCTTTTGCTGCCCAGACGTTTGTGATAATAAGGGCTTTTGTGTCAAGGCCGATGTATTCTGCATTTTTCTGGGCGCTGTTTAAGAGTTCAAGCATTTTTTTTGTGGCGAGTAAGGGATATCTGCCCGGACCCATGCCTCTTTTGTGACCGAGGTTTGTGTTGTATTTTGTGTAGGGGATTGCTTTTTTTTTCTTTAGTACCTGATTGAGGTATGTTTTTGCGCTTTCGACTTTCATGCCTTTTATGAAGCGACCGATTTCAGTTGTGTGCTTTTTTGAGATGCGCTGGTGTCTTGCACACACTTTAGCTTGTTTTTTCGGGTCGGTTTTTAGGGGGTACATATTATGTCACTTTTATTATTTGAGTGGTACGAATTTGCTTGATCTTGTTGCTCCCATGCCTGGTCCTGTGTGTTTTACGGATTTTCTTGTCTGTGCGAATTCGCCGAGACGGTGACCGAGCATCTCTTCTGAGATGTCTACGGCAACAAATTCTTTGCCGTTGTGGATGCCAAATCTTTTACCTACAAATTCAGGTAGGATTATCATATCGCGTGCGTGCGTTTTTATGAAGTCATTTGGTTTTGATTTAGTTGCTTTTTTTATGAGTTTTTTTTCTATTTCTGTGAAGCCGCGTTTTATTGATCTTCTTTCGCGGGAAGGGATGAGTTTTATGAATTCATTGAGTTCTAGTGCGGTGACCTGTTCAAATGTGAGTCCCCTGAATTTGAATTCCTTGATTTCATGTGCCGTGGTTTTGTGTTTTCTTTTTGCCATTTTTACACCTTAATTTTTTTATCTTTTCTTGCCTGTGCGTTTTGAGGCGATTGTACCTACTTTACGACCCGGTGGTGCGTTGCGTGATACTGTTTTTGTGACGCCTAAGTTTGAGCCACCGAATTTGTGGTCAACTGCGTTCATTGCTCTTGCAGAGGTTCTTGGGTAGAGTTTACCTCTTTTGTGCATGGTGTGCCATTTTGTGCCTGCTTTGAGGTATGGTTTTGATTTTAGTTCTCCGCCTGCGGTTATGCCTATTGTTGCTCTGCAGTTGGGGTTGAGTGCTTTGAATTGTTTTGAGGGTAGCTTTATTACTGTTTTGCTTGTGTCATGTGATGAGATTGTTGCGTAGGTGCCGCTTGAGCGGACGAGTTTTCCGCCGTCGTTGGGTCTTGTTTCTATGTTGAATATTGGTGTTCCTTCGGGAATTTTTCCGATGGGTAAAATGTTGCCTAGTTCTATTTTTGCGTCTTTGCCGATGGATATTGTGTCTTTTGTTTTAGAGCATTCGGAGATTAGTGTGTGTGTGGTTGTGTTGTCTTTGAATTTTATTTTTGCGACCGGTGCGTTTCTTCCAGGGTCGTTTAGTATGTCTGTTATTGTGGCTTGTGTGTTTGTGTTTATTTTATTGTCGTATTTTACCTGAGTAAGATAGCGATGGCTGTTTGCTCTGTATAGGGTTGAGCCTCTTCCTCTTCTTTGGGCGATTATTCGTTTTCCCATTTTTATCACTATATGTTGTTATTGTTATTACATCATACCTAATCTTGTTGCGATGTCAAGGGCTGAGTAGTCTGGCTTTAGTCTCACCAGTGCTTTTTTGTGGCCTTTTGTGGTTGTTAGCATGTTAACTTTTTCTACTTTTACGTCGAACATTGTTTCGACTGCTTTTTTTATTTCTGTTCTTTTTGATGATGATTTTACTATGAATACTATTTTATTCTGGAGTTCGATGTTTGCGATTGATTTTTCGCTGAGGTGGGGGAATTTCAGGAGGTCCCAGTTGCCTTTGGGTGTTTCTTTTTGGGCTTGTTTTGGTTCTTGTTTTTTTTCTTTTGCTTTGGCTGACTTTTCTTTTTTGGTTTTCTCTGGTTCTTTGTCTTTTGTGGTTTGGGGTGTTTCTGCATGTTTTTCTTCAGATGATGTTGTGGTTTCAGTTTTTGGTTCTTTGTCCTGTTCTTTTTTTACAGATTCGGGTTCTTTTTTGTCTGTCATTTTTTATCATCTATTGTAAGTATAGTTTTTCTTTTTTTAGTGTTTCTATTGCGGATTTTGTCCAGATTGTCAGGCGGCCTGGTTCTGCGCCTGGTGCGAGCAGTTCTGCGTTGAGTGTGTTTACCGATGCTATGTTTATGCCGGGTATGTTTTTTGCTGTGTTTTTGAGGGTTGTTTCACCTGATGTGACTATTAGGGGACCGACCTTTTTTTTGTATTTTCTTGTGCGGGTTTTACCGACGCCTGCGCGGATCTTTTTTTGTTCTGTGCGTTCAAGTTCTGGTTTAAGACCGATTTTTTCGAGTATGTCTTTTACGTCTTTTGTCTTTTTTAATGTGTTGATTTTGTCGTCGATTATTATCGGGAGTTTTATGTTGTTGATCTGGTGGTTTCTTTTTTTGACGAGATCTGCGTCTGCTGTTGCGGTTATGCCTGACCGGATAGCGAGGAGGCGTTCTTTGCTGTTTATTTTTTGTGTCCAGTTCTTTTCTGCTTTTGGGGGGTGGGCTCTTCGGCCTTTTACTGCTTGTGGTACTTCTCTTGCTCTGCCGGTCAGGTATCCGGAGCCGCTTCTGATTCTTTTTGTCCTGTGCATTGCGCGGTTCTGGTGTGAGCCGTATGCTCTTCTTCTGCCGATGAATTGTGCTGAGGTTTTGAGGCCTGCCAGTGGGTCTGTGCCATATGGTTGTCTTTTGTTGTTCTGGATTGAGTAAAATGCTCTTTTTATTATGTCCGGTCTGTGTTCTTCACTGAACTGCGGCGGGAGTTCTATTGTTCCTGATGGTTTGCCGTCAAGTGAGAGGATTTGTGTTTTCATAGCGTATCACTTATAGTATTATGCTTGTGACTTCTGGTTCGCTTGGGCTGTTTTTTGGTCTTGATGCTGGTCTTAGGCGAATCAGGCGTTTTGCCGGACCTTGTATTGAGCCTTTTATTAGTATGTAGTTTGTTTTTATGAGCCCGTAGTTTTTCCAGCCGTCTTTGTTTATGTCTTTTGCGTCGTCGCTTATTTTCAGGATGCGCTGGTTGAACTGGGTTCTTTTGTGGAAGCCCATCTGCCCCATCTGTGGTACGGTTCTTCTTGTTTTGTGGGGGTGCCATGGGCCGAGATTGCCTGCTTTTCTTATGACTTTCTGGGATTTTTTGGCAAGGAGTTTTACGCCGAATCGTTTTACTGAGCCCTGGAAGCCATAACCTTTGGTTATTGCGATTGTGTCTGTGAGTTCGCCGTCTTTGAATACGTCTTTTGCGGTTATGTTTTTTCCGAGTATTTCTTTTGCGTATTTGAGTGTGTCTTTCAAGTTTCCGTTTATGCCTATTTCAAACAGTTCTGGCTTTTTTTTGCTTAGCCCTGCGATTTTTGGTGTTGTGTGTACTATGAGAGTGTATTTTGAGATGTTCTCGAGTTTGTCGAGTGCGTCTTGTTTGTGTTTCTTTTTTTGGATATCTATTTTTCGGTCGAGTTCTTTGTCGGGTTTGTCCTGCCATATTTCTTTTAGGACTTTTTGACCGTAAGGAGTGTCTGTGTATGCTCTTATGGCTGCTACTTTGAGTGGCGGTGTTTCGAGAACTGTTACGGGTATTACGATTTCCTGATTGTGAGTGGGGCTTTCTTTGCGGTCATCAATCATTGTAATTTGGGTCATGCCTACTTTGTAGCCTGCGAAGCCTGTGGGTTTTGGTTCACCTGTTTTTGCGGGTGTTGTCTTTACCCTGGGGTATATTCGTTTTGCGCGTTTTCGCGGAGCGTAGGCCATTGAGCCTCGTCTTGGATGACGTATTGTTGCCATTTTTTTACACCTTGTGCGGCGCATGAGCAGGGTTGCTTAGTGGCGCCTTTTTTTTGTACAGCCTTTGATGTGTATGGTTTGTGTCTTTTGCTGTAGTAATTGCTGTATTGTGTGGTTTGTTGCAGAATCCGGTTATCTTTTAAGACAATGGATTTTGATATTTAATTTTTTAAAACCTTACAGGTTCTGTGAGGTTTTGCTGGTTCTCTTTTTTTTTGAAAATTAGAACTCTTAGCAATGTTTATGCCAATTTATGGGTGATGTTTGCGGTAGGAATTGGCAATATCTCTCTTTATGGGGCATTAGATTTATAAAGGTTTTTGTGGGTGTTTTGGAATTTTGTTGGGTGGTATGTGAATAAGGGATGTTTGATTAATGGTAAGGGTTGTTTTGGGATATTCTCGGGTAAAGTCATCCTTTTATTACGCCAAGGGGTTTTACTTTTGCCACGGGGTTTCCTATGCCCAGTTCGTGGCTTACTTTTACTACTTCATCTATGTCTTTGTAGACCTCTGGCGCTTCTTCTGCAAGGCCTT
>Ga0164318_10001918_pt1 | contig 18932 bp, 18 predicted proteins | sample GuaBasSedimGuay9_FD_113734 | JGI IMG/M metagenome (GOLD analysis project Ga0164318, IMG submission 113734) | Subseafloor sediment microbial communities from Guaymas Basin, Gulf of California, Mexico - Guay9, Core 4571-4, 0-3 cm | ecosystem: Environmental > Aquatic > Marine > Hydrothermal vents... | reverse complement strand
GATGATGAAGAAATTATTCTTGATTCTGGTGAAAAATTATTTAACATTTTAGGTTTTAGAGTATTAAAAGCAGGAACAGGTAGGGATGCAATTGAACTTTTTGAACAATATAGAAAGGAGATTTCTCTTGTTTTTACTGATATTTTTATGCCAGATTATACTGGTATAGAACTTGTGAAATTATTTCGTAAGAAGAAGAAGAGATTAAAAGTTATTTTTTCAAGTGGATGGGGCGATGAGAAGGAATTAAAGCGATGGAAGAAAGAGAAAAATGTTGAATTTTTACAGAAACCTTATACTATTCAGCAAATTGTGGAAAAATTAAAATTACTAAATATAAAACATTAAAAGCTTTGCTCACAATCCATATAGAAATTGAAGCTTGAGTAATTAAAAGGGGAAGCGAGATCAAATCTTATTACAACATCAGGTGGGAAGACAAGATGTAGTCCTGCGCCACCAGAAGTTAGATAGTTTTTAGGACCAGATTTTTCTGTCCAGCAAGTGCCAGTGTCAGCAAAAATTACAAATTGAATATCAAATAGAGTATTAGAAAACAGTGGTAGCGGTATATTTTTAAATAAAATTATTCTTGTTTCTTCTCTTGCCAAAAACATTTTAGTGCCACACACAACTTCGCGTGAGTACCCCCTTAAACTTTTTGAGCCACCAATGCAATAGGAACTATAAAGTGGTAGGGTGCTTTTTATTATAAAAGAAGATTTTATTTGAAAACAATTGCTTAATCTATTTTTTATAAGAGGGAAATAAAACCTTAAGTCAATTCCAGCTTCAGGAAAGAAAGAATGATAATTTTCTGATTTAAGGACCCCTGCAGATACCTTTATTTTAATACCTTCCATTGTATTGTACAGATTATCAACCTTATTTATTTCAAAATAACTTCCACTTTTTAAGAGATGACCATTGATTTCTTCTTTACCAATATTATCAGCATTATTACCTTTATTATTTTCTATTACAAAATAGAGTCCAATAATTTTCTTAGACAACTTTTTTCCAATATAAGTGGAAAAACTACTTCTTTTTCGTATATAACTGCCTGATTGATGAGGAACAGAATTGTTAAAACAAAAGATATCAATAAAATTTTTTTCCCAATAAATATTACTTTCCATTTTCCATTTATGAGCATCAAGAACATAGTTGAATTTATAGAGTTGTTCATTTTTATCAGCATATTCTAAATCAAGCATAAAGCGTGATATTTTATATTCACAAGCACTTAAAATAAAACCTGTAACACCAGTATCAGGAAGATAATAAAATCCTGGTAGTATAAACCATTCAGCACTTTTTAAATTTATTGGGATAAAGTTAAGCACAAAAAATAAAATTATTATATTTTTTACTTTCATTTTTACTTAATATCTATTTCGGCATAACATAGTGATAAATAAAATTAATTTAGTAATACTGAAATGGGGGCAGGCTTTATCAGGATTAGGCTAAAAGTGCCACTTTCTTCCGCAGAGATGTTATCTCAGAAGGCTTAAGTTTACGCTAATGACCGAATACCTAAAAAAAACTTGAAAATTAAATAAAAAATGATAGAATAAGAGAAAGTGTTGGAAATATATCCGAGAATTTAGCATTTCTATATTGGAAAAATAATTATTTATGAAAGTTCTCAAAAAGAAATCATTGTTTGGACATATCTTTTTTTATATCACAATATTGATAACATTAATTTTGTTGGTCAGTATTATTGTTTTTACATCCTTTCATCTTAATTTACTAAAAAGAGAGAGTATTAAGAAACATATAAAGATGGCTCAGATTGTATCTATTAGTATTTCCTCTGGTTATTTTATTAAGAGATTGCCTTTTGAAATATTACGGCAAATAACTCAATGTGAAGATGTGTTATTTTGGCATATAGTTAAACCTAATGGTAAGATTGAACTTTCAAGTATTCCTACATTATTGGGAAAAAAGCTTAGCTTATATAGATATACTGATAAACTTACTATTATAGATTATATATATAACGACCAAAAAATAAAAATAATCATAACACCTATTCAAATAATAGAGAATGGAAAATTTTGGACATTTTGGTTAGGCATTTCACTTAAAACTATAAAAGTGCTTGGAAGAAAATTTATTATTGTTAATATTTTTTTAATGTTATTTACCCTTATTTTGATTTTTTTATTTTTTACATTTATTTTAAATAACATTAGGACTCCTATCAATATGATACTAAAAGGAATAAACGAAGTAGCAAAAGGGAATCTAAATTATAAATTAAAAATAAAAAGGAATGACGAACTTGGTAGAATTGGATTATTTTTTAATCAAATGACTCATAGACTCAAAAGATTATGGAAAGAAATGGAACAAAAGAATAAGGAAATACAAATAGTAAATAAGGAGCTACAAATTGCAAATAAAAAATTAGTGGCAAAAGAAAAAGAATTAGAAAAATATTCGTCACGATTAGAAAGCCTGGTAGAAGAAAAAGTTAAAGCATTAAAAGAAACAACAGCACAATTAATCCAAACAGAAAAGATAGTTGCGCTTGGTGAATTAGTTAGTGGTATAGCTCACGAGATTAATAATCCTTTAACTGCCATTTTAGGTTATGCACAAGTTCTGCTTTTGGAAATAGAAAAGGATAATCCTATTAGAAATGACATAGAAATAATTGAGAAAGAAGCGCAAAGAACGAAAAATATAATAGAGAATCTACTAAAATATGCACGTGATGGTTCTTTTACTATTGAAGATGTAGATATAAATAAAGTAATAGAAGATACATTATCATTTATAGAGTATCAATTAATAACATCGCGTATTCAGATTATAAAAAAATTTGCTGATAATATTCCAAAGATAAAAGGGAATAAGCAACAATTTCAACAAGTATTTGTTAATATGATGATTAATGCAAAAGATGCTATGAGTAATGGTGGGATTCTTACTATACGAACAAAAGTAGAAGGGAATTTCATTGTAATTGAATTTTCTGATACAGGTTGTGGGATAGATAAGAATATTCTTAATAAGATATTTGACCCATTTTTCACCACAAAGCCAGCGGGAAAAGGAACAGGACTTGGACTTTCTCTATGCGCAAGAATTATTCATAACCATAATGGTAAAATTGAAGTTGAAAGTAAAAAAAATGTGGGAACCACATTCAAGATATTTCTTCCAACCTAATGTTGATATAGATTAAAGGAGAGAATTTTCTCTTTTTTGGGAAAACAAGATGGATAATTAATTGAGCTATCAAAATTATTACAGCAAAGTTTTATTTATATAGGAGACAAAAATGGCGAAAATATTAATAATTGATGATGAAATATCAATTCGTAGTTTATTTAAGCGTATTTTAAAAGATGAATATATTATTAAAGAATGTGGTGACGGTGTTGCTGGCTTAAAAATGGTAAGAGAAGAGGATTTTGATTTAATATTTTTAGATATAAAATTGCCTTTTTCAGATGGATTTGATATTATGAAAAAGATTAAAGAAATAAAGCCTAATATAAAAATTATAATTATGACAGGTGACCCCAGTAAAGAAAATATAAAAAAGACAAAAGAAATATCTGCTGATGGATTTATTGCTAAACCATTTAATATTATGGAGTTAAAAGAAATAGTAAGTCAAATATTACAGACTTAAATTTTGTGGGGGAATGATAAATAAAATATTCCTCATATATCCGATATGGCAGGAGACAATCTTTAACTTTTTAAATTATAGTTAAATGCATAAATAATTGCACAATTCTTAACACATATTGTCATTCCCGTCCCTGCTTCTGCAATGGCAAACTCCAGCGGGAATCTAAAATTGAAAAAGTAATTATAGACTCCTACTTCAGCAGAGCCTGCCCCTGTATATGCAGGGGAGTGACAATTTTATCTATATTGTTACGAATATTTATGCATTTAACTATAGTTGTGCAAGTGGAGAAGAAGTTTATTCGTTAGCAATTTTGTTCAGAGATAGATATGGATAAGATTCAATTTCTGTCTATTGATTTTTTATTTTTTTTATCATTAGATTTACTACTTCTTCAATACTTAGATGTGAAGTATCTATATAAATAGCATCATTTGCTTTTTTTAAAGGAGAAATTTCTCTTGTGCTATCAAGTTTATCTCTTTCTATTATTTCGTTTTTAATTTCTTCTATTGAGCGTTGTTCTTTATTTTTAGCATCATTTAATCTTCGTTTAGCGCGCACATCAACTGATGCATCAAGATAGAATTTAAAATCAGCATCTGGGAAAACAACTGTTCCTATATCTCTACCATCAAGAATAACATTATAGTTTTTTCCAAGTTCCTGTTGAAGTTTAACTAAAAAATCTCTTACACATTTATAGCTTGAGACAAGTGATACATTTAAATCTATAATTTTTTTTCTTAATTCCTCGTTTACACTTTTTCCATTTATAAATATTTTCATTTCATTTGTTTCAGGATTTTTTTTTAAAGAAAAATTTATACTTTTTATAAAGTTTTCTATTTGCGTTTCATTATGTAGATCAATATTATTTTTAAGTAAAGCATAAGTGATAGCCCTATACATTGCACCGGTATCTATATAAAACAGATTAAGTTTTTCAGCTACCATTTTTGAGACTGTGCTTTTTCCTGCACCTGCAGGACCATCAACCGCAATCTTCAATTTCTACTCCTATTTTGCTTGCAATTTTTTTAACGCAGAAATAAATCCTGGATATGAAATTCGTATTGAATCAATGTTATCAAATTTTAAACCTTTTTTAGTTAAAAGAGTCGCCACAATAAAAGCCATTGCAATTCTGTGGTCATTAAAAGTTTGAATTAATACATTGTCCTTTATTGCTTTTTTAACTTTCATTTCAAAGCCATCTTCATATTCTTTTACATTTACACCGAGAGACTTTAAATTAGTTACTATTGCCTTTATTCTATCTGATTCTTTATATCTAAGCTCTTTTGCTCCTCTTATAATCATTTTTCCTTCTGCTTTTAAGGATGCGACAGCAAGTATAGGTATTTCATCTATTAGGAATGGAATTTCATATGGCATAATTTTTACTGAATGAAGTTTAGAATACTCTACAATTATATTCCCTACTCGTTCATTATTTACTATTTTCTGATTCACAATTTTAATATTAGCACCCATTCTTTTTAAAACATTTATAAGTCCCATTCGTGTGGGATTTATTCCTACTTTTTCAAGTTTAATTTTATTTCCTTCTTTAAGTAATGCACCTACAATAAAATATGATGCAGAGGATATATCACCTGGGACATAAATATTTCTGGCTTTAAATTCTTTTGCCTTATTATACAAGATTATCTTATTATTTTCTTTTTTTATTGGGATACGAAGATATTCAAACATTCTTTCAGTATGGTCTCGTGATTCTACTGGTTCTATAATAGTTACTTTTGATTTAGCGTAAAGTCCTGCAAGAAGTATAGATGATTTAACTTGAGCTGATGCCATTTTTAATTTATATGTAATACCCTTAATTTTGTGTGTTCCAACAATAGTAATAGGCGGATTTTGGTTGTTGTTTCTGCCGAAAATTTTTGCTCCCATTTTTGTTAAAGGCTCAATTATTCGCTTCATAGGTCTGGACTTAAGTGAAGTATCACCTGTAATTACAGAATAAAATGGTTGTGCCGCAAGTATGCCACTTATAAGCCTTATAGTTGTGCCTGAATTTCCTGCATATAAAATATCATCTGGTTCTTTAAGTCCTAAAAGCCCTTTTCCATAAACATAATAGGTATCCGCAGCTTTCTGAATCTTTATCCCAAGTTGCCTCATTATATCAATTGTTCTTAAAACATCTTCACTTTCAAGCAGGTTTTTTATTCTTGTTATGCCTTTGGCAAGTGACCCTATTATTATTGCACGATGCGAGATAGATTTGTCACCTGGAAGTCTTAATGTGCCATTTAAGTTTTTTATTAATATCTTTTTCATTTTCTCATCTCCATTAAATATAAGTTTCGGGGTTAACATATTTTAGATTGTCGGGAATTGTTTATCCCGACTTTTTTCATTTCTGCCCCTGCTTCCGCAGGAGTAACATCTCAGAACGCTTAAACTTACAATAATGATAAAATATTAACTTACTTGAGCTGCTTTAATATTTTTAAGATTTTCTTATTATCACCAGATAATAAAATATTAATAAATTTTTCAAGTGAATTAGAAAAATTTTTGTAGATATTAATTAATTCTTTTTTGTTGTCAAGCAAAATATCAGTCCAAATATATGGATTGCTTCTTGCTATGCGCGTAAACTCATTAAATGATGGACCAGCAAAATTTTTTGTTTGAGTTATTTTATGTGTCTTTAAAAAATATGTATAAGCAAAAGCAATGAGATGTATAAAATGGCTTGTAATTGCTAACATTTTATCATGTTTTTCAGCAGTTACAATTTCTACACGCATTTTCAATTTTTTCCAGAAATTTTTTAGCAGATTGCTTTCTTTTTTAGAATATTTATTTGGTATAATTAAACATATTCTATTTCTTAATAGTTCTGGACTTGAATATTTGTATCCTGATTTTTCTGACCCAGCAAGTGGATGTGAGCCGATATACTTTACCTTTCGTTGAAGGAAAAATTTTTCCAATCTTAGCTTTGTGCTGCCAACATCAGTTATAAGCGTATTAGGCTTTATATATGGAGAAAACATATCAAAAACTTTTTCTATTGTGTAAATAGGTAAAGCAAAGATAATTAAATCTACATCAAAGCATTCTAAAGATGATTGGGTAAAGTATCCATCTATATTTTTTTCTTTTAATGCACTTTTTAAAATTTTCTTTTTTTTATCAAAAGCATAAACAGTAATTTGCGGACAATATTTTTTCACAGCTCGTGCAATAGACCCTCCAATAAGTCCAAGTCCTATTATAAGAATCTTTTTTATTTTAAAATTTTTTTTAATTCCTTTAAAAATTTTTTTAATTCTCCTTTCGTTCCAATAGTTACTCTTATATAATTCTCCATACCATCATTATAAAAAGTTCTTACAATAATTCCTTTTTTTAATAATTTTTCAAATACAATCTCTGCTTTTTGTGGTAGTTCTATTAAAATAAAATTTGCTTCACTTTTTATAAACTTTAAATTTAATTTTTCAAGTTCTTTATAAAGAAAGATTTTATTTTGCTGATTTTTTATTTTACATTTTTCAATAAATTTATCGTTCTCTAAAGAAGCAAGTGCAGAAACATTTGCAAGGAAGTTTATATTAAAAGGCATTCTTATTTTATTCAGAAAGCTAATTAAATTTTTAGGACCAAATCCATAGCTTATTCGTAGCCCGGCAAGGGAATATATCTTTGAAAAGGTTCTTGTAACAATTATGTTTTTTATATTTTCAAAAGATTTAAATATTTTAACAGTATTTGGGAAATCAGGCGCTGTTGTATAATTAAAATAAGCCTCATCTATTAAAAGGAGAGTATTCTTATTTAATACTTCCACTATACGGGTAAGATTGTTATGGCTTAAATATGTGCCAGTAGGATTATTGGGATTACATAGAATCATTAAATCAATATCATTAGATAGGTGTTTTATAATTTCGTCTATATTATATTCATAATTTTCAAGTTTAATTTCTACAGGAGACACAGAATACATCTTTACAAAGATTTTATACATACTATAACTTGGCTTAAAAATAATTACTTTGGATGACGGTTTAATTTTATATTTAAACACAAGGTCAATTATCTCATCTGAGCCATTACCTAAGATGATATTTTCTTCTGAAATTCCTATTTTTTCTGCAATTTTTGATTTTAATTCTTTATATTCTTTATCAGGATATCTGAATACATTTTTTAAATTTTTTTTCAAAGTTTTAATTATATGTTTTGGAACCCCATAGGAATTTTCATTTGAAGCTAATTTAATAACTTTTTTCAATTTATATTTTTGCTTAACATCTTCAATATTTTTCCCAGCCACATACTCTGGAATTTGGATAGCACTTTGAGATTGTAATTCATAATTCATAGTTGAGCTCTTCCTTGCAATTTAGTTATAAAATTACTGAGAAAACAGAGATATATAATTTTATTGCTATTTAACACCTTTTGCTGCAGGGTATGAGCCAAGAATTTTAAAATAAGTTGAATTTTTTTCAATTTCTGCAAGAGCCTTTTTTACTTTTTTATTTGTAATTTTACCTGAGAAGTCTATAAAGAACATATATTCCCAGGCTTTTTTCTTTGTAGGTCGTGATTCTATTTTAGTCATATTAATTTTATAATCATTAAAAGGTTTAATTAATTCAAAAAGGGCACCTGGTCTATCTTTTATTCCACATACAATGGAAGTTTTGTATTCAATATTTTTTTCTGGCAGCAAAGGAGATTTTGAAATAACAAGAAACCGAGTGTAATTATTTATATTATCCTGAACATTTTCAGCAATAATATTTAGGTTATATATTTGTGCTGCAAGTTTACTTGCAAGAGCTGCGGAATTCTTTTTTTTACTAACAGTTTTTGCTGCTTCAGAAGTAGAAGTCGTTTCTATTATTTTTACTTTGGAAAGATTATTTTCTATAAATATCCGACATTGTGCAATTGATTGGGGATGTGCATATAGAAATTTTATCCTATTTAAATCTTTTTCAGTAGAGACAAGATGATGTGCAATTTCAAGATAGATTTCATCAACAATACTATGATTAAATTCAATTAACAAATCCATTGTATAACCAACTACGCCTTCATTAGAATTTTCAATAGGGACTACACCAAAATCAATATATTCAGTTTCAACTTCAATAAAGATATCTCGTATTGTAGTAAAAGGGATATATAGAGATTCACTTCCAAAAATTTTCAATGCAGCAAGATGGGTAAAAGTAGCCTGTGGTCCTAAATAACCGATTTTTAATTTAGACTGAATTTTTCTACTTGCAGAGAAAATTTCAGTAAAGATATTATACAGACTCTTTTCTGGAAAGATATTTTTGTTTAATTTGATTATTGAATTTAATATTTCTTTTTCCCTTGAAGGTTGGTATACAGAAATATTTGAAGATATTTTTAATGATTTAAGCTCCTGGACAAGATTTATTCTTTTATGTAACAGTTTCAAGATATTTTTGTCAATTTGGTCAATTTCTTTTCTTATTCTTTTAAATTGTGAAAACTTTTTCATCAGATTTATAATACAGTTTTTTCCAATTCTCTTAAAGAAGTATGAATTTTTGTAATAAATTTATCCCTTGTTTTTTTATCAATATTATATTTTTCAAAAATTTTTTCAGAAGGTTTATAATAAGCACCATCTTTTCCTATTCCAATTCTGAGGGAATATGAAAGAATATCAGCAATATGAACTATTTCAACTAAGGAACGATTTTTTGTTGTACACGCAGAGGGTGTATGATGGTATTTTGCTATATCATAAAACAGGTCAGGTAATTTCCAGTAATTAGAAAGTTCAGCTCCTACATCACAATGATTGAAGCCCATAACTTCTCGTTCAGCTATATCAAAAGAGATGTCACGCATTTTTGTTAGAGTATTTATTTTATCAATAAATTTTCCTATATATCGGTTTAGAAGGATTTTTCCTATATCGTGTAGGAGCCCTGCAACGAAAAATTTTTCTATTTCTTTATAACCTATTTGCTTGGCTATAGATCTTGCACCTGCAGCTGTAGCAAGTGAGTGGCGCCATAAAGCACCGCGTTGAAGCCCATATCCTTCGGCTTCTCTGCTTAAAGAGGCATAGGCAGAAGCAGCAATAACAAGACTTTTGAGCGTGTCAAGACCTAATATTATAATTGCTTCTGAAATGGTAGCAATTTCTCTGGAATATCCATAATAAGCTGAATTTGACATTTTTAATACTTTGGCTGTAAGAACAGGGTCTTTACAAATAATTTCTTGAAAATCTTTAGGATTAGAGTTTGGATTGTCAATCTGTTCAAGAACTTTGCTAACAATATCCGGTAGAGATGGAAGATTTTCAGCCTCAGCTATTACCTTCTTCCATAATAGCGCAGATTTCTTTTCATCCAAGATGCTACTCAAAAGTGAGCTCCTTTATTTCTCTTAATGTAGGTAGATCTTTTATACTTTTTAAACCAAAATACTGAAGGAATTCCTTTGTTGTGCCATACAATGCAGGTGCACCTGGAACATTCTTCCTTCCTACAATTTTAACAAAATTTTTTTCCATTAAATCTTTCATAACACCATCTATTGAAACTCCTCTTATAAATTCAATTTCTGTCCTGGTGATTGGCTGTTTATATGCAATTATCGCAAGTGTCTCAAGCGCAGCTTTTGATAATTTTTGCTTCTTACGCCGTTGGAATATCTTTTTAAGCTCTTCTCCATATAACTCGTTTGTGCCAAGTCTTATCCCACCTGCAATTTCTTGGATTTTAATACCTGAATTTCGCATAATATATTCATTCTGCAGCTCTTTTACAACTTCTTTTACATTTGAAATATTTTTTTTTATCATTTCTGCTAATTTTTTGTAGCTTATTGGTTCAACTTGAACAAATAATATAGCTTCAATCAATCCTTTTAGATACTCTTTCTCATTTACAACTTTTTCCGCCATCTTTTAAATCCCTTCTCTCTTAAAAATCTTTATATCGCCAAAAAGCTTATGTTGTTTTACAATAATTATTCTTTGCTTAACCAGTTCAAGAAGTGCTAAAAAAGTTATAACAATCTCCCACACTTCAGAGTTGTTTGAAAAAAGTTGTTCAAATCCAATCTGCCTCTGATTTTCAATTATATTTTTTATCTCTTCAATTTTCATACCAACTGTAATTCGTTCAGGGACAATATAGCCAAGATCTTCTGCATCTGTATGTTGTATAAATTTACTAAAAATATTTATTAAGTCAAACAGTTTAACATCAACCCAATTATCGTCATCGCCAAATTCCATAACCATTTGAGATGTCGGTCTAAAAAACACATTACTTGTAGTTTCTTCTTTTTTTTGTAATTCTTCTGCAGCATTTTTGAATTTTTGATATTCAAGAAGTTGTTGCACCAATTCTTTGCGTGGATCTTGGAAATATTCTTCTTCTATATCAACCTCTGTTGGAATTAGCATCTTTGATTTTATATACATTAATGTAGCTGCCATTACAATAAATTCTGCTGATAAATTTATATCAATCTTTTTCATTAAATTTATGTATTTTAAATATTGTTCCGTGATTTCACTTATCGGAATATCATAAATGTCAATTTCAGCTTTATTAATCAAGTAAAGGAGTAAATCCATTGGTCCTTCAAATTTTTCAAGTTTTATAATATAAGAAAGCTCCTTCTCTTCTTTATTTATATTTGTATCATTCATATTTGAGCCCTACAATTTCATAAATTTCTTTTATGTTTTTATTTGCTATTTCATTTACCTGTCTATTATTTTCCATAATATATTCAGTTACTTCATTTTTATGTGCTAAAAAATATTCTCTTTTTTCTCTATATATCTCAAGAGATTTGTTAATTATTTCGGCTATCTTTTTTTTACATTCAACGCAACCCAGCTTGCCACTCTTACAACCTTCTTTTATCTCGTCTGTTTTATCTTTATCTGTAAAAATTTTATATAACGGGAACAAAGTGCAATTTTGAGGATTCCCGGGGTCATTTTTATAAATTTTTTTTGTATCAGTTATATATTTTCTTACTTTCTGTAAAATTTCATTTTTGGAATCAGAAAGGAAAATAGCATTATTATAGCTTTTACTCATTTTTCTACCATCAAAACCTAAAATTTTCGGAATTTCTGTAAGTAATGGTTCAGGTTCAGGGAAATAATTTCCATAAAAGTAGTTGAATCTTCTTGCAATTTCGCGTGTTATTTCAAGATGCGACACTTGGTCTTGGCCAACAGGAACTTTTTCAGCTTTATAAATTAAAATATCAGCAGCTTGTAATACTGGATAACCTAAAAAGCCATAATTACTTAAATCTTTATCTTTCATTTCTATAATTTTTTCTTTGTATGTAGGATTTCGCTGTAACCATCCCAGCGGAGTAATCATTGAAAATATTAAATGAAGTTGAGTATGCGCTGGCACTGCTGATTGAATAAATAGTTTGCTTTTTGATAAATCAATTCCACAGGATAATAAATCTATATATATATCAAAAACATTATCCTTAATTTCGTTAAAATTGCTATAATATGATGTAAGAGAGTGTAAATCAGCAATCATATAGAAACATTTATACTCATCCTGAATTTTTACCCAGTTTTTTATAGCTCCTGCCAAATTGCCAATATGTAATTTACCTGTTGGTTGAATGCCACTTAAAACAATCTTTTTCAACAGATACCTCCTTTTGATTTATTAAAACTGTCTAAAACATTTCTGCTTTTTAATTTCGGTACAAGATTTTGTACCTGCGGAAATAGATAAATTTTTGAAACTTTTATATTATTAAATTAATAAAGTAAATAATTACACTGTCAAGTAATTTTCCACCATTAAATATTAAGAAAAGAAAGAGTAACATTATTCCAATAAATTCAGTTTTTGAGTAATTTTCCCATATAGTTGATATTATTCTGCCACCTGCTAAAGGTAATAATGGGAAAAGACTAATTAAGAAATAGTTTAAATTTATTTTTATTATATACATAAACAGATTATAAATATAACCTTCAGGTGCCGGTTTATATAATATAATTAGAAGCATAAATAGGAGTGCGACAAAAAAATTTGCTAAAATTCCTGAAGCTGCGACATAAATACTCCATAAGAAAGGTTTTTTAAAGTTTCTTGCATCAATAGGTATAGTTTTGCTCCATCCATATCCAAATGCAATAAAAAAAATAAGTCCCAATCCATCTATAAATAGTTGAGGATTAAATTTTAGCATTCCTGTATCAAGCGGTGTAGTATCACCTAATTTTGATGCAGTATAGCCTTGTGCATATTCATGAACAGTAATGGCTATTAAAATAGCAGGAATTAATATTAAAAGCTCACGTAATGCTTCAATTATTGTTTGGATGCTCATACTTTAATATTATCACATTATTTTTTATTTTCAATATAAATGTATTTGCACAATTGAAAACATATTAAACCCACAATTAATCCTATTACCCCATCTGTAATATAGTGGTAGCGATTATACACTATTGAGAAAGTCATTGCAAGTGTGAATGGAAAAATTAACCAGAAAGGTTTTTTCCCAAAAAATTTTTTGATTAAAAATAACGAAACCCATGCTACTGCAAGGTGAGAAGATGGCATACAGGCACCTCTTACAGCTCCATTTGCCATTATAAAATCTTGAAGCGGAGTAAAAATGTATCCTGATAATTTTTTTATGTTATATGCCTCAGCTAATGTATATCTTGGACCTTGAATAGGATATAGCACAAATCCAATATATGAAATATAAAATGTAAATGTTATTGTAAAAACAAATTTTTCAAGTTCATTATACCTTTTTTTAAAAAATAAAATTATTGCAGGCACAGGCACATAAAAATAGTATGAAAAATAAGAAAATTTCAAAAATTCAGTTAAAGGCTTTGAGACTATTTTTTCAAGTGCAAGCGTGGGATTGGTCCCAAAAATTATCTTTTCTAATGTTGTTATGTGATGGTCTAAAAAATGATTATGTAATATCAAAACATAACCCTGAATAGATTTATATACAAATGTAAATGTAATTATTGGATAAGTTAATCTTAAAAATTTTATAACTTTATTTTCAGGTAATCTTGTAGAAAGGTAAGCAAGTAAAACTATTATACAGATATAGGAAAAATAAGCTATTAAATAAAAATACCAATAATCTACTTTATAATGAAAAGCAGATATAAGCAGTCCGATTAAAGAGAAGTATATTATACTCAAATAATCAATAGCTTTAAATTTTACCTGCATTTATACTTCTCCTTTAATTTCTTTAAGAATTTTTTAATATCTATTGATTTATTATATTCACTTATTAATGCATCTATCATCTCTAATTTTTTATTATTTATAGCTGATTTTGATAAAGCTTTATATACATAACAGTTATAATAAACAATATTTTCTTTAATCTTTTCATAATATGTATCATCAGGAATTAAATTGTTAAAGTCAAGTAAATTTAAAGTGCCATTAATAAATTTGTCTTTTATTTTTTCTATCCAATCAGCATAATCAATTTCTTCTATTTTTTCTTTAAATTCAGATTTAAGTCCTTTTTTTATTTCATTATTTATCTTTTCTATTAGTTTTTGTTTTGCTTTTCTAAGGCCCTCTACAGGATTAGTATAAATTGTATATTTACTTACAAAAAATATATATTCGTTATCTTCCCATTTTTCTTTTCCAACCCATAATGGTGGAGTTTGAGAACTTTTTTCAATTACTATTTTTGTTCTCTTTTTTTCAGTAGCACATTCTAATATTAAACATAATATTATGAATATAAATGTTTTTTTATAAAATTTTACCATAAAGATATTCTTTATCATACCTGATTATTTTAACACGAACAATATTTCTTTGAAGGGAAAATGCCTCTGATAATGGTAAAAGAATTGGTATATAATTATCTGAAATTGAATTTATATATTTTTCTTTTATAATTTTATGTTCTATAATTACATTAAATTCTTTTCCTATAATTGATTTAAAAAATTTATCTTTAGATTGTTTACGATATTTTCTTAAGATTTCTGCGCGCTGAGTTTTTATTTCTTCTTGCACCTCATTTTTAAAGTTACTTGCAGGTGTCCCTTCCCTTTTTGAATAACGAAATATATGAAGATAAAATATATCAAGTTTTTTAAGTAACGAAAGAGTTTCATTAAAATCTTCGTCAGTTTCCCCAGGGAATCCTACTATTACATCTGTGCCAATTACTGTATTAGATTTATTTTTTCTTATCTGCATTATTTTTTCTGCGAAAACTTCTCTTGTATATGGTCGGTTCATAAGTTTCAATATTTTATCTGAGCCTGACTGCAATGGAATATGAAAATAGGAGCAAATTTTATCATTTTGAATTGCTTTTAAAAGTTTTTCATTTATATCCGTAGGTTCAATAGAGGTAAGCCTTATTCTTTTAAGATTTTTTATTTTAGTAAGTTCAGATAACAAATCTGCTAAATCTTTTCCATTCCATTTATAGTCTCCAATATTTACACCTGTTATAACAATTTCTGGATAGTTTTCATTTGCTAATAACTGAGCTGTGTTAATTATTTTTTCAAAATTTTCGCTTCTACTTTTACCGCGTGCTGTTCTTACTTTGCAATACGAACAGTTAAGGTTGCATCCATCCTGCACCTTTATATATGGTCTTGTCCTATCTGTTATATAGATACTTGTAGATGCTTTTTGGCTTTTAATATTAATTATTCCTTTCTCTTTAAGAATTTCCGGTAACCGCATTTTTTCATTGTTGTTAACTATTAAATCTACACCTCTTATCTTTTTGAAAACCTCAGGGTTTGTATGTGCATAACATCCAGTAACAACAATATACGAATTTGGATTTTGTTTTATAATTTTCCTTACGATAGCTCGTGACTTTGAATCAGCTTTTTGAGTTACAGTGCAAGTGTTTATTATACATATGTCTGGTGGGATATGATTATTTGATAAAAGTCCATATTTAACAAGCTCAGTTCGTATAATATCAATTTCAAATTGATTTAATCTGCATCCAATAGATGTTACAAATACATTTTTTTTCATATTTACTTTCTTTTTTTGATTTTTCTGCGTATTTTATGCTTTATTTTTTTTAATCTTTTTCCTGCAAACTCAAAATTTTTATTTAATTTTAAACATTTATTATAGCTGTCTGCTGCTTTTTTCCATTCTTTAAGTTTTTCATAGGATAGTCCCAAATTATAATAGAAAAAGTAAACACTGCTGTCAAGTGCTATTGCTGTTAGAAAGGCTGTGTTCGCTTTATTATACCTTCCTGTATTAAGATATAACAATCCCAGAAGATTATAATAGTAAGCATTTTCGGGATTTAAATAGATAGCTTTTTCAAACGATTTTTCTGCTTTGTCATACTCTTTTTTATTGTAATAAGCCTGGCCAAGAATATAGAATAATCTGTCATTATCTGTTTCGTATTGAAGTGCATATAAACATAGCTTTATCGCAAATTGGTTGTTTCCTGTAATAAGATATAATTCAGCAAGTTGCACATAAAGATTAATATTATTGGGCTGAATTTCAATGGCTCTTTTTAAGGCAAGTATTGCATTTTCATTATCACCAAGAATTTTTGAGGTTATGCCCAGATAATAATATGCTTTGAAATTTTCAGGTGATTCAGCTATTACTTTTAAAAATATTTCTTTTGCTTCTTTATACTTGTGCTTCTTGAAAAGTTCTATCCCTTCTTGTATATTAGCTGCAAAAACTAAATTCCAAATAAGAATAATATTTATAAAAATAAATAATATTTTTTTCACTATTTCCTCTTTTTTTCTATAAATGCAATAAATTCATCTTCAGTTAAGATTTTGATTCCAAGTTGTTGTGCTTTCTGAAGTTTGCTTCCAGGGTTCTCTCCAACAATTACAAAATCTGTATTTTTACTAACAGAAGATGAGGAGCGCCCACCATTTTCTTCTATAAACCTATTTATCTCATCGCGTGTGAAATTTTTTAATGTGCCTGTAACTACAATGCGTAAGCCTTTAAGAATATCTCTTTGAGATTTCTTATATATAATTTTTACACCAGCTTGTTTTAGTTTATCTAAAACTTCTATATTTCTTTTTTGCCGAAAAAATTTGTATATACTTTCAGCTGCTTTGGGCCCTATCTCATAAATATTTAAAAGCTCAGAATATTCAGCGTTCATTAGCTCTTCTAATGAATTAAAATATTTTGCAAGCACCTGAGCAATATGTTCACCAACATAACGTATCCCTAAAGCATAAAGGAACCTATCAAATGATGCCTCTTTTCTCTGATTTATTGAATTAATCATATTTTCAGCGAGTTTATCACCCATTCTTTCATATTTAAGTAAGTCTTCTTTTTTTATAAAATAGAAATCAGCAAAATCTTTTAAAAGCCCTGTTTCTGCAAATTTTTGGATCCATTCATCTCCTATGCCTTCAATATTCATTGCTTTTCTTGAAACAAAATGTTTCAAACTTTCAACCAATTGAGCTGGACAGGATGCATTTGAACATCTGGGAATAGCTTCACCTTCGGGTTTTATAACATCTGCATTGCATATAGGACATCTTTCTGGGAATTTAAATGGTTTAGTATTAGGAGGACGTTTTTCCAGTATAACTTTTGTAACCTTTGGAATCACATCGCCAGCACGATATACAACAACTGTATCTCCTATTCTTATATCAAGTCTTTTTATTTCATCAGGATTGTGGAGTGTAACACGGCTGACAGTTACGCCGCTAATTTGAACTGGCTTAAGAATTGCTACAGGTGTTAATGCGCCAGTTCTTCCAACTTGGACAATAATGTCTTGAATAACAGTAGTGGCTTCTCTGGGTTTGAATTTCCACGCAATTGCCCACCGAGGAGAATGTGTTAGTTCACCAAGAATAGATTGTTGTTCAAAACTATTAACTTTTATTACGATGCCATCTATGTCATATTCAAGTGTATCTCGTCTCTCTTCCCATTCCTGATGAAATTCGGCTATTTTATCTATGTTGTCTGTAACAATTACATTAGGATTAAGATTAAATCCCCATCTTTTAAGATATTCATAAACATCTGAAAGTTTTTTGGCATTGTATTCTGGGGGAAGGGGTTCACCAATCCCATAAACAAACATTCTTAATTTCCTTTCAGCTGTAATTCTTGAGTCCAGCTGACGCAAAGAACCTGATGCAGCATTGCGTGGATTAGCAAATGTTTTTTTTCCTTCCTTAATGTATTTTTCATTAAGTTCTAAAAAATCTTTTCTATACATTATAACTTCACCACGCACAACAAGGCGTTCTGGAAAATTGTTGCCTAATAGCTTTAAAGGCACTGTCCATATAGTTTTTATATTATTTGTAACATCTTCACCAGTAATACCATCCCCACGCGTTGAACCAATTACTAATTCCCCTTTCTCATAAATTAATTCTACTGCTAATCCATCGTATTTATGTTCAATAAGATATTCAACTTTTGGAACTTTTAGCTCTTTTAATACTCGTTTATGAAAATCAAGAAATTCTTCTTCCCTTGCTGCATTTTCAAGACTTAACATAGGAGTGGGATGCGTAAAAGGCTTAAATTCTTTTAATGGTGGAGCCCCAACTCTTTGTGTGGGTGAATCAGGGGTTTTAAGCTCAGGATATTTCTCTTCTATCTCTTTTAATTGCTTAAAAAGTTTATCATATTCATAATCCGAAATTACAGGTTCATTTAAAACATAATATTTATAGTTATGATAATTAATCTCTTTTCGTAAATTTTCAACTTTTTCTATTATTTCTTTTGGAATTTTTGTTTTCATCATTATTATATATATAACTAAAATTTTTGAAAATGGCAAGTCTTTTTTTATATAGATTGCACTGACGAATGAAAAGTCCATATTTACATAAACTTCGGATACTCAATGGCTCGTTTTTGCAAGCATTTCGCAAAGAAAAGTGATGTAATTTTTTACACCTTAAGTCATCCCCCCTTTTTTACCCCCTTTATTCTTTATTCTGTGCATATTTAACACAACGTATTTAACACTACGAACTATGAACTGATTTAAGTGAACTAATTTAAGTAAACTAATTTAACAAAGTTGTGCACCGTCCCACCGTCCCAAAATGGGGACTGTGCACAACTTTATTAACTTTATTAATAATTTTTCAATAAAAACTATACTTTATTAACACAAATTATTGTAAAGGAAATTGAGCTTTGCTATAAAAATGGTAAGTCAAAATAAAAATCCTCTT
>Ga0164318_10001917_pt1 | contig 18943 bp, 21 predicted proteins | sample GuaBasSedimGuay9_FD_113734 | JGI IMG/M metagenome (GOLD analysis project Ga0164318, IMG submission 113734) | Subseafloor sediment microbial communities from Guaymas Basin, Gulf of California, Mexico - Guay9, Core 4571-4, 0-3 cm | ecosystem: Environmental > Aquatic > Marine > Hydrothermal vents... | reverse complement strand
TTAAAAAGTGGTGTGAAACTAAAGTCGGAAACTATTTATATAAAAAATTCCAAATAATGAAAGCAACGGAAATTAAAAAAACTCTAATTTTATTAATTTGAATTTTATACTAATTAGTATGAAAGTAGTATGAAAGTTGGAAAAGTTGGTAAGAAAGGTCAAATAGTGATTCCGAAAGAAATTAGAGATAAATATAATATTAAAAAAGGAGATATAATTATTTTTAAGATTTATAAAGATAAAATTATGTTAGAAAAAATTGAAGAAAAATTAAAGGATATTTTATTAGAAAGTAAACCAATTGAGTATAGCATAGATTTTCAGAATAAAATACGCGATGAATGGTAATGAAGGTAAATTTAGATACTAATATTTTTATTTCTGTAAAAAATAAAGAGGAAGATTCACATTTTTGTGGAGTAGTTTTAGATGCAATTGATGATAATAAAATTAAAGGAATAGTTTCAACTATTATAATTGCGGAAGTATGTTGTTTTTCTTAAGAATAAAGAAAATTATGAAGCAGAAGAATTTTTAAACAAAATTTTATCAAATTATGAAATTATTCCAGTAAATATTGAGATTTCAAGAATAGCTGCTATTATAAAGAGCAAGACAGATACTAACACATATTTAATCCAGACTTATTAATCTCTAACAAATTATTGTTTTTTAAATATAAAGTTTTTAAAAATAGTAATATTGTATGGAGAAAAAATTAAAGATTTTTTTGGCAAATCCTATTTTTACATTCCATTTATTCATTATCTTTTGAGTTAGAACCAATTGTACTACTAATATAAACAAAAAGTATTGCCAGGAACAATATGCTTATTACATGAGAGATCACGGCTTGGTTTATCGCTGAAAATTTAGCGGCATTAGTTAATGGGTGGATATCACCATACCCAATTGTCGCAAATGTAATAAAGCTAAAATAGATAAAATCAAACCAATTTCCTGGATTTGGGGTGATATTATAAGCAGGTGTCCAACCTTTTGACCATGAAAACCATGAGATCGCATAATTTAAGGTAGCAAATCCAAATACTTCCAAAAAAACAATAAATAAATAGATGATTATTACTCTAACTTGCTTTCCGTGAGTAAAAAGCTTCTTAAAATTACCATCAACACCTAATATTCCTGGGTTTAATAAAAAAATTATTAGTGTATATATTGAAAATAAAATCAAAGAATTTCCCAAAGTAGAAAAGAAATATGAAATATTTTCAAATAAAAAGAATAGAATTATCCCTACCATTAAAAAATAGATCATAAAGTACAATATTAAAAATGCTCGCAATTGATTCAAATTTTTATTATTATTGTAATATTTTGCAAAGAAGAAAAACGCTATTGGAGACAATATTATACTATATAAATGCCCTGAATTAGATGCATTTGTTTCTAAATAAGTATAAGTAAACTGTCCAAGTAAGAACGAAATTCCTATAGCTATTCCAATGAAGATGATCGCAATAAATATACATTTGAGAGTATCTCTTGATAAAAATGCATCAAAAAAATTCAAGTATTTACTTTTTTTCTCTTTTTCAACCTCATTTTTTGACATATCATCACATTTTTTGTTGTACTTTTTTCATACAAGATTTTAACGATAAGTTCTATACAAATAGATTATATATTATTAGATTTGTATTTGTTTTTAGAATATAATATTTATTTCAATTAATTATAAAAAGGTTTTATAATTTATTGATCGTTTAATTCATTATAATTTTTATAAAATCTAATGGTAAACAAATAATATAAAAAGTGGTAAGATGAAGAATAATACAAAAGAATCGGAAGTAAATAAAGGCAATTACTATAATAAAATTGAATTTCTATCAATAATTATTGTAATAATAATTCAAACAGTTTTAGATCTATTAATAGGAACTCAATATTTTATAACTAATGCATTATTATCATTTAGCGTTGTATATTGTATAAAATTTATTATAGATAAAAAATTTAATTTTTATAATAAATGGGATGAATTCGTAAATGATAATTTTTTTTATGTTTTATATATTTTAATTGCCACTGGAGCTTGTGTCGTATATGTTGCAGTTCAATACATCTTAAAATATGATATATTATTTCCCATATTAGCTGGTGGGGCTGCATTAACAATTAAAAAGATAGTTGACCAGGAATATGCTTTGTTTTTTAAAGAACATTTTAAAGAAATAATTTTGTATGGATTTTTTGCAATTTTTACTACAATAATATTTTGGGGCGTCCAATATATGATATCGATGATAATTGGGGTGAAATACTATATCATAGCAGGAGCGATTGGACTAGCTATTGGATATACTGTAAAATTTGTTCTTGATAAGATTTATGTTTTTAAAAAGAAGTTTGGTTCATCTTCACAACAGACGATGTTTTATGTATTATATATTTTATTTGGGTTTATATCTTCAGTGGTCAACCTTGGTACTCAGTGGGTATTAGGTTATTACTTCTTAGGCGGATATAATGCATTAGGAGTATTAGCAGGGACAATTATAGGCTTTTTTATGAAATATTTACTTGATAAATTTATTGTATTTAGAAAAAAGAAGTTAGACCCTGATTTATAAGATTGATTTTACAATTTCAAGATATTTATTAATAATTATATCCCAGGAATATTCATTTAAAGCGCTTTGTAATGCTGAAGAGGAAAGTTTTTGCAATAATTTTGAATTACTTAGGAGATCAAGGATAGTTTCAGACAATTTTTTAGGGTCATTGGGCTTAATCAAAACGCCATTTTGAAAATTTTTAATAATTTCAACAACTCCACCAGAATAAGTAGAAATAATCGGCTTCCCAGACGCGAGGGCTTCAAAAATAACACGGGGAGAATATTCAGCTTTTAGGGCTGGATGAACAAATATGTCACACCCTGCATAATAAAGTGGAATAAATTCATCTTCAACCCTTCCCGCAAAAATTACATTATTTTGAAGATTATATTTAATTGCTAATGATTTAAGTTCATTTAATAAAGGCCCAGACCCAACTATTATCAATTTAACCTTTTTATTTTTCTCCAGAATATATGGCATTGATTTAATCATAATATGATAACCTTTGTAAAATACCATCCTTCCAAGACATAAAATTATTTTTTCATCTTTACTTATATTGTATCTTAATCTTATTACATTCCTATCTAAATTTGGAGAAAAACGTTTTGTATCAATACCATGTGGCAAATAAACTGCTCTTGAACTTGAAATTTTATTTACCATATTTAAAAGTCGCTTTGTTAAACATAAAATAATATCAAATGAGTCTAAAAAGTATTTCCGTATAAATATCTTTTTCCAGTACCAAAAATAAGGTGTATGTGATGTAAATATTGTCGGTTTTTTGAGTAATCTAGCTTGCGTAAAATAAAATCTGGAGTGAAAATGTAAAACATCTGGGTTTAATTTAGATACTAATTTTTTAGTAAGCGGATAAAAATAGACCGATCGATAAAAATGGGGAAAATTTTTGAATTTTAATTTTTCGAGAACCTTAATTTCTTTTAAACGAATAACTTTATATTTCAATTTTCGAGTATTCTTACTTCTAGATGGAAAAAACCTTGTAATAACATATAAATCATTTCCTCTAAGAGAAAGTTTTGTACTTAAATTATCGATATATGTTTCAATTCCACCCATGACCGGGTAAAATGATTGAGTTATCTGAAAAATTCTCATTTTTTTCTATTCAATTACGAATCCATTTATATTTAAATTTAACCCTTTAATTATTATCTTAAATTATTAATTCAATTAAATTTTTTTATGAATTTTAACAAGAAAATATTATGTCAAGTTAGTGCGTCAAATGATAAAAATTAATACACAAATAATTAATGAAATTAAAATTTAATTCTTATATCTACTGGATCTTTAATCGATTCTTGCTTCTTTTTAAAGTTTTTTATATTAATAGTCCTCATCGTTCCTATTTTTGCATATCTTTTTTTAAAAAATTTGAATATTTTTTATTTAAACGGAGAGAAAAAATAAAAATATTAAATGGTCTAATAAAATTACTATGGATAAAAAATTTAGAAGACATGAATCAAAAAATTTAGTGCAAGAGGAGTTAGACCGTATTGCATATGAGTATTCGATTGATGTTCTTGGTACTGGCATAATTAAAGTATATTTAACGGCATCTATCTATGCGAATTATGAGGTTATTATAGATTTTTCTAATTATCCTTCTAAACCAAAAATTCAATATGATAATTCATTAGAGGTAATATTAGGTACTCCCAAAGCCAGTCTGTATACATTAAAAAAATGGAATGAAAACAGACCTGAACATGTTATAGAAATTATTCGTGAAATCGAAGGATTAATTATGAGTTCTTCTGTTTTAGATAAAATTGGTGAACAATTGTCCTATAGTTATAACATAACTGCTCTTGGGCCTAAAAAGCTGCGAATAATAATTGATTATGAAGGTATAAAAAACTTTGAATTTGATATCTATTATGACAAACTTCCACCTACTGTAAAATTAGCCCCTGAAACTGCTAAATTCATTAAAATCTCACAAATTAATACTTTAAAAAATTGGAAGCCAGAGAGTAGTGTTATTGCAGTTGTTGATGAAATCGCTCAAAAATTAGAACACAGACTTAGAATATTCTATGAAATGAAAGAAATCCAACCGTATATTGCAGGTTTAGTCCAATCAGGTGCTAAAATAATTTTCAATGTTAATATAAAGATTGAAACTGGAGAAAAATTTGAATTTGAGTTTATATTACCTGAAAATTATCCTAAAAAAGCTCCAGAAATTTCTCTAATTTCTAAATTAAAAAGTGAGAGCTTGACAAATAAAATATCTGAGTTTATATCTTATCAATTAGACTACTGGGATAAAAATAAAAAAATTATCTCTATTATTGAAGAATTTAAGGATTTATTACTGAAAAATTCTGAAAAAGTTTGTGCATTATGTCACAAGTTTAAATGTCCAACTTGTAATAGACCTATCACTTTAGATCTTGAAGGAGTTTCTGGTACCAGCGAATGTAAAATTATTTGCCCCTATTGTCATACCAAATTTCATCAGCATTGCTGGAATGAAGTATATCAATTAACTCATCAATGTCCTATTTGTCTTAAAAATATAAAAAGAATTTAAATAATTAAATACACTTGAAAAAAATATATATTACTTATCTACTAAAATTTAGAATAGGAATTTTTTATTTTATCAATTTTTTAAATTAAATTATTTTTTAAAGGTTCTTGGAATTGACTGATAAAGATGAAGAGATATTTGATGATGCATTAAATGCATTAGATGATATAACATTAAGTGATGAAGAAAAAGTAAGTACAACTTCTTCTGCAGAGGCCCATAATGAACAAATTAACCAGGAAGAAGCAACTACATTTCAAGCTCCCTTTCCATATGCTCCAGAAATTAATGACCCTAACATTAGAATAGATGAAACTAGTGTTAAATATCTTGTTGATACTGCTCAGTATGAACCTGCTATCGACATGATGATTAACATCTTAAGGTCAAAAGAAAAAAAGGTAGATAAGAATGTAGTGGTAGAACTAGTGCTTAAAATAGTACAAAATGGGAAAATTTCATTTATCGATAGATTATTACCATATTTATCTTTAGCTGTTGCTTCTAATGACCCAATTTTAAAAATGAATGTAAATAATTTGATGCTCTATATTAAAATTGATTATGATAAAGTTATCAAGAAGTTAAAGGACGAAATTCAATTAGTCTGTGATGCTATTTACGAACAATATAATACAACTTACATTCCCCTCGTTGATCTTGTTTATAATGTAGGGACATCAATTGAAGTAATTAGCACAATATTAAATGAAATGATAAAAAATAAGGAAATCGATGGAAAAATAGATATAGCAAAAAATATTTTTGAATATGAGCCAAAAGGAGCGCTTTATAGGTGTCCTCATTGTGGTAAGGAAATTGACCCTAACGCTGAATCATGTCCATATTGCTGGAATGATATTTACAAGTGTGGTATTTGTTTCAATTTCATAAAAGAAGAAGAAAAAGTAGTCTGTCCTTTTTGTAATGCAACTTTTCACGAAAAACATCTAGTAGAATGGGTAAAAAAGAGTGGTACTTGTCCTGTTTGTCAGAATAAACTAACACAAACTGAAATTGCTACTGTTTTATGTGCTATTTGTGGAATGGAAATTAAAAAAGGTGAGAAAGATATTTTTGAGTGTCCATATTGTAAAGCTGCAGGGCATTTAAATCATTGGAAAGAGTATGTTGAAGTTTATGGGGAGTGCCCTGAATGTCATAAAAAAATAGATAAAAATCAGATAAATCTAAAGAAAAAGTAGTCCATTTATTTTAATTATTTCTCTATCATTGGATTTTTTAATTAATTGTATTGGAAATTGTTTGCCAGAATTTTATTCTAACTATTTATTCAAACCAAACTATTTTACCAAGTTAATTTCATCAAAATATAATTTTAAGATATTTGAAATAAAAATAAAGATAAAAAGTCAAGAATTTTTATTGTTCTTATGATCATTTTGCTAATTACTTGATTTACCATGTAATATTTAAAATCTTTTACTTTTTTCTAATTTTTGAATATGCATAATATGCTACTGTTCCACTTATCAGTCCTATTTCTATTCCCATACTAATCCATAAAATTAAACTAAAAACTTCTGGTTTAAAGCTCCATGGGTCTATTGGTATCAGTGTGCTCATCGAAGCAATATATAGTGTAATGGAAAATATTGGGATCGTTATTATTGCGCTTATTAAATAATCATAAATTGAAAGTTTAATTTTAGAGCCGACTAATCTTTCTAATTGATTTTTGATATATGGGATTTCAAATAAAATAGTCATTAGAATTGAGATGGTAATAATTTCAACCCAAGCCTTTATTAACATAGGTAAAACTACTGTTGTGAAAGGTAGTCCAACAATGTAAACTGTATCCCACCAAGTAAAAATAAACTCTGGTATATATCCAATTAGACTGGCAGCTAATATTGCTATTACTGAAAAAATTTTGTTATCTCTAAAACGGTTTATCTTTTGAAAAAGTCCATAAATTAGTCCTACAAATATCCCTGTCATCATTTTTCCTGGCATTATAGCTGGATTTGCGAACCTATATGACGGTAAAAAACCAACGATTGCTCCAGTAAGTAGTCCTAAAATTGGACCACCACTAAGTGCTACTATATATGTCCCAATGTGCGAAAGATCTAAAGCCACTTGCGGGCCAGCGATAGGTACTAGATAAACTGAAAACAAAGCTAACAATGTCCCTAATGCACTCATTATTGCCACAAAAGCAATGCTTTTTGAATTTATAACTTTTTCATCAATTGGAGTTGTCATTTTATTTTCATCCTAACTTTTTCTTTTTAATAATAATCGATTTTTGAATAATCTCTTTTAAAAAATACTTAAAAATATATATCAAATACCTAATTTCTGGTAAGTAAATTCAGCAATTTATTCCAAACATAAAACTAAATTCAAAAGTGCTATTTGATGTACCTATATAGATTGGTTAATAAAATTTATAAAGGATTTAATCAGAAATTATGTTTAATATTTATTCTTATTTCTCAGAAAAATTTTACAATACTTTTAATTTTTTTTTCTATTAAGTATATATTATTTCCCAAAAACATTGCACATAACATCTTTTCTCCGTATTAAGTATTTTTTAGTAATAATGTTTTCATTTTATAGGTCTTTTTCTTAAGTGTTGAATTCTTTAATTATTTAACATATTTATTAACTGTTGTTGAAATTAAGTATTTAAAATGTGTATAGGTTTTCAGAATATTTTTATTGTTTTAGAGTTGAGATTATTCATTTTGTAGAATTAATAATTTATTTAAAGAAATAAATAATCATATAATTAAAGTAAATTTTTGGTAATTTTTTTTAGGTTTAATTTTTAAAATTTTATCATATATAATATTCTAATTTTTCTAAAACAAATACTTTCGATTATAATATAATTTATAGATATGATATATATTTAGAATTTTAAGATGAACTTAAAATTTTCTTCAAATCAATGAAATTTTATTAAGACCTAACATTTATAAAGTTTCCATCAAATTTTACTTTATGATAATCTCCTCTCCGCAAGATAAAAAAGAACCCAGAATTCATGAAAAATGTTTTATTGCACCAAATGCTACAATTATTGGAAATGTAGAAATAGACAGGGGAACAAATATTTGGTTTGGTTCTGTAATTAGGTGTGAACTTGGGTCATTAAAAATAGGTAAAAATACAAGTATCCAAGACAATTCAACTATACATGTCGAACCTGGAAGTTCAATGGAAATAGGTGATTATGTCGTAATTGGGCATAATGCAATGGTACATGGGCCAGGAAAAATAGGTAATAATGTATTAATTGGGATCCAATCAGTCATATTAAATGGGGCAATTATTGAGGACAATGTAATAATAGCAGCAGGGGCAGTCCTGAAAGAAGAGACTCATTGTGAATCTGGGACATTATGGGCTGGAGTACCAGCTAAATTAGTAAAAAAATTCGATGATATAGATAAGTTGGGTCAAAAAATTAAAATGGGTGCTGAATACTATATCCAAAATGGCAAACGATTTAAAAAATATTTTGATTCCATTCAAAAATAGGTAATTCTTATTGTTATTAAGAAATAATTTAAGATAGAGTTGTAAAATAATGCCAAAATTTCTGGTTATGGACAAAGAAGATAATGTAGCAACAGCCCTAGAAGAAATACAAGAAGGCGAAAAAGTAGAATATGCAAATAATATAATCATTATTAATAGAAAAATTCCATTTGGGCATAAATTTGCTCTTAATGATATAAAAAAAGGGGATTATGTTATTAAATATGGGGAAATTATTGGTAAAGCAAAAAAAGATATTAAACAAGGCGATTGGGTTCATACTCGTAATGTTCGGAGTGCGTATCTGGAGCGTTTTAAAAAATGAACGAAGAATTTTTTGGTTATGAAAGGGAAGATGGTTCTGTAGGTATCAGAAATAAGATTGTTATATTACCGAGCGTAGTCTGCTCATCAGTTGTTGCACAAAAAATTGCAGAAAAAGTTGAAAATGCAATTGCCCTATCGCACCAATTTGGATGCGGGCATATAGGCCCAGATTTTGAATATACTGTACGAACATTAGCTGGCCTAGCAAGTAATCCAAATGTTTTCGGAGTTCTTGTTGTTGGACTAGGGTGTGAAAACGTGACCAGTTCCATTTTGAGCAAACGAATTAGTAAGACTAAAAAACCTGTCGAATCTTTTGATATTCAAGAAATCAATGGTGGAACTATAGCCGCGATTGAAAAAGGGATAAAAATCGCCCGAAAAATGGCATTCGAAGCCAAACAAATAAAAAAAGAACCATTTGATTATTCACATTTAGTCCTTGGCCTAGAGTGTGGTGGTTCTGACGCAATTTCTGGCATTACTTCAAATCCTGTAGTCGGGATCATTTCTGATAAAATAATAAATCTTGGTGGCACTTCAATTCTTCCTGAATTTACTGAATGGATAGGTACTGAGCACCTCCTTATAAAAAGAGCAATCAACCAAGAAATTGCTGATCAAATAATTGCACCGATTAATATGTTTATAGAATCCACTAAAAAATTAGGTATTGATTTTAGAGGTACCCAACCAACTCCTGGAAATATAAAGGGTGGGCTAACAACAATTGAAGAAAAATCATTGGGAAATATTGCTAAATCAGGGAAATCTCCTATTCAAGGTGTTGTTGAGTATTCAACTAAACCAAAAGGTAAAGGTCTATGGTTAATGATCGAACCAGGCTTAGATGTTGAATCCATGACTGGACTTGCAGCAGCTGGAGCTCAGTTAATAATAATGACTACTGGTCAAGGCACACCAACGGGAAATCCAATAAGTCCTGTAATTAAAATTTGTGGAAATCCAAAAACATGCCAATGGATGAGCTGCAATATTGATGTAGATGCATCGGAAATTATTACTAAAAATAAATCGATTGATGATATTAGCGAAATATTATGGAAAGTTGTTAAGAAAACATGTAATGGTAAATTCACAAAAAATGAGATACTTGGGCATTATGAAATGGCATTATGGAGACTACCCGGATTTGGTCTGGATATAACCAGTTTATTGTCCAAACAATAATAAATTTAAATAAATACAAGAATTTTTCTAAATATTTTTTAATTAATTTAATCTTCACTTCGAGTTAGACCTGACCAAACAACATTATTTACTCCAGTACTATTTGCTATATCTCGAAAATGGTTCATTTCTTCTTTTGATAGTAAATCAAAATTTTTACAAGTCCAATCAATGTCCATTCGTTCATATTTAGCCGCCGCAAGATTATTAAACGCAAGTAGATCCCATCGTTCTACTTTATTCTCAAGTTTTTCAACTATAAATTCTCCAATTCCGCGAATATTCTCTTCAGTGGCAGTATAATTTGGTATAACTGGAGTTCTTATCCACATTTTTTTACCTAAGGAATCTAATTTCTTGATTATCCAGATTGCATTTTCTAAAATTAATTTATTTGGGACGCCAGTATATTTTTTATGTTTTTCAGGATCAATTTCTTTAATATCATATAAAAATAAATCAACAAATGGGATTAATCTCTCATAAATTTTCCTAGGGGCATATCCACATGTATCAAGTGCAGTATGAAATCCAAGTTCCTTGCACTTTTTTAGAAACCTTTCAATAAAATCCGCTTGTTGGGTTGGTTCACCGCCTGAAACTGTAATGCCACCATTTGAATTAGTATAGAATACTTTATCTTTAGCTACCTCTTTAATTAAATCATCTAATTTCCAAAATTTACCAAATTTTTGTAGTGCAGTTGTAGGGCATTCTTCTGTACATTTTCCGCATGCAATACAAATCTCTCTATTAATATGTATTCCTGATCTATCAAGAATTATTGCTTTTTCAGGACAGACTTCAACACATGTTCCGCAACCAATACATTTTACTTTAAACCATTGGATTGAAGGCTTTTCCGAAATTGATTCAGGGTTATGGCACCAAACACATCTTAATGGGCATTTTTTAAAAAAGACAGTTGTGCGAATTCCTGGCCCATCTTCAGTACTCATCTTTTGGACTTGAAATACATATCCTAACTCCTCACTCGGTTTACTACCCGAAATATGCTCTATTTTTGTTTCAGTCATCTTTATCATGTTCTTTTAATTTATTTGATTATAGCGCAAAAGCCTTATTATTAAATCTCACTAAAGATAAATTATTTGTTTTTTTCTATAAAATTATAGGTTAATTTTTATAATTTTAAACATTGAAATGAAACTAAGGACTATTCAAATAGTTATTATCCATTTTATAAATGATCAAAAATAAAATCTTAATTTATATCGATTATTATGTAATGTTTACAATTTTTACAAAATTAATATAAATTTTCGCTAATTATCTACATTCCAGCTGCTTTTAAATATCAGAATTAATAATGGTCATTCTTTATTTAGACCTTCTGAAATAAATTTTATTAATTTTTAAATTTAAAATTAATTTATGGAAAAAATATTTTATACAAAAAAGGATTTTGAATATAGAAACGAGATTAGAGATTTCCTTGCAAAAGAATTAGACCCAATTAAAGAGGAAATTAATATAAAAAAGGAAGTACCGGTTGAATTAATAAGAAAAATAGGTAAAAAGGGTTTAATTGGTCCATTAATACCTGAAAAATATAATGGGACGAATAAGGGTTTTATATCACATGTAATGATAACAGAAGAAATCTCAAAATTAAATGTAGCTGTTTCCGTTACAAGGACTCCATGTATATTAGATTCATATACATTATACAGGTTTGGCAATGAATTTCAAAAAGAGAAATTCCTTAAAAAAATTGTTTCTGGGGAAAAAATAGCAAGTATCTGTGTGACAGAAGAAGAGGCTGGTTCAAATGTAGCCGGGATTAAAACTACTGCTTTAAAAGATGGCAATGATTATATATTAAATGGGACTAAGAAATTTATCACTAATGCTGGTTTAGCCGATTATTATTTGGTTTGGTGTCTTACTGATACTAAAGTAAATCCTCGCGTAGGAATGAGTGTTTTTGTTGTAGAAAAAGGGACACCTGGTTTTGAAATAGAACATCCATATGGTCTTTTAGGACTAAATGGAGTAGTAAATGGGGTATTGAAATTTAATAATGTAAGGATACCAAAAGAAAATTTAATTGGAGAGGAAAATAAAGGATATCAAATACTAATGTCGACTTTTAATATTGAACGAATAACTCTAAGTTCGGAATGTAATGGCATTTCGTTAGCTGTTTTAAATGATTCAAAAAAGTATGCGCGCGAGAGAAAACAATTTGAGAGATTGATTACAGATTTTCAATTAATAAAAATAAAAATTGCTGAGATGGCTACTAAAATGAATGCTGCTAGATATCTTACTTATGGCGCTGCAAAACTTGCGATGCTAGGGGAAAAGTTTGCAAAAGAAGCTTCGATGGCTAAGGCTTTTGCTAGTAAAACTGCTGTGGAAATAGCACTAGATGGAATACAAATATATGGTGGTAATGGTTATACAACATTATATCCTATGGAACGATATTTAAGGGACGCAAAATTTTTCCAGATAGGTGGTGGCACAAGTGAAATTCAAAACCTAATTATTGCAAAAGAAGAATTAAAAAAATAAATTAAGGAGATACGCAACCACAAGAATCAAAATCAATACATTTTTCATCTTTACAATATCTCTGAAAACATTTTAACCATCTTGGTCGCGTAGGGAAAGAATAAATAAATGCAACAAATTTTTTTAATTGCGTAATAGTTGCTTTATGGAGGTTGTGTTCAATTGTACATGCGTCTTCGTCTGCAATATTCTTTGGTACTGATAAAAGTTCCAAAAGACATTTTATTGTAGTATGCTCTTCTTGAACTTTTTTTGCTATCTGTTCACCTTTAGGAGTAAGAGTAACGGGTGAATATTTTTCGTAATTAATAAATCCTAGTTGTTTTAATTTCTTTAGCATCCCTGAAACACTTGGAGAAGTCACACGTAAATTCTCAGCAATTTCTTTAGTTTGAGCATAACCTTGTTCTTGTGTGATATTATAAATTGCTTCTAAATAGTCTTCTATATTCCTCGTAATGTTCATTTTAGGTCATTCTAAAAATGTTAGGAGTTACTATTAATATTAGGAGTACCTAATATAAATTTTTCGTTTTTACTATGAAAAAAGAATTAAACATATCAATAAGCAAAAATCTTTTTAAAAATATTTAATTCTAAGTTATTATTCTAAAAAAGTTAGAAACCAGCTAAAGTTCCTAATTTTCATCCAAAACTTTTATAAGACTTTTAATATAATTTTAATACAATTAAATATCAACAAAAATACTATGATGAAAATATTATGACAAATAAAATGAAAATGAAATTGAGTGAATTAGAACCAGGTGATACTGGTAAAATTGTAGATATTACTGGTGAAAAAAAATACATTAGAAGACTAAGTGATATGGGATTAATCAGAGGAACATCAATTAAGATGATTAGAAGCGCTCCATTAGGTGATCCAATAGAAATTATCATACGTGGATATAAATTAACTTTAAGAAAACATGAAATAGAAGGAATAATTGTTGAAAAAAATTGAGATTGAGTTGATTACAATGAAAGAAATTAATATTGCACTTATAGGCAATCCAAATGTTGGAAAAACTGTCATTTTCAATAATTTAACTGGAGCTAAGCAACATGTGGCTAATTGGCCTGGTGTAACTGTTGAAAAAAAGACTGGCAGCTTTACTCACAAAGGAGTGAAAATTAATGTTGTAGACCTTCCTGGAACATATAGTCTAACTTCAAACAGTATTGATGAAAAAATTGCACGTAATTATATTATTGAAGAAAAACCTGATGTAATTATTGATATTGTGGATAGTACCATACTTGAACGAAATCTATACTTAACTCTTTTACTTCTTGAATTAGAGGTGCCCATTATAGTTGCCTTGAACATGTTCGATACCGTCCAACAAGGTGGAATAGAAATTAACGTTAAAAAGTTAGAAAAAAAATTAGGAGTTCCTGTAATTCCCACTGTTGCGACTAAAAAAATAGGAATGGACAAATTAAAAGACAAAATAATTGAGGTTTTTGACGGTAATTATCCTTTGAAAAGGAATATTTTTGAGTTTTCTCCTGAAATAGAAAATATCTTGAAAAAAATTATAACAACACTTAATGAATATCCAGAATTAAGTAAAAAATATCCAATCAGGTGGACTGCAATTAAAATTCTAGAGGACGACCAAGAGGTCATTAAGAAGATCCCTCCTCCAATAATGAAAAAAATTAACGAGGTAATATAAAATGTCTCAAAATGATAAAAAATTTGAAGTACAATTAATTGAAGAAAGATATGAAAAAATAGTAAATGAAATTCTTGACGAAGTTCAAAAAGTACCCAGAGAGCACTTAACTTGGTCTGATATTTTAGACCATGTATTTTTAAATAAATGGTTAGGGATTCCTATATTCATCGTAATTTTATGGGCGATGTTTCAATTTGTTTTTACAGTATCCGCGCCATTTATGGAACTTATTGGTATAGCAACTGAAGCTGCAAGCGAAGCTATTACAAATGCAGTCGCAGGGACTGAAACATGGCTTCAAATATTAGGTTCGTTTTTTGCAGATGGTATTATAGGTGGAATTGGTTTTTTAGCATCATTTATTCCGCTGATTTTTGCATTATATATTTTTCTTTCAATTTTGGAAGATAGTGGATATATGAGTCGAGCAGCATTCGTTATGGACCGAGCAATGGTCAAAGTCGGGTTACATGGGAAATCATTTGTTCCAATGTTAATGGGATTTGGGTGTAATATCCCTGCTATTATGGCTTGCAGAACTATATCTGATGAAACTGATAGAAAAATTACAATTCTTATTAATCCTTTAATGTCATGTGGTGCTAGATTACCAGTATATACCTGGATAGCTGCTGCCTTCTTTCCTTTAAACGCTGGAACTGTTATTTTTTCAATGTATCTGTTGGGTATCTTTCTAGCAATAATTTTAGCGTTAATATTCCGAAAAATTCTTTTTAAATCTAAACCTCCAGCTCCATTTGTCATAGAATTACCTCCTTATCGATCACCTACTTTAAAAAGCACAGCTATTCACATGTGGGAACATGGAGTGATATATGTAAAACGAGTTTATACTATTCTTCTTGGGGCGTCTATAATTATTTGGGCGATTACCCACTTCCCATGGAATGCGTATATTTCAGGCAATATTCAACAAACTTTTGCAGGTGTTATAGGTGGTTGGATTGCTCCCGTATTTTATCCACTTGGATTTACTGCAGTAGAATCGATGGGTTGGATAATTGGAATTGCATTAATTTTTGGATTTCTTGCGAAAGAATTAGTGGCAGAAGTTATTGGAGTAACAATCGGTGTATCCGCAATGGCTCTTTTTACCAATCCTGTAATTGCCTATTCATTTATGGCTTTCACCTTAATATATGTACCATGTATGGCATGTATGGGTGTCTTAAAATCAGAATTGGGATCAAAAAAATGGTTCATTTTTTCAATGACATATAGTTTTTTTCTGGCATATTTAGTAAGTTTTCTCATATCTGGAATAGCATTTCTTGGAGGTATAATTTAATGACGATGTCTAATGGGATTCATTTTACAAATTCCTCAAAAAGATTAATGGCTATATACTGTATTATTCTTGGAATAATTAATATAGGAATTGGAATATTCCAAATATTTTATGAGATATCAATTTGGATGGGAATTAACTTTGAATTTCCCTTTTTTATATCGCCAGATCTTTTTAGTGGAATTTGCCTTGTTATTATTGGAACAATTTTTACAATGGGCATAAAGCCGCTTTTAAACAAAGAAGATAGAGGTGTTGCATTTTTAATAGGAGGTATCCTCATTGCTTTGATGATAGGTGCTATCTATTTAATGATAATGGGTTCTGATTGGATAATGTTTCTTATTGGAAATGAAGATTTCGAATCTTGGAGCCCTTTAGATGATTTCGTTCCAGCACTATGGGCGTCAATTTTCTCAATTCCTGGAGTTTCAATTGCATGGAAAATCCGAAATATCAAATAATTTTTTTTTTATTTTTTTCTCATTAATTATGGTGTTTTAATTGAAAAAGAAGGAAATTGAACATTATCTTAAAACTATTTATCTTCTAAATCGATGTTGTTTCGCCAATAACGAAGATATTTCTATATTCATGTCTAAAACTCAAGAAGAGATTTTTGAAGATTTAATGCAACTATCAAATGATGGATATATTCAATTCATTCATTCAAATCCAATACTTACCGATAAAGGACTTGAAATTGCAAAAAAAATTTACAGAAAACATGAATTATTCGAAAATTTTTTCAAATTTGTTATGAAAATGAATGATAATGAATCTCATAAATTATCTGATATATTAGAGCATACTATTTCCGATAAATTTGAAACTAAAATAAGAAAATTTTTGAAAATACGAAAAGTTGTTCCACTCATTTTTTTGAAAAAAGGCGAAAAAGGTAGACTTGTTAGAATTGATGGTGGCAGAGTAGTCACTCGCAGATTAAATGAACTTGGAATAGTTGGAAATGTCGAAATCCTCGTCAAAGAAGAAGCTCCATTACGAGGACCAATGAAAATTCAAGTGCGAAATTCAAATATAATTCTCGGTTATGGGGAAGCAAAAAAGATTATTGTAGAAATACAATCATAACATTGCATCAATTATTCCTCAAAATTTATTCTTTAAAATTGAAAAGAATTTATTTCATTTATATTTTTTAAAAAGATAAGAAAAATCGCCTATAAAATATCATCTAAAAAAGCTAATGGAAAATAACATCCATACCAAAATAATAAACCTAAAGGATCTGTTTTCCGAAATTCCTTAAGATTTAAATGATCGCTATTTTCTCTGGGAATATTTTGTATTTTATTAACAATTTTATCTGATAATTTGGTTTAAAAAAAAAGAAAATCTAATTCAAATATTGATAATTTATTGCTAATAAAAGAAGGAACATATATAGAATAAATAGAAGAAAAATTTAGGATATTTTTAGTTATTTTAAAATTATATCATCTTATTATTAAATTTTTTAAAATTTTTAATAAAGTATAAATTTAGAAGATACGGTTTAAGATAATATCAAAATGCGAATCATAACTTAAAATGTTTTCAATTTGGTGATATTGACATAGATAAATTGAAGTCACATCGATGTAAGAGAAATATTCTTTTTTAGATTTTGCTTTTCTATTTAATTTTAAAAAGAGTTTAAATACTTCTGCATCAAGAGTCGGAGTCCAGGATAATATTTGAAAGAACCTTTTATCACCAAAAACCAATGTTTCAAACTTTTTCAATAATCCTAAATGATTATGAGTTCTAATAAGCAAAAGAGTTGAAGTTTCAGCAATAATATATGGTGATGTATAAATTAATCCATATGTACCTTTGCTCATCTCCTGTAATAAGCGTTTACTATTTTCATGAAATGAGTCTTTCGGATGACATAACCCTAAAAAAAAGCCTGTATCTAAGAAAATTGCCATTAATTTCCCACCTACAATGAATAAATATCTTGATCATCTTTATTTGGAAATTTTGCATCTAAATCATATGGGATACCTTCTGCATTTTCGAAAAAAGCAATAATCTCTTCTGCAATCTCTGGAGTTAATACAGGCTCATTGGAGGCTAACCTAACTAACTCTTCAAAATCATTCATAGCATGTTTAAGGCACAAATCTAATATTTCCTGCAACGATATCTTTCGACCTAATCGTAAAATAAGCTTTGCTTGCAGATCGTCTAAAATCTTTCTATTTGAAATTTTTACTATACTCATAAGTTTAATTAGTTTACTATGGTATAAAAATTTACTTTTTTACTTTTTGACCTTAATTTGATAATTCAAATAATGAATCCATACTTCTATTCAGCTCCTCAAATAGGATAAACTTAATTTTTCTAACTCTGAAATTAAATAAATTAAATATTAATTTTATAACTTAAATTTTGAAAATTTATAATTTTTTCGGTGAATTTTCGAGATTTTTTAAATTCCATTGCTGAAAAAACTATTAATTTACAACTTTTAAACTTTCCGATAAAATTGTTTTTCGAATACTTTTTGGAATATATATTTTCTCTAACCCATCTATTTTGAATTTGTGGAAATGATGTTATCCGGATTATTTCATTTTTTAATATTATTGGGTCTTCTCTAATTGTAAAATATACAAGTAAAATTGATTTCTAAGTATTTAAAGAATGTTTACCTCTGAAATCGATAAGTTTTTTTTCCTCTATAATTTTTTGGAGGAAAATTCTATTTAAATTTATTAACGAATATAAAATAAAAAAATTAAGAGATAATTTCTAAAATATTTTGATATAAAATCTATAAATTTTATATAATATCTATTAAATTCAAAAAAAGAAATAAATTTATTAATAATTACAATAAATTAAGTGAAATATATTTTATTTGTCTTGATTACTTTTTTTGTTTAAGAAATTTTCTACCAATTTCTTTGATTCGGGAGTGTTTTTCAATGTCCAGACCAAATCAAGCTCTTTTTCTAATTTATTTTTTATATTTGTATCAATAAAGTAGTTTAAAGCTTTTTTCCCAAATTCAAGCGCTAGAATTGGTTTTTCCGCCAAAATTTTTGCCATTTTTAGGCATTCTTCAATTAATTCATCTTGCTTGGTTATTTTATCAATTAGACCCCAATTTAAAGCATCTTTTGCATCAATTAATTTACCAGTTAGTATCATTTTTTTAGCTTTTGATATACCGATCAATCTTGGCAGTCTT
>Ga0164318_10001916_pt1 | contig 18943 bp, 10 predicted proteins | sample GuaBasSedimGuay9_FD_113734 | JGI IMG/M metagenome (GOLD analysis project Ga0164318, IMG submission 113734) | Subseafloor sediment microbial communities from Guaymas Basin, Gulf of California, Mexico - Guay9, Core 4571-4, 0-3 cm | ecosystem: Environmental > Aquatic > Marine > Hydrothermal vents... | reverse complement strand
TAAATCCGAAGGATTGGATATTCCATTTTATTCTTCCGCCGATATCCGCGATTCGGGATATAAAGCCGCATGTATTGACTTAAACCTTTTCCCCGCCGGTTTTAATAATCTGTGCGAAAAATTTGCCGATGAGGCAATGGATTCCATAACTAAAGTTATTAAAAAAAAGTTTAACAACATACCGCACATAAACGTCTTAATTATTCCTGAAGCCCATTCGAGAAATAAATTTTATAACGCTCATCTTTGGAGCCTTAAAAATATTCTTGAAAAAACGGGTTTGAAAGTTACTGTAGCGACAATGGACATCCAAAACTGCCACCTAGAAACTTTTGACGGAAAACTTTTAAACACAAAACCAATTATCAAAAAAAATAATCTTCTTGTTGACCAAAGCAACTCCCCTTTCGACTGGATCCTTCTGAATAATGATCTTTCAGATGGAGAAATTGACTGGCTGAACGGCTTAAACCAGCCCGTTATTCCGCCGATAAGTTTTGGCTGGCATAAGCGTCGTAAATCTTATTTCTTTAAAAGTTATAATAACTTAATTAATGAACTTGCAAAAAAATTTGATTTCGATCCCTGGCTATTAAGTGCAATAACGGATTCGGAATCGAATGTTGATTTCAATACTGAAAACGGACGTGGAAAAATCGCTGCAGCGGTAGATAAAATTTTGTTATCGATAAAGAAAAAATATGATGAATATGGAATTAAAAATCCACCGCGCGTCTTTATTAAAAACGATTCCGGAACTTATGGAATGGGAATTATGGTCGTTAAATCACCGGACGAAATAATGCGCATGAATCGGAAAGCTCGAAATAAAATGGCAGTCGGGAAAGGTAAACAACCTATCAGTAATGTTATCATTCAGGAAGCTGTGCCTACAAGAAATATTACAAATGAATTTGTCACAGAACCGGTCGTTTACCTCATCGGTCTGCAAATCATCGGCACATTCCTGCGCGCAAACAGTGAACGCGGCGCGACAGACAATCTAAACGCGAAAGGGATGAGTTTTTACAGATACTGTACTTTGCATCCTGTTGACACGCCAAGCGAATGTTTGTGCAACAGCGACAGCCAGATTATTTACAGAACTCTCGGTAAAATCAGTGCCATCGCCGCTGCTTTGGAAGAACGTAATCCGTAATCCGTATTCGTGAATAGAAAATCATTAAATAATAATTGATTGTAATAAAATTCAATTTGATTTTTCTTGAAATCAAATTTACTCAGCCATGCCTGCAAACAATCAAAAACCGGCATGGCAAAGTGGTTAAATATATAAGCTGATTTTTTGTGGTTGTAAATGATAACAGGAATCCAAAATAAAAACCTCATAAACTTTTACGAAAAAAATCCGCCGATCTTTCAAAATGATCAGCGCGACCTCTCTCATCTGCTTGAAAAAAATAACGTTAAATACGGTCCTTGGACTTTGTCATTCGAAATGTCTCCCGCAATTCTTGACCATTCAGACACGGAACTAATTAAATCCGCTGTCAAAAAAACTGTTCGAGGAGCTGAGCTGCTTACAAATCTCATCGTCAAATCGCCGAAAAAATGGCGAAAACATTTTGACTGGAATGATGACTTTTTCAATCTCGCACTTGTTGATCCGGGCTACTCCTTCAATATTCCCTGCTCGCGTTTCGATATTTTTTATAATGAGGACAATCTGAAATTTGTTGAATTGAACACCGACGGCTGCTCAGGAATGACAAATGCCGATCTTTTTCTCAAAAGTTATATGGAAATTATTGACAGGCATCCCGAACTTGGCCTAAAAAAGTCTAAACCCATTTATGTCGTTCCGCATCTTATAGATACTCTTTTATCGTGTTACGAAGAATTCATTTCTAATTTCCCGGAAAACGGGATGCCGAAACAACCGGTTATAGGAATTCTCGATTTAGCGGGCGAAGATACAAGTTGGGAATTTGAAGCTGTAGCAAAATTCTTAAATGAAAAAGGCTTGAAAGCAAAAATTATAACTCCTGAACAAGCTGAGTTCAGCGGTGGAAAACTGACTTTCGCGGGAGAAGAAATCCACCTGATTTACCGACGGCTTCTCGGCACCGATTACGCCGAAAAAATGTCGTTACTCGCACCGGTTACCGCGGCATTTAAAGAAAGGAAAGTTTGTATGGTAGGTGCTCCGCGCTCACAGTTTCCGTTCAGCAAGAAATTTTTCGCGTTTTTACAGGACGTTAAAATTCAGGAAAATTTTGATGAAGAAGTTTGCGATGCAATAAATAAATTTATTCCTTGGACGAGAATTTTCCGCGAAGATAAAACACAATTCAATAATGAGAAAATCAATTTGGTAAATTTCGTTCGCGAGAACCGTGAATTTTTTGTTCTAAAACCTTGCGAATCAAAATGCGGTTATGGAATTTTTCAGGGTAAATTTATGGAACAAAATAAATGGAATAATTCTATCAAAACAGCACTGGGAAAAGATTACATCGTTCAAGAATTTATAAACCTTCCAACTAATTATTTCCCCCGACTGCTTCCTGATAAAAAAAACGAACTGCGCTATATTCATCTCGGAGGTTATTCATTCGGCGGAAATTTTTCGGGAATCCTCGGCCGCACATGCGCTAATCCCCTCCTCACAGTAATCCACGGTGAGCGATTGCTGCCCGTGCTTTGCCAAATCTAATTAATTTCTACCGAATGTTGCGCGTAGCTCCCGCTGCTTAATTAAGGTTTACTCGAAAAGTATTGTAGCACCGACACAAAAAGATGCTACAAATATTCCGTCCCTAACGGGACGAAGACCTTTTCGAGCAGGCCCCAATTAATTCCGACCTCAAAATTGCCTATAAGGCAAAGATAAAACAACACAGATCACTACACACTGTGATTCAATCTAACATACTAATTTATTAATACAATATAATATTTAATGGTTATTTTCATTCTTGTTTAAATTTTAACATAAATTTTCTACCATTGCAATAAGTTACAGAACCCGGTTTCGGCGAATGAATTTTACAGAACTTATTAACCGGCTATTAAATATTTAATATTCAGTTAATAATTAGAAAGATTTGCGTTTGTGTCAGAAAACATATCTTAACATACCAATTATACTATTGTAATAACTTTAACTTGTTGATATAATTATTTAAAATTATAAAAAATAATCAGTACAATTGACTCGTGATTTTTAAAAAGATATTCAAATATTCGTCACTCGTTATTATTCTTTCGGTAGGCACATATCTTATGTGGCCTGTTCAGGATGAAAAATATATACCTGAAGGTGTTGAAGAAACCTGCTCTTCAACTTGCACACCTGCAAACGTCAAATACAATATCCGATTTGTTCCCGGTGGTTATTATTTTCCCGGAATTGCTCCGGCGGGGATTGGTCAGCCAAATAAGGGCTTTTATGAAGTTGCTGCCGCCTATGAGAATTTGCATCCCGATACCAAAATCACTTTCTGCGACGCAATGGCACGGCGGGAATATCTTGTTACTCAATTGAGTTCCAGTAAAGCTCCGGATATTCTTAACGTAAATGTCGAAGACGTGTGGCCGGATGTTCAAAAAAACTGGTATGTTCCTCTCGATAATTATTTAAACAATCCCAATCCATATATACCGCAGGGCAAACCCGGGTCAGTTCAGTGGTGGGACATGTTTAAATTTCAGGCAATAAGCCGCGGTAAACTCGCGCCGAACGGGAAGATGTACTGCATTTCCTACGATATGATTGAAACGGCGATATACTACAATAAAAATATTTTCAAGAAAGTTGGCGTAAAAATACCGAAAAACTGGGATGAATATGAAGAAATAATGACTAAAATCCGTAAGGCCGGTTATACTCCGATTCAAACTGTTGTAACCATTTATTCTGATTGGGGAATAGATTTATTTCTGGACCAGCTTTATTATAATATTTTACCGGGCATTGATTTAGTTAAAGATCCTGTTCGTGAGAAATATCTGCAGGGATATCTTGACTGGGATGAAGTGTGTTTTCTTTTCAAAAAAGGTTTTTTTACGCGATACGACAAACGATACAGAGAATTATGGAAATTACTCAAACGTTTCAGAAAATTCTCGAATAAAGATATCGCGACCGAAGATATGATTAGAGGTTTTGTTCGCGGAGATGCGGCAATGATCTGGTCTTCAAATTTGATTTCTTACCGTTTTAAAGCAGATAAAGATATTGATTTCGACTGGGGTGTCTTTTATCTACCAAAATTCACTACCAATACAACTAAATATGCCTCCGGAGTGGATATGTGTGTAATCGGCGGGTCAGGCGCTCAATTCGAAATTTCCAATTCGGCATTCTCCGACACAGGTGACCCGAAAACTTCGGAACGGCTTAAACGGGTAGTTGACTTTATGCAATTCATTACCGTTCCTGATCAATACAGAAAAGTTGTCAATGAACGTCCGTTACTTGTTCCTAATATAAAAGGAGTTGAAACTCTTCCGTTATTAAAACCGTTTGAAAAAATATTACATCGGCGTTACACAACAACCAAATGGACTTATACTTTTGATCTAAAGTTTAGTGATATATTAGAACGTATGCTTCTACTATATCTTGACGATTATATTTCACTTGATGAGTGGATCGAGTGGCAGGAGAAGAATCTTGAAAGCGCGTACAGACGTTTTACACGTAAAAAACATCCTGATTTTGCGGCAATGGAAAAAGAGTGGCAACGACTTGCTCCAATAAGAAAAAATTATATTGATATGCCGGAATTACCGGATAAAAATTAGAGACACGACCTTTGCCCCCGCCAGCGGCGGGGCAAGTTTTGATATTTTGACTTTTGACCTTTAGACTAAAAAAACATGGCAGATAAAAAAGACAAACCTTTTATTTCATACAAACTGCGTGGAGCGCTTGTTTGTTATTCTATTATAATCATTCCGATTCTTTTGCTTGGATTATTCACATATTTACCTGTTTTCTGGGCATTCCAGAAGTCTTTTTATGATTTCGAGATAGGAGGCATTTCACATTTTGTAGGTTTAAGCCATTACATAGAATATTTCACTACCGATCCAACCACGTATATTTCTCTCGTTAATATGGCGTTTTTTACTCTTTTCGCTGTTGTTGTTCGGTTATCTCTTCCGCTTATTGTTGCAAAGCTAATTATTTCAATCCAATCCGAGCGGTGGAGACATTTCTACCGAATACTTTTTCTTGCTCCAATCGTTGTTCCAGGTGTAGCAACCATGCTGATCTGGGGTGGAATGATTTACTCAAGTCAGGGCCTGATTAATGAATTCTTGCGACTGATCGGTTTGGGTAACTATACGCATGCCTGGCTCGCCAATCCCGGCACAGCACTTATTGCTGTTGCGATGGTTGGTTTTCCGTTTATTGGAGGATTTGAAGTTTTGATATATTATGCCGGATTAAGCGGCATTCCTGAGAGCGTTAACGAAGCGGCATTACTTGAGGGATGTGTAGGAATAAGGAAATTTTTTCTTATAGATATTCCTATGGTATTAAGTCAGTTAAAACTCATTTTAATTTTAACTGTTATTGCCGGAATCCAGGGCTTTGAGGGTCTGATTATTCTGACAAGCGGCGGGCCGGGTTATCGAACAACTGTTCCGGGTCTTATGATGTATTTTAACGCATTCAGCTTTCAGCGATTCGGTTACGCCTGTGCTGTTGGTGTAATTCTTTTTGTTTTGATTTTCACGTTAACAATTATTAACTTTAAATTTTTTAAATCCGCTGAAGAACTACAGGCAACTAAATAACTTATGAAACACACAAAAAACTGGTATCTTCATCTCTCTATTCTCGCTTTCGCGTCATTAACGCTATTGCCGTTTTATTTCGTGATAAACAATTCTTTCCGTTCGAACACGGAAATGTATCATAGTTTTTTTGGCTTTCCTAAAACTCTTGAACAACTGATAGTTTGCAGCTATAAAACAATTAAAGGTGAAAAAGGAACAATCGTTGTCAATGATGAGCAAGAACAAATATCAAAAACGTTAACTTATAAAGACGCAGTAAAGTTTTATTTTGATTCCGTTACAAGAAATTATAAATCGGCGTGGAAAGTTTTACGGCCTTATTTTTTAAATACGTTTCTCGTTGTTATCGCAACGGCTTTTGGCGTATTGGTTTTTGGTTCAGTTACCGCTTATATTCTGTCCCGATTTAAATTTCCGGGCAATAAAGTTATTTTTTATTACTTTATCAGCACAATGATGTTTCCCGCCGTTTTAACTCTTGTTCCGAGTTTTCTGCTTGTAAAAAGATTAGGATTATTGAACTCACGGCTTGCTTTAATCATACCGGCAATAGCCGGCGGGCAAGTGTTTGCTATTTTTGTTTTCAAAAGTTTTTTTGACGGATTGCCTCAAGATCTTTTCGATTCAGCAAAAATTGACGGAGCAGGCCATTTCAGTTTATACTGGAATTTAATTTTGCCGCTGTCTAAGCCCGTGCTTTCAGTAGTTCTGATTATGAATATTCTGGGAATGTGGAACAGTTTTCTCTGGCCGTATATTGTTAATACAGATAAGAAATATCACGTTATTGCTTCAGGCTTGTTTGTATTATCACAAACCGAAGCAGCAGCAAATTTCGGACTGTTGTACGCGGCATATATCACCTCGAGTATTCCCCTGCTGATATTATTTATTTACGCGACTAAAACATTTATCCAGGGAATGACGTCAGGAGCATTCAAAGCCTAACCATAGTTTTAATCTATTTGACAATATATTAACTTTTGAGTAAACTATTTAGCAATTATTTTAAATAACCTACAACTAACTAGCAGGAGATGAAAATGTCAATATTACAGGAAATAGCAGAAAACCTTATGAAAGGCAAAGCACCCGTTGTTAAAGAGCTTACACAAAAAGCTCTTGATGATGGTATGGAACCGGCAGCAGTTCTTGCAGATGGCCTTATCGCCGGAATGAACGTGATTGGCGAACGCTTTAAAAAAAATGAAGTGTATGTCCCGGAAGTCCTTATCGCCGCTCGCGCGATGCATGCGGGAATGGATATTCTTAAACCCAAACTCGTTGCTGCAGGAGTTGAACCGATTGGCAAAGTAGTTATTGGAACAGTAAAAGGTGATTTACATGACATCGGCAAAAATCTTGTTTGCATGATGCTTGAAGGCGCGGGATTTGAAGTTCTTGACATCGGTATTGATTGTTCACCGGATAAATTCATTCAAACTGCCAAAGATAATGATGTTAAAATTATCGCGATGTCGGCTCTTCTTACTACTACAATGCCATCTATGAAAGGCGTTATCGAAGAACTTGACAAAGCCGGTCTTAAAGGCATCATTAAAACAATGATCGGCGGCGCGCCTGTTACTCAAAATTACGCAGACGAAATCGGCGCGGACGGCTACTCTCCTGATGCAGCATCCGCGGTCGATTTGGCAAAAACATTTATATAAATTTTTTGAGTTATTATAAATAAGTCCGGCAGGAATTTTCCATCCGGACTTTTTATTTTGAATTCTTAAGATTTCTTCTTATCCATTCTCACATCATGACCTCCAAAGAAAGATTTCTAAAAGCATTAAATCATCAAAAACCCGATCGCCCTCCTTTTAATTTTTGGATGGACAGGCCGTTAATGCAGCAATATGAAAAAGAAATTGGTCATCGCCACTGGCGTGTTACTCATTTCGGCGCTGATGTTATTGAAACTTTCCCCCTCGTAAATTTTACAGGTGAAATAGCTGATATCACTTCCTGGGGAACTCATTCTGAAATAAAGCCATGGGATGAACTCGATAATATTTCAATCCCCGATTCCGATGATCCCAAAATTTACGGACTTATAAAAAAAGACCTCAATGAATTCCCCGACCATGCGGTTATTCTCGATATGATTACTCCCTGGGGACATATTGCTTCCATTCGCTCATACGAAAAAATTTATATGGATATGTACGATGAACCGGAACGGTTTCACGCTCTTTCAAGAAAAATTACGGACTTATTGAAAATTGTTACTGAGCGCGCGTGCCAAATGGGCATTACAGCACTTTACTTAATGGAAGATCTCGCCGACAGAAACGGTTTGACAATTTCTCCCTCAATGATTGAAGAGTTTGTACTTCCATATGCAAATGAGTTAGCCGGAATCGCCCGAAAGTATAATATTCCTGTTATGTTCCATTCAGACGGAAATGTCAACGATTTACTTGACCATCTCATTAATATAGGTGTTCGTGCAGTTAATCCCATGCAACCTCATTTAAATAATGCGATAGAATTTAAAAATAAATATGGCAGCAAACTCGCTGTTTACGGTGGTCTTGACAACTGTTACATCATCCCTGACGGTACACCTGAAAAAGTACATGAGCATGTGTTAGAGGTATTTAATGAATTGGGAAAACCCGATGGTGCGCTAATTTTTTCTACGCACGATATTCCGGCATATACACCGAAAGAAAATGTTAAAACGATGATTTCAACAATTAAAAACGAATGTATATATTAGGAATTGTTTGTTACAATTACGCTTCCATTAATATTTAACTTTAAATTAAGAAGAAAATATCTTGAACGGAAAATAACGAATACAAATTCCCCAACCTTATAATTATGGAAATTATCAACTTAAAATGCGATTATCTTGAAAATCCACTGGGAATTGATAATATCAATCCACGACTTTCCTGGATTCTAAAATCCGAACAACACGGTCAATGCCAAACCGCCTATCAAATATTAGTGGCAAGCTCGAATAAATTACTTGCTGCTGACAATGCCGACTTATGGGATTCCGGAAAAGTTGAGTCGGAACAAACCAATAATATTAAATATTCAGGAAAAAAACTTCCACCACGACAAGAATGTTTCTGGAAAGTACGCGTATGGGATAAAAATGAAAAAATTTCTAATTTTTCCAAAATTAATTCCTGGGAAATGGGTCTTTTAGATTCACTGGATTATAGAGATAAAAACCGACCGACTTTGTCAGCAAAATGGATTGGTTCCCCTGAAATTCAAACTCCGATGTTCAGAAAAAAATTCTCCGCTAAAAATAATGTGAAACGCGCACGGGCATACATTTGCGGACTTGGATATTATGAATTATTTCTTAATGGCGAAAAAGTTGGTGATCATGTTCTTGATCCCGCTCAGACTGATTATGAGCAGCGCTCTTTTTATGTAGTTTACGATATAAAAGAACAATTAAAAGCTAATGATAATGTGATAGGTATAATCCTTGGCAACGGATGGTATAATCAAAATATTGTTTGGGGGGAAGGCTTTTCTTATGGAAATCCGGGTGTCATTTGCCAACTCGAAATCGATTATGACAATGGCGAAACACAAATCATCTGCAGTGATGGAACTTTCAAAGTCGCTCAAAGCCCTATTTTAAATAATAATGTTTATGCCGGTGAAGAATATGACGCACGGCTTGAAATAGAAAATTGGCTTGGTGTTGATTTTGATGATGGTAAATGGCAAAATGCTAAATGGATAAGCGAATGTTCTCCTCTTTTAATAAGTCAGAATCTTCCTGCCATAAAAAAAATAAATACCATTAAACCTGTAAATCTGACACAACCCAAACCGGGAATTTTTGTTTACGATTTGGGACAGAACTTCTCCGGATGGGCAAAAATTATGGTTACCGCCCCTAAAGGAACAATTATTACTCTGAAATTCGCTGAAAAATTATTCGATAACGGTATGATTGACCCGGCAACTACAGGTCCCGCGGCAACAAAAGTTATTCAAACAGATGTTTATATTTGCAAAGGCAAAGGTGAAGAAATATGGGAACCTCGGTTCACTTATCATGGTTTCCGATACGTCGAAATGACCGGATTGCCAACCGAGCCCTCCCTAAATAATCTTGAAGGAATAGTTGTCCATACTGCTGTAAAACCTTCAGGAAAATTTAACTGCTCCGATGAAATGATAAATAAAATCCATAAAACAGCTTTGTGGACTGAACTGACAAACCTTCACGGAATTCCAACCGACTGCCCTCATCGCGAACGATGCGGTTGGCTTGGCGATGCTCTCATTTCAGCTGAGATGACGATTTATAATTTTGACATGGCACTTTTCTGGTCAAAATTTATTGAAGATATTAATACCACGCGACGCGGAAAATTGCCACAAAATATCGCACCCGGAAAACGATTATGCGGCGCCAAACCGGACTGGCAAATGGCTTACATTTTGGTTCCGTGGTTTTTATATCTTTACTATGGCGATATACAAATTTTAGAACGGAATTATGACGGAATGACACAATTAATGAATTATTTAAAAAATATTTCAAAAAATCATATAGTTCCTAACGGCTTTGGCGACTGGTGTGCACCAAGCAACATTATATTTTCTGAAAAAACGGATCCTCTTATTACCACAACTGCTTTTTATTATTATTCATCAAAGATTATGTCGCGAATTTCAAAGTTATTAGATGATAAAAATCAAAATTATGATAAACTTTCTTTAGAAATAAAATCAGCTTTCATAAAGAAATTCTATGATGAAAAAAATAAATCTTTCGGTACTCAATGTGCTGACTCTATGGCTCTCAAATTTAACCTCATCCCTGATGGAAGCGCGCAAAGTATTGCCGACTCTCTAATAAGAGATGTGATGGGAAAATACAACTGTCATTTTTCAACCGGTATTTTTGGAATTAGATATTTATACGATATATTGACCGATTACGGTTATGATAAAGAAGCTGTTCAGCTTATAAATCAAACTACAGCTCCAAGCTTAGGCCATATTTTTTCTCTCGGCGCTACAACTTTTTGGGAACATCTTCCCTCAAATAATGAAAAAGCAAAACTTTACCGGGCATCTTTAAATCATCCAATGCAAGGCGGCTTCGCAGCTTGGTTTTATCAGGGAATAGGCGGTATTGAAGCCGACCCTGAAAACCCCGGCTTTAAACATTTCTTCCTTCGGCCTCAGCTGACAAAAGAGTTGGAATTCGCGGAAGTTGAGTTCAATTCAATTCGTGGTTTGATTTCGAGTAAATGGAAAAACGTCAATGGGCGTTTTCACTGGCATATCAATATTCCTGTCAATAGTTCTGCAACAGTGTATTTCCCGGCTGAAAATTTTGAAGAAATTTTTATTGACGGTAAGTTAATTACTGAAAGGTCTGACATTAAAATCATAGAAAAAACAGGAAAGCGCTGCGCTTTCAAACTTTATTCAGGTGAATATAGTTTTGAAAGAAATGTTAATTAGTCATTCCTTAAAAAGTTAGATTTTCGGCGATTATAAGGCGATAAAGCGAAAACGTATTTTTATACGCTGAGCTGAAATCAATGCGGTAATTGACCAGATTTGGCTTTTACATCTTTTTTTAGCTTGAACATCCCATTATTCTACTTTTAAGTAGTTTTTTTGAAGTAATATCTTTTCAAGTAAGCTCATTGCTAAAAAGAATTAATAATACTATAATATTGCCGTATTATAACATAATATTTAACAAATTTACCATAATTATTGAAAATCAAAAAAAAATAATAAAATATAAAGCATTTTATGAAACCAAAACAACTTTTAAATACTTTCTATAATCCGGGAAATGAGTGGAGAGGAAAACCTTTCTGGTCATGGAACGGCAAACTTAATAAAAATGAACTTATCCGCCAAATACACATTATGAAAAAAATGGGGATGGGCGGCTATTTTATGCACTCGAGAACAGGTCTCGCAACTGAATACCTCAGTGATGAATGGTTCGATCTCATTAACGCATGTACAGATGAAGGCGAAAAACTCGGCATGGAAACATGGCTCTATGATGAAGACAGATGGCCCAGCGGTCTCGCAGGCGGACTCGTTACTAAAGATAAAAAATACCGCGAGCGGTTCCTGCACATGACAGTTGCTGCTCCGGAAAACTTCGAATGGGATAATGACGCCGTAGCAATTTTCATTTGCGAACTAAAGGAAAAAGTTATCTGCACAAATCCAAGACAAATTCATTCGGCTGATGAAGCGAATGCAAAAGCCGGTGAATCATATCTAATTTTTAAAGTTGAACTCTCAAAAGAAAATAGTTTTTATAATGGAACAACTTATATTGACACAATGAATCCTGAAGCGACACGAGAATTCATACGTGTTACTCACGAAAAATATAAAGAGAAATGTGGTGAAAAATTCGGGAAATCAATTAAAGGAATTTTTACCGATGAACCTCGACGCGCGAATATGTTTTATGGCTTTCCCGGTCAGGCAAGTGGTTCTCCTTCTTCAACTTCCTGGACAGACAAAATGCCTGAGGAATTTAAAAAGAGAACGGGTTATGATTTAATTCCTTGTTTGCCGGAACTTTTTCTTCGTGTTGATGGTAATGAAGTTGCAAAAGTAAAGTGGGATTTTGTTGAAGTCACTCAACAATTATTTCTCGATAATTATGCTAAAATTTGTCAAAAATGGTGCAATGATAATAATCTCATTATTACAGGCCATATTCTCGAAGAAGGTAATCTCGTTATGCAAACTGCTTTCTGCAGCTCCGCAATGAGATATTACGAATTTATGGATTATCCGGGAATGGATGAACTAAGCGAAGGCAGTAAAAAATACTGGGTTGCAAAACAACTTTCCTCAGCTGGAAGACAAACCGGTAAAAAATGGCTGCTTTCAGAATTATACGGCTGCACAGGATGGCAGTTTAATTTCCAATCACATAAAGCAGTCGGTGACTGGCAAACCCTTTTCGGGGTGAATTTAAGATGCCATCACCTCTCCTGGTACACTATGAAAGGAGAAGCCAAACGCGATTATCCGGCAAGTATTCTTCACCAATCAGGTTGGTGGAAAGATTACGATGTTGTAGAAACTTATTTTGCGAGAATGGGAGTTATGCTCAATACGGGTGACCCATGCCGCGACCTGCTCGTCATTCACCCGATTGAAAGCGCGTGGAGCCGTGTTGGCGCATACACATTTCCAAATGATCCTGTTGTTCAGGAATTGGAAAGTAAATTCCGCAAAGTTTTCGATTGGCTTGCAAGTGAAAAAATTGATTTCGATTATGGTGATGAAGAAATGATATCCCGCCTTTATAAAATTAGAAAAGATGAAACCGGAAACGCTATTCTTGACATCGGTGAAGCCGCTTATCGTGGCGTTCTAGTCGCCGGCTCAACTACAATTCGCAAAAGTGTTCTAAACGTTCTCAAAAAATTTTCCGAGGAAGGAGGGAAAGTTATTTTTGCAGGTGAGCCGCCTGAATATGTCAATGCTGAAAAATCCGATGAAGCCAAATCTTTTGCCGCAACTGTCACAACAACGTCTTTCGATAAAAAAACCGCAATGGCTGAATGTGCAAAATGTGTTGCTCACCCTGTAACCATTACCGATGCCGAAACTGGGAGAGTAATGGAAAAGATTTTTTGTCAATTGAGAAAAAATGATGATGAATATATTTTAGTTCTGCTCAATACTGATTTGGAAAATCCAACAGGTGAAATAAAAATTTCCGCAAAAGTTCAACCGACAAAAATTGTCGAATGGGACTGCTTGTCAGGCATTCGTTATAAAATTACTTCAAATAAATCAGGCGAAAAAATTCAGTTTATAACTTCTCTCTCAACCGCGGGCTCAAAAGTTTTTGTTATCAATGATGAAATTGATGAAACAATTCCGCTTAAAAAAGATTTACAAATTTCTTCAACAGAAAAATTATCCGGTCCTTTTGATTATTCTTTAAACGAATCGAATATCTGTGTCCTCGATTCGGCTGAATATAAAATAAATGACGGCGAATGGCAAATAGAATTAGAAATCCTTAAAGTCGATCGGGCAATCAGACAACGTTTTAATCTCGAACCGCGCAGCGGAAGTATGATTCAGCCCTGGTACAGAGACATGCTGCGTGGTCACGCGAAACCTGAATCCAAAGGAAAAGTATCTCTTGCGTTTTCTTTTAATGTAGAAGAAATACCGAAAAAAGATTTAGAATTTTGCATGGAGGAGCCGCAAAATTTCTCTGTAAAAATTAATGGCAATAAAATTAACTTCGATGAAAATCCGGATACGTGGATTGACATCTGTTTTAAAAAAACTACCCTCCCGGTTTCATTGCTTAAACACGGAACTAACCGCATTGAAATTGAAACTGATTTTCACGAAGAAATTGATTGGGAAGCGATTTATCTTCTCGGTAATTTCGGTGTAAAAATTGACGGGAAAAATAAAACCTTAACCGCGTTACCGGAAAAACTTAATATTGGCTGCATAACTACTCAGGGACTCCCCTTTTATTCCGGTGCAGTTCGCTATAATTTGCCGATAGAGGGACTTTCAGGTTCTCAGCATCCTAAAATGGAGGAACCTTGTCATCAGCCTAAGATGGAGGGACGCTGTCCCCAGCGTCCTGATAATGAAAAAATAATTATTTCCGCGCCGGAAAATGAAGGTGCTTTAATTAAAGTTTTTGCCGATGATAAATTTATCGGATTCGCGCCGTGGCATCCTTATGAAGTTGACATTACCGAAGTTGTAAAATCAGGCATAAAAAATATTGAACTCGAAGTCGTTTTAACAAGAAGAAACACTTTCGGACCACTTCATCAAATCCCACTGAAAGCTCACGCGTACGGACCCGGGAATTTCACAACCGATGGTGCAAACTTTTCAGAAAATTATATGCTTTATCCGGCAGGATTATTAGCAGAACCGGAAATTAAAAGGTATGAAGATATGAAAGTCTGAAGATCCAAAAGTCGCAAGGAAAGTGTTAAGCCATAAACCGGATGCGGTGCGGTTACCTAAAACATGAAAACAGGCGTGCGGTAATAAAATTACGATAGCGGCATTTACTGCGCGAGCGCATAGCGGCCGAAATGTTTTGGATTTATGGATTACGATTTTGCAAGGCAATGAGATAACAAAACAAATATATGAACAGAATAATTCTTTAATATTCCTTTTCTTCCGTAAGTAGTTGCCCTTAAAAACCATGTGACTTTTTAATGGGTGACTAAGTGTTCATACATTTTCCTGAAACTTCTCGGAAAGGCTCCGCACACAAAAAACTTAAAAAATTCAAAATGTGTCATCGGACGACAGCAAGTCTTTGCTTTTCCTTTTTTTACGGCAGTAATTACGTTTTGAATAGTTAAGCTGTTAACTTCTATTTCCGTCCATACGTTTCCAATCTGCCATAAGGCATGTGAATCTGAATTACAGATTAATGGTTTTGCAAGTTTCCTCGCTGCTTTTCTCGCTTTTAAATTGAACTTATTAAACCAGTTTAAATAACATGAAGATATTTCAACCGCATCAAATATATCAGCATTTTCGTAAAGTAATTTCTTTAACGCGTATTTTATAGGATAAAACGGGTGGGGCGCAATGATTAAATGCTTCTCTGAACGATAAGCGCGCAAGTCATCAAATGTTTTTATTCTTTCGACATTTTTATCGGAATTAAGAACTATTACATCTTTATTTATTATCTGTGTTTCAATTCCAGGAATTAAAAGCACCTGCTTTTTTTTCGCGTAATCACTATATTCACGCTTCCAAGAAAATTGCATATGGTCGGTTATTGCAATGCAATTAATCCCTCTAGCGGCTGCCTGATCAATTGCATTGAAAACCGTATATGGAAGTTTATCGTAAGGATCGTCTCCGGAATGGATATGTAAATCAGCGCGTATAATCATTTATTCTTTCACGCCGTTGACAATCCAGACAGCATTGTCTATAGCTTTTGATTTTACATGTTTGGACTTATCACCTTTCAGCCATTCTTTAATCACAAAAGTTCCGTCAAGAGCAGTGCCCTTAACAGTAATTTTTCCGAAACTGTGAATTACAGGTTCAATAAGCCAGTTCGTTACATTAAGAGGATTTGTTAGTTCATTATAACCAAAGACAAAGAAAACATTTGAACCGGTAGAATCAATAATATCATTTGCAAGAATAGATTTAGCACTCATACCTTTTCCTGATTTTTCTTCTCCGGTAAAATAGGCGGAATAATCAATAATCCCCCCGCCGACATTTTTGGCTGCTTTAGTTGATAATTTCCCGAGAGAATAAGCTAATAAACGTTTATTGCCGTCAGGAAAACCGATATCTCCACCAATATCAGCGATTATTTTTAAACTTCCGAGCGAAGCGACCGTATTCGGTTCATTTTGTAAAGTTCCGCAAAGAATATTTGCGTAAATATTTCCCCCGATAAAACTTTTCGTGGATTTATTTTTTGAAGCTTTAACAATAATTTTTCCTTTTGCTTTTTCTTTTGGCCCGTCAAAAATCACAAAGAATCGTTCTGTGGCGCATTTTTGCCCAAGATTTCCGCCTTTCAATATGACCGTTTTACCTTCTCCTCCGGCTTCGAGTTTGTCAAGATCTCCGGTAATTTTAATACTTGAGAATCCGCTGTCGGTAATTATTCCGCAAATTCGGCAAACGCCGTCACCAACACCTTTAGCAGCTTTAACTTTCACCATAATTTTATCTTTTGGCGAACCATTTTTGATAAAAAGCGTGCGGCCTTTTGAAGAAACAGATCCGGATCCTTTGTAGCTGACGGAAATTTCATCACCATCAATATCTATAGTGGGATCCTTTTTATCGGTAGATAAATCTTCAACAACATAAACAAAGCCGCCATCAAAAAGTTGTGTGCCAACTTCAACAAAAAGATGATTAGGATTGTTGAAAGTTTGGTCAGGCAAATCCCTACCAAAAAAATGTATAAGGTTCCATCCATCATTACAAACACCGACAGCAAGGTCTTGAGTGCTGCTATCAACAGCATAAATCCGGTAATTCGCTCCAAAATCGGAGATGAATTCAACAACACCTGATTGTCCCGCGCCAATATATTGCGGCCAAACGCACATAACATCAAGTTTAACTTCATTAAAAACCAGGAAATTAAATTGATTAGAACCATCAGAAGTATTTCCCAAAGGAACATTATCGGTGGCTCTTGCGCGCCATGAATATTGCTGATGGTCATCAAAGGTAAGCGAGTTACCGGAAGTGAAATTGAACCATGCGGCTCCGTTGTTAGTAGAGATTTCCGTGTGAGCGATACTATGCCGATCGTCCACGGCATTAAAGATAAATGTGACAGACGTGGATCGATTCGTAGAATTATTTTGCGGAGAAATCATGGTTACAGTAGGAGGAATATTATCATGATCAATCGCAACAAAATTAGTTGAAACATCAATTACTGTTCCGTCAATAGCAACAGCTGCATAGCTTTCGTAAGTGTTGTCATTGCCGGTTAAGTTAACATACCAATTGTCAATGCCGGTGCATAAAGTTGTTGATCCATCAGTAATATTAGAAAGGATAATTGATTTAGCATTAAGCGATGTTCCTGAAATTCTTACCGGCCATGAATTAGTCAAAATAGGAGCATAGTTATTCATATTAACAAGCAGAGCATAAACCAAAAAATTAAATTGATTCGTACCGGCTGAAGTGTTCCCTAATGGAACATCATCGGTCGCTCTTGCGCGCCAAGAGCAGAGTTGATGATCGGCAAAAGTTAGTGAGTTACCGGATGTGAAGTTAAACCATGTAACACCGTTATTTGTAGAAATTTCTGTGTAAGCAACATTGTGACCAATATCCATAGCGGTGAATGTGAATGTGATAGTAGTCGAACGACTCGTAAAATTATTTGCCGGAGAAATCATAGTGACCGCTGGCGGAATATTATCCTGGTCAATAGAAACGGAATTAGATGAAACGGCAATTTCCGCGCCGGCAATCGCTACAGCCACATAACTTTCATAAGTGTTGTCATTGCCGGTTAAGTCGCAAGCCCAGTTATCCGTGCCGGAGCATAAATGAGTAGAGCCATCGGTTGTGTTTGAGAGAACAATAGTATTAGCGCTAAGCGAAGTTCCTGAAACTCTAACCGGCCAGGCGTTAGTTAGGAAAGGTCCTATAGTGGTCATTTCAATAAGCAGCGGACCAACATTAGTAACTATTTTCTCATCGCTTAGAGGTAAGCCCGTACGCGGAGTATAATTATCTTTCATTCTTGCCCTCACATAAGCATCAACCGGATAATCAGGAGACGAAATAGTACCGCTGAAATCTCCATTTGAATTGATGCTATTGTCAAGAGGCAACCATGTTGTAGAACCTTCAAGACGATATTCGACAAGAATCCACTCACTTTGCAATTGATTATTCCCACCTGAAACAGACGAATCAACCGAACCTTCTAATCTTTCAAAAGCGGAAGTAGGAACTACATCAAAGGGAATAACAAAAGCGGGATTAATGTTTGAAATAATCGGATTTGCGGGAATCCATGCAACATTCATTTTACCCGGCCAATCAAGAACTGAGTCAATTGCTACTGTGTCGCCGTAATAAGCAGCGTTGGTGATAATCACACTTGAAAAGGCTCTGAGCCAGCCAACTCGATTAGTGTCCGTAAAAGAAATAATGGCGGAAACGAAGCCGGGCGAATTTGCATCATCAGCTTTTGTTCCAGCGTCATCATCGCCCATCTTTGTTTCGCGAACATTGTCTTCGTAACAATCATTCGGCATAAAATAACCGAAAACTTTTGCGCCTTGAGGAACAATAGTTTTCCACTTGTTTGTTGATGGCACCGCATATTTATTCGCTTCTCCAGATCCGGATGCAAGACATTGAACACGAAGGCCAACAGGAGCGTCAACACCGTTTCTCATTTTGAAATGGTTTTGGTTTCCATCAATATAAATAGAATTATCTGAAACAAGAAATCTTTCCTTTGGCCCAAAGAAAATAATTGTACCCGTTTCACCGGGATATCCGCCGCTTCCGCCCGATCCGCCTGAAACAGTAGAATTCGGTACACCTGAAAAGATGCTTTCAAAATAATAAACTGCAACACGACCGCCACCACCGCCACCGGCTCGATAACCTCCTATTCCACCATCGGCGGTGAATT
>Ga0164318_10001915_pt1 | contig 18943 bp, 19 predicted proteins | sample GuaBasSedimGuay9_FD_113734 | JGI IMG/M metagenome (GOLD analysis project Ga0164318, IMG submission 113734) | Subseafloor sediment microbial communities from Guaymas Basin, Gulf of California, Mexico - Guay9, Core 4571-4, 0-3 cm | ecosystem: Environmental > Aquatic > Marine > Hydrothermal vents... | reverse complement strand
TTAAAAGAAACTCTCTTCATCTTCCATAAAATCTAAGGGGGGAGAAAGATGAACTTCAAAGGGAATGGGTTCGCCTTTAAAATTATATACTCCTAAAGTATTAATGGAAAATGGGGCGCCGATAATAGCATTGATAAAAAATTTCTTGAATGTATTAAGATCTGCTTGACTTGGATGGTTATTTGGACTAGGGTGTGAGTGACATGTTGCAATTAGGGTTCGATCCCCTCGAATTCTACTGGGAAAAAATACTGCAGAAATTCCCGAGGCTTCTGTTCCTGGAGCAAGGACATATTCATGCAACACTCCATTAACAATTCTTAATAATGAGAAAAATTCTTTAGGATAAGCTGTTTTAGCCATGTAACAGATATCATTCAAGATTTTTTCAGAAAAATGTACCTTTTTTCCCGCAATTGTTTCAAATCCATATTGAAGAGCTTTCAATATTTGAGAGATCTGTATTGGATGATTGCGATTCCATTTTTTATAAGTTGGTAGGAAATATTCAAAATCACCAAATGCTTTCTGAAATTTTTTTGGAATGATTATTTTTGGGCGTTTGGGATATTTACGTAAATCTACCTGAATATTTGCGGAAGGAAACATAGGAACTTCCATTACTGCTTTTTTTTTCAGAAAGCTGCCTGGAAAAATATCCAATATTTCTGTAATCTGTTCATCCAAATCCATTATCATAAGTAATTACCCTCTTAATGTGGCTCGTAAACTTTGGGGATTTTTTAGTAATTCTAAAGCCTCTTTAGGCGATTTGACTAGTAAATCTGAATGAATTAATGCTTTCTGAGCAATTCCTTCTTCGCCAATTATTCCAATTCCTATTTTTGCAGCTTGAAGCATTTTCCAATCATTTCGGCCGTTCCCTAATGCTACTACATGTTCGTTTCCTAATTTTTTTACAAATGATGCTTTTTCTTCAGCTCCCGATTGTTCTTGTTGTAGAATTTGCAAGCGGATTCCCATGTCATCGGCAATATTTGCTGCATTTCCATATGTATCAGCGGATAACAAATAGATTTCCAAATTTTTTTTAAGTTCTTCGATTAAAGTTTTAATAATTGGATGGAGGTTTCCATATGAAGAAATCGTTCCATTCAGATCCATCACCAAGAATTTCAACGATATTTCTCCATAATCTTCAATTTCAACATTGATTGTCATTATTCCCTCTATTTAGTTAACATTCCCTTCCATCTAAAGTTGTGCTAAGCTAGGTATTTCTCAACAACTCCATCTAATGCTGGAAGAAGGAGCAAAGTTTGGTTGATTCCATAATAAATTCCAGTAAATTCCAAGTATGTCGATTTGTTCCAGGATAATTCCATGTTTGTGACCAGACGGGCTTTCAACCAGCTTTTCAAAACCAAAATGCTACCAATCTGAAATGACCATAGATCTGGTTTCATCGGTATACATATTTTATTAGTCGTTGAATGGTCTTCATTAGAAAAATGGAGATCCAGTATATTTTGCTCCTCTGAATAATGAAATGATTGAAGATCACGGTTGATCAATTCTAAACCAAAAAGTCCTGTCGCTAATTGGTGGATCTGAGTAAGATCATTTTTGGAAAGATTTCCTAAATGAAAATTAAGTAATTGTTTTCCAAAATTAGCGATTTTTTTTACTAAAAAAGCGCCTTCTGAATGAGGCCGTAACACCACTCGGGGATATTCATGTAATAAAAAAGGTAAAAATTGTTCTCCATATGAAGGAGCCATCAATAATCCATACATAAAATCAAATGCGGTGATGGGCGGGATATTTGGAAAAAATTGCTTCCATTTATGTAAGAATTCATCAGAAAAGTTAAGAGTGCTCTTTAAATACCAAGGTGCGATTTTTGCTGTTGAATACCCAAATAATCCTGAATCAACTAAACCAGTACTTACCCAGAAATGTCGAAAAGGTGGTTTTTGCACTGATTGAACAAAAGAAAAGGCAATTTTTCCATCATATTCTGAAGATTTTCCCGTTGGCGTTTTTAGTTGTGGTGTTTTATCTGTTCCTCTTGCTAACAAAATTTTATTCTGTATTAATTTGAGTTTTTCTAGCCAAAGTATATCAGGTGAATTGATGAAGTCTAACATCGTAGATTTGCCACATCTGCGATTAATGGTGTAGAAAATGGTATTTCTAATATCAAATGGGCGATAATTTATTAGGGAAATGTTTTTCTTCATCTGATCAAAATCAAATGAGTGAACGATTGAGTCATTTTCTAGTAAAGGATCTGGATTTCTGCGAATACGGCCATTATTACGAAGGGTAGTAAAGTCTCGCGCTTGTAGTAGGTTAATATTATCTTGTAATTTTTCAGGATTGATGTGAATCATGAATTTATCTCGGGAGGAGATTAATGCCCGACTTGATTTAATAAAACAAGTTGGTAATGGTAATCCATAATTTTGCCAAATCTGTTTTGATCGCTCAGAAATACTTATTGGAATATACAAGTATTGAGGTGGTATTAAAGGAACGAAATTGTAAGAAAGATTCGAAAAACCATCTTGGAGAATTGATTTAATTTCTTTTTCAGTGCCAGTAATAGGACAATAATATATACCTTGTTTCTCCTTATAGGAAGTACTTTCTTTTTTTTCTTTCTTTGACTGGAATTTATAACAAATACTGATACATACACCAGTTTGAATCTTAAATAAATTAATTTTTCCTGATTTTTGCTTAGGATTACGAGAATCTCCAAAAAGATCAATTATATAGATTTTATCAAAGAAAGTGGCAAGTTTTTGGCGGAATCCATAGAATATTTTTCCATCAAGAAATTTTCTATTAGTTATAAAGGCTAAAATCCCACCATTACGCTTTTTAATCAACCATTCCCCATATCGGAAGAATTTTACGTAATCATCATATAATCGGGTGATATTAGGTTCAGGAACCGCATACCTTTTCATTAACTTGGTTATCCAAGAATTTTTATTAATGCTTGAAACAGAATAAGGAGGATTTCCAATTACTACAATGGGAATACCATTGGAATTCCTTTGGCTCTTTTGAGAGAAAATTTGTGCATTTTCATGATCTAAAGCCGTATAAAATCGGACTTCTAAATTAGATTCAATTTTTTGAGCAACTACGGGGGGAAAGCAGTATTTTAACAGTAGTAGACCAATAAAAAAGGAAGATGGGTTAATTTCATTTCCAAAAATGGGAGATTTCCGTGGAAATGGAAGAATCTCTTCGGTTTGATTTTTGTATTTTTCTAGATAATGCGCTAGAAGACCTATTTCAAATGTCAATGGCCCTACTGCAGGATCATAAAAATCATAATTTTCATCCAAAATGCCGTTACTCAAATGAAAATCTTTAATGAGAATATTATTTACAGCATTTATCATAAAACGGGTTATTATTGCGGGGGTAAAAATCATTCCATCTTGCGCTTGCTTCTTTTTATTAAATTCTTGGACGAAAGGGTTATAATATTCTATCAATATCTCATTAAATCTTTCTAAGGAAGAATATTGGTTAAATCTCTTGTTTATTGATTCACAAGTTTTTTGCGTGCTTTCTCGATGAATTATATTAGAGAATTCGACATATTTATTAATGAGATGCATCCATTCATTTTTTTTTGCAATATCTATAAATAAAGAAACAAAATTAATTGCTTTTTTCCAATTCAAATGAAAGTATTTTTGTAAAATGATAATTGTGGGAATTAAATGCGCATATATTTGCCTAATTTCCTTTTTTGAAATTTTATCTTGCGCGATTTCACAAAAGAGAAATATCTCTCTTAGCCTTAACTCGATTTCGTGAGGGGATTGGTTATAAATTTCTTGAAAAATCGAATGCGCAAAATCTACTGCCGCTTTCAATAATTTTTGATTCATTATTCGAAATTAATTATAAGTATGAAATGAAAAAATTAATTTCCACCTGCTTGAGTGGCCATTACAGTTATGATATCCGCTTTTGGATTCAAACCGATCTTAGAAAATTTAATATCATCTGCTAAGACTTTTCCCTTAAAGATGAATTGAATTGCTAAAATTGGATTTAGCTTGTATTCTTTCTGCACAACTTTCTTAATCTCACCAACAGTCTTACTTTGGTCCACTTCTATCAATTTAATTGCTTGATCAGGTGGAACACCCGTTAATCTGAAGCGTAATTTCATAATTAAATACTTGCGTTTCGTAACTTAAATTATTTTGCTTCGACTTCTCATTTTATATTACTAAAGCATTAGTAATAGAGTTGAAAAATTGCTGTTCTTAATAGATTATTAGATGGATAGAGGTGGATTAAAATTAGAATTAAATTAATTGAAGACTATCAAAAAATTGCTGCAGGTGAAGTTATCGAACGACCCGCTTCAGTTGTCAAAGAGTTAATTGAAAACGCAATTGATGCCGGAGCTACCAAAATTTCTATCATTCTAAAAGATGCAGGTAAAACGTTGATTCAGATTATCGATAATGGATGCGGTATCGACCCAGAAGATTTGGAGATTGCATTTCAACGTCATACTTCTTCTAAAATCACCTCTGCTGATGAATTAGATGCCATCAATACTCTAGGTTTTCGGGGAGAAGCATTAGCCAGCATTGCAGCGGTATCTCAGATTGAAATTACTTCTCGTACTGCAGAAAAAGAAAATGGGATGAGATTACAGATAGAAGGTGGAAAGGTCATATCAAAAGCACCTTGTGGGGCTCCAATCGGAACTGATCTGAAAGTTCAAAATCTTTTCTTCAATTTACCCGTCCGTCAGAAATTTTTACGTTCTAATCGAGTTGAAATAGGACATATAACGGATATTATTACTCGATATGCCTTGGCGTATCCATTAATTCATTTTGCTCTAAAACATAACAATCTTTCAATATTAAATTCTCCTGATTGGCGCGGCCAAATAGATCATGTAATTAATAACAATAAGATTGATATTTCCACAAATTCTTCAAAGTTAACCGAAATTTATGGATTTACCGTGCAAACAATTTATGGAAAGAAAATTAGTACTCACCTTCTTCCTATAGATGTTGGGGGCGAAGATTTTCGTATCTTTGGATTTGTAGGTCAACCAGATATCGGCCGCTCGGAAAAAAATGCGTCTTCACTTTTTGTAAACCATCGCTATGTAATCAGTAAAGAATTTTTCGCCATCATGCAGGATATCTATAGGGATTATCTAATGAGACACAAATACCCGTTTTTTATCCTATTTCTGGAAATAGCTCCCAATAAAATCGATTGTAACGTCCATCCAACCAAGAAGAAAATTAAGTTTCTGAATGCTTCTCATTTTTTCGCTGAAATTCAGCAAGCTCTTAGTAAACCCATAAAAAATTCGATCTTAATGGCATCTCAAAGAAACAATCTTGGTGAATCTGCTAACGTCCAATCTTTTGACACAGTCATGGATTACTGGACTCCATCTTCTCGCACTTCTAACCCATCTAACTCATCTAACTCATCTAATCCATCCATTTCATCTCAAATCTCTCACACATCTTTATCCAAACATGATTCTTCAATTCGGGTTGAATCGTCTCATCAACACCATTTAACGAATCCCAAGCAAACTCACCTTCTCCCTACTCCAAAAAAAATACAAAAACCCAGAATTAAGAGCCCCTCTTCAAAATACAATAAATTCAAGCCACAATTTTCACATGAATTATCTTCTACTTCTACTTCTCTTGAAAATCAATCAATTTCGGAATCACCATATATTCTAGTGAAAAATCTGCCCCCTTTATTTAAGCTAAACGCTGGAATTCAAGCAGGAAATAATTATCTGGTATTTCAAAATGAAGAAGGTCTTATTTTAATTGATCAACATGCAGCACATGAGCGTATTAATTACGAGCGGGTGCAACAATGGCAGAAATTGGATCAAGTACCAATTCAAAGGCTTATTTTACCTATTCAATTAGAAGTTGCACCCAATGAAGTCGAATTTGTTAAAGACGCTGCACATGAGTTGAAATCTTATGGGTTTGAGTTGGATCATTTTGGTAGCAAAACTTTCTTGCTTAGAACCGTACCGGCAATTTTACAGCCGAAACACATGGATTCTCAATTAATAGTGGATATATGTTTGGAAATCATCAAAATGGGGCGGGAAAAATCCTTTTCTGACATTAAACGAGATATTTTTCAATATATCGGCTGTCATCAGAGTATTAGAGCTGGAGATGAAATCTGGAGTGAGTCTCAAATTAAAAAAATCATCAAAGATCTGGATGCTTGTGAAAATCCCCATCACTGTGCTCATGGAAGACCCACTTATATCAAAATTTCATATAAGAATATTGATAAATGGTTCCATCGCACATGATTAAATGTAATTCACTCCTTGTGCCCAAGCAAAGGAGCGTAAAATTGTAAAAAAAATAATTTAGGAAATAATGGAAACCATGGTGCATTCTGATCTTTGAATTTCATCTAAGGACGAAATTGCATCTTCCAGTGGTTGGGTTCCACCCTCACGTTCTTTCAATAAAATTCGCGCAATTATTTTTTTTGCACCAAACGCAATAGGTTCAATCTTAAATGTTTCGACCATTCCACCTTCTTTTTCAACAATGGGTTTGACAACATTTTCCATTAGTTCTTCTAATCCTTCAAAATCTTCAGGAATTATATCAAAAATTCCCAATAATGTCTTTGGGCCTTTCTTTTTTTTTTCGTCAGCCATTATATTCACCTATTATTTAAGGTCCTTCAAATCCGCATTTAGGACATTTATATGCTCGTGCAAAGCGACGGCATCGTTCACAGCGCCATAACATGACGTCTCCACAGTTGGGGCAAATAAAGTGGACCGCATTTTCGTTTGGCTGGATCATTTTACCACAAGATGTGCACGACTCTTGATTATAACTCATTGTAAATATACCTCAAAAAGGCTACTTCTTGGTTAATTAATGCGGAGATTCTAAATTAATTTTATGGTATAATAAATAAGAAATTCTACTGAGAAAGGAATACGATTATATTAGGTCCAAGCGATTACTTTTTCACCGAATTATATCTATTTACTATGAGGTAATATTTTCAATAAATTGAGTTTTTTCTATTACAGATTGTGATTTTTAATCATTTCAACATAAAATCCAGAGTGCTCTCGACATGCAATTTGGTTGTGTTGAAAATAGGGATAGAAACATCTTCTTGGTGAATTAATAGTGGAATTTCGGTGCAACCTAAAATAACTCCCTCAGCACCTTTGTGATGGAGGTTGTTTATAATGGTTTTGAATGCTTGACGTGATTCTGGGCGAATTTTTCCGAAAGAAAGTTCCTTAAATATCACCTTATTTATCTCATCGCGCTCCGATTGTGAAGGAATTATCGTTTCTATTTGAAATTTATCCAAAAGTCGCTCTTTGAGGAACTCTTCTTCCATTGATATTTTTGTTCCTATCAATCCAACCTTATTGATACCGAGTTCTTGAATTTTTAATGCAGTAGCATCGATTATATGAAGAATTGGAATTGTAAAACTCGTTAATGCCTCCATTGCGGGAACTATTTTATGAATTGTGTTGGTGCAGATAAGTAACGCTTCTGCCCCTATATCCTGCAAGTCAATGGCGATTTTCGTAAGAATTTGAGTGATTTTTCTCCAACTATTTTCTTCCATTAACTTGAAAATTTCGTCGAAATCTACTGAATAGAGAATTAAATGGGCGGAATGATATCCTCCTAATCTTGTTGCAATTCCTTCATTTAATAAGCGGTAATATTCAAGCGTTGATTCCCAAGTCATTCCGCCAATTAATCCAATTTTTTTCATATTATAATTGATTATCTATGAAGAATATAAAATTTTAGCTTTGTGAGCGGAGGGGTTGTTTTCATTCTTCTTCTTCTCGATTTGCCGAGGTATACTCTATTTCAGGATAATATTTCACCGAGATTACTCCCGGAAAAGTTTCTATTTTCTTAGTTATCATAAAAAGTCTTGCTACAGATCGAAATGCTGCATGAAATATTATTCCAACGCGCCCAAAAGTTAGATACACTTCACTAATCTCTCGGAAACCATGAACATATTTCAAAAATGGTTCAATTTCGGAATTTTTTATCCTAATTTGGAACAAAATTAATCGGTAGTTGGCACTTTCGTGCAAGTATCGAATAATAATTGAAATAATAAGAAAAATCGAGGTGATAATAACATAATTGAGCGAAATTGGTTCTAACCAAATGAAAATTCCGATATATAGACCTACCAAAGGCTGAAGCACTGTTAATACGCTATTCCAAGAATCAAAACCTAATTCATGTTTTGGCCAATTTCCCGAGGCGAAGACTTGGATCATGTAGGGGATAAGAGTACAGAATACAGCTATGGAGAGAATTGCGGGATTTATTAGAAAATTTGGCAGTTTTTTTAAATCTTCAAATATAAATCTATGAGCTTCGGTGCCAGCAACGGTTGAATGGTCAGTAATACCTATTATCAACATTAGAATCAAAAATATAAGAGATCCCAACAAATGGATTCCAAACAATTTATAAAAAGAACGTATTAGTCCCAGATCTTTTCTAATTTCTTGAGAAATATCTTTTGAGATTTTGGAAGTTGGAATTAATTGAACTCTATATAAGGAATCTTGACTAATATAGACAGAATATAATATAAATGCAAAAGTTGTCAGAATTAGGATGAGAAATCCAAAAAATGTCAAATTGGCCTCTGAAGTTGATTCATAACTGAGCGTAATCGAAATTATTCCCGCTGTGAGTAAAAATAAATAAATTAACTTAAATCCATCCATTTCTTCAACTCGTCTTGTCCAGTTTTGAACTGTAATAAAGAGGATTGGGAGTGCATTTACAATTATCGTGCTCATAATGACCCCAACAAGCTGAAAACTTAAGTAATAAAAGGGAACAACAATGCCTACTAATAAAAAACCAAGAAATGCTAAATAGAAAATCTGTGGCTTCCCACGTAAGAAAAATTTGTTTTTTCTAAAAAAATAGGATTTTAACGATGTTATAATTAAAAAACCGAGTTTTGGAGGGGAATTTTCCATACTTTTCTTACGTAGAGTGAGAAAAATGCGTCCCCAAAGAAAAATTAAAATCATGAATTCAAAAATTGCAGCAACGATGAAACGACTGAAGCCTATGGTGAAAGGGCTAATACCTGGAATGAATTTGATAAATAAAGGGCCTAACCCGATAAACAAATTTCCCAAGATTAATAAAAATAAGAATAAATTCATAATTTTCACTTATATATTGAAAGATTTTTTCGTTTTTTTTGAATTTTAAGGCATTTTACCCTAAATATAATCATTTAAGGGAAAATTTCTTGATAACTACTTGTGTGTAAGTTTCTTGGATTCCAGGCAAATTATCTAAATGTTGGTGATAGAATTCATAAATATCTTCAGTATCTTCCCCTTCAATTTCAATCATTCCATTATAATCTCCTGTTAATCGATAATAAGCCTTAATTTGGGGACATTTTAATAAATAGTCCTTTACCTTCTCTCGCTCATTTCGTTCGATTTGGAGAAAACAAAAAGCTGTCAGTTTTTTCATAATTTCACACAAAAAAAAGCAATCAAAACCAATAAAAATTTGTATTATTCGTTAAGTCGAATCATTTCGGTGTTTTCGGGGAGGTTGATGTTTATCTAAAAATTTTTTTAGATTTGAATCCAATTGGCTCCTTAAATCAGAATCATAAAATGCAGATAGTTCTTCTTGGGCTTTTGGATAAAATTTCTTACTTAAGAGTTCTTCCTTGCGTTCATAGTATTCTATTAAAAGAGTAATATTTTCATCAATAACATCTGCTGTGGTTGATTCAGATTCTAAAATCCGTAGTATTTTCATTAACAAATCTAAAAAATGATATGAATAACCCAGAGCTGCTTTTTGTACTGCTTTTTTTGTTTTACTGCTGCTCGAATAATTTATTTGATTGTATTTTTGCAATACTTTGTTAAGAATTCTATTATATTCTCCTATTGCAGGGATGATTAATTCATGCAATCGATTTCGCGCAGTCAACTCCTTCTCTGATTCATCTTCACATTTCTGGTAATTTTTAGAAAATTTTGTGATCTTTTGTTCTAAAAGATGTAGCGCTTTCACGATTAATATTCTCTAGAGAGCTTGTAAATAAATTGTTTGTTTTTTTCAAATATTTGTTAGCTTCCATCAAGTACTTTATTTTCATACCATACTGAGAAAAGATCGTCATATTACCTTGAATTATATCAACCGAGCAATTTTTGTCAAGTGGTTATTAAAGTTACATTGATAAATTGTTATGGTGATTGTGGCTCATGATAGGGGATAATTCCAAGGTTTCATCCAAGATTTCTTTTGATATTTCATCCAAATCAACTGATTTTCTTAAGAAAAAATCTGAAATTGATTATTCCATGCAAGAATTTACCACAATGTTTCACAATGTGCTTATAAAGATAAGAGATGAACTCCTCATCTCATTTTCTGAAAATCCGACATTAATTAAACCTTCAAATGATTTATATGAATTTCTCAAAGATGAAACTCTTTTGGAGCTGAAAGATGAAAATTTTTTGCTTCAAGCTTCAGAAATGGGTGCATTCTATCTGTTGAATAAAATTTTTTATTATGAATTTATACGACAACAAGTTCGAGAATCACATGCCATAAAACTTCCCCAAATTTATTCCTCCAAATTATCTGAAAGTCTTCCTTGTCAAGTTTTGAAGAATTTTAAGATTCTTGAAGAACTATTTGAAGTCGCGCCAATATTCAGTAACAATCCTTATTTTAAAATCCTCGAAGTTTTTCCTTCATTCAATAATGTCATTGCCATACTCTCTACTTTTATTTCAGAGATAAGCCGTATGAACTTTCTGCATCTTCAAGTAGATTTTTTGGGGAATTTTTTTCAAGAATTATTACCTGGATTAGATCGAAAATTACTCGGCCAAATCTATACTCCTCCAGAAATTGCGAAACTAATGGTTGAGCTGGCTATCCGTTCACCTAATGATACGGTGCTGGATCCAGCTTGTGGATGTGGTAGTTTGCTTTTACAAAGTTATAGGCGCTTAAACAAGTTAAAAGATCAAAATATTTCAAAATCTTCCCCAAATTCGAAGGAATTTCTAAACTCCTTTCATAATCATGTATTAAATCAATTATGGGGGATCGAAATTAATCCTTTTCCAGCGCATATTTCCATGCTATCTCTTTCACTCTTGAATTTATCATCCATAACTGATAGTGTGGGTATTTTTTTAGAGGATTTCCTTAAATTAGGCCCATTAAAAACGTATATAGTGAAATCGAAGAATTTACAAAATGGGCATATTATCACGCGCGTATTGCCTTCTTTTTTTGATGTTGTTATCGCCAACCCTCCATATATTAAACAGGAAAAAATCCCGAATAAGAAAGAAATGATGTGCCAATTACCCTTATTTGCTTCTCAAAGGGTTAATTTCCAAAAAAAAAGGAATTTTTCTGGTGAAATCCCTTCAAAAAAAAGAATTAAATTAGGTCTCACGGGAAAAACAGATTACTATGGTTTCTTCTTATGGTATGCTACCTATTTTTTGAAAGAAGGAGGTCGACTTTGCTTTATTCTTCCAAATAAGTGGATGGATGTTAAATATGGTGAAAAATTGAAGGAATTTCTATTGGCAAATTATAAAATTAATGCGATAATCGGATTTGACCAGAATGTTTTCCCAAAAGCACAAGTTTCAACAGTAATTTTATTAGCAGACAGATGCAATTCAGCCACAATGCGTAAATCTACCGAAGTGCAGTTTCTTCGCCTGCAATCGCCGAAAGTTTTTCCCCTCATTACGAAGATATTAAAATCCAGAGATCAAGATGCTATTATTCCATCTAACGAGGGTGAATCTTTCAGTGGATCCCGTGAACTCACTAAACACAACCGAATTCAGAAGGATTTTCATCCAAATCTTCATAATATTACCTATATTTTTGACAATTCAATATCTGGCATTTCCCGAACAATAATCCGGCAAAAATTTCTGGATGCTGAAGAAAAATGGTCCATGAAGTATCTTTTTCAAAGCAGGTTCGCCCGTTTTCTGTCTCAATGTGACCTTCTATCATTGGATAATGGAATTTTCACTCGAGTGGTAGGAGGAATTAAAACTGGAGCAAACGCATTTTTCTTTCCTTCTTCAGAATTAATCGAGCAATTTTGTTTTCCTTCACATTATCTGAAACCTGGAATTCGTTCGGGGCGAAATTTACCCGATACTTTTATAATTAATTCATCCATCGACCTATTTGTATCAATCCCTCCAGAATTAAATTCCCATGAATCTCCGGAAATTTCTGCCTACATAAAATACGGAGAAGAAAAAGAAAAATATCCCAAGCGACCTTCGCTGCATTGGAAACCTTGGTATGCAATTCCCGAAAGTCAACAAGATTCTCCTGATATATTATTTTTACGACATATTGATAAAAATTTTCGGGCTTTTTGGAATAAAATTGGGGCAATTGTTGCTGATGGAATACGGGGTATCAAGGTTTTAGATTCAAAATGGCTCTACTTTCTATTAGGTCTATGTAATTCCACCTTTTTTTATTGGCAAGCGCATATGTTAGGAAGGTGGGAAGGACAAGGTGATCTTCAATTATTGGTTTATGAACTAAGAAGATTTGTTATACCGAATTTAAACAAAATTTCAGATAGGCAAAAATCTCGAGTGGTCCATGCGATGAAATCAATCTTAAGCAATTCTCCAAGGATAGATCAAGTTTCCCTTTCACAACAAGAATCATTAGACAGAGCAGTGCTGGCTTGTTTTGATTTAGAAGGAAAATATGACTTATTGGTGAAAGAAACTCTTGATTTGGAACGAAAACGTATAAATAAGGGGAAATCAGAGTAGTTGCATATCTGTTTAATTATAAATTGTAACCCTAAATTTTATTATGTAGAACAACATATTGATCATATGGTATCTACATATCAATCTGTTTCGTCATTGATTTTGAATCAAAGAAAAATATGTGTGGTTACCGGTGGTACGGATGGAATTGGGAAGGCGATTGCCGCTCAATTGGCTTTGATCGGTCATTTTGTAATAATTGTTGCCCGAAATGAACTAAAAGGTCAGCGAGTTGTTCAAGACATCAATGAAAAATGCTGTGAATCGCGCGTTGTATTCTACAGGGCTGATTTATCTCTTCTTGAGGAAACCCATCGAGTGTCTAATTTAATTTTGTCTCATTATTCTCGAATAGATCTATTAATAAACAATGCCGGGGTATTTTCTCCTGTACGCAAAGAAACCAAGGAGGGTTTTGAACTAACTTTTGCCTTAAATTATTTATCTCCAGTGTTGCTTACTATTTCATTACTTCCAGCACTTAAAGCAAGTCATTCTGCACGCATTCTTAACATGACATCGGTGGATCATAAGCTGGCTAGAATTAGGTTCAACGATCTCCAAAGTAATAAATATCCTCTTGGAACCCGCGCTTATGGGCAATCAAAATTAGCTTTAATGATGTTTACACGCACTTTAGCCAAGAAATTACAATCCTCAACTATTAGAGTAAATGCGATTCATCCAGGTATAATACGTACAAAAATTACCGAAAAAACACCTGGTTTTGAAGGTTTTATTACCAAGTGGCTGGTCAAGATATTCGGAACCCCGCTTGATAAATGCGTTAAGAATATTCTTCGGTTTGCACTGTCTCCCAAATTTGCTAATACAAATGGTGTATATTTTTCCAAAAATAGAATAGGAAGGTGTTCCCCTAGAGCTCGAAACACTAAAGCTGCCGAAAAATTATGGAAAATTACGTTAAAACTGGTGGAAGGGGACGTTGAATGAAAAGAATTCGTGAAAAAAATCCTTAATTTTGGCTTAAAAGTTAGTAATAAGCACTTCCGGAATGGCTCCGCGTTTTTTACCATTGCTGTTAATTGCTCTTTTTGCAGAAAGAGTGTGAATATTGTATTCAGAAAACAAATCTAAAATGAAATCACAGTAGGAATTTGATAGCATTATATTGCATCCAAGTTCGTTCAATTGGTTGATAATTTCCTTTAAACGAATTTGATCTTCCTTACGGAACAACTCTTTGGTGTATCCGGTAAAATTTGAAGTTTTAGATAGAGGCATGTACGGGGGATCGAAATAAATAAGACTTTCTTGAGTAGCATAATCCAACACAGATTCAAAGGAAGCTTCAATAATTTTAATGCCTTGCAGGGCTTCATGAACGGTTCGCAGGTTCTTTTCATCGCAAATTACTGGATTTTTGTATTTACCGAAGGGAACATTGAAGTATCCTTTGGAATTAACACGATAAAGACCGTTAAAACAGGTGCGGTTAAGGAAAATCGTGCGAGATGCCTTTTCCATTGGGCTTAAATTAGCAAACGAAGAAAATCTGTCCAGCTCTCTGATTTGATAAAAGTATTCCTTTTCATTTTTGTGCTGTTTGAGATGTTCGATAAGTTCATCCACAGATTTCTGGATAACCTTATATACATTTATCAAAACTGGATTATTGTCAATTAGAACCGCATTTTCTGGAAGTAAATAGAAGAAAAGAGCGCCACCCCCCACAAATGGCTCAATGTAGTGCTTAATTTTGGAAGGAATAAATGGATCTAATTGTTTTAAAAGCTGCCGTTTACCTCCTGCCCATTTCAGAAAAGGGTGCGGTTCTGAAACTATTTTAAGATTTTTTCTATTTTGTGCCCGCAATTTAGAGCGATCTAAGGTATCCGACATCTGTATGTAATAATTGAAGATAATTTAAAAGTTGCATCATGTTATCGAGTTAATTTCACTAATATGGGAAAATTCCAGATGTCATTTCTTCAAAAAATAAACGGCGAAATCAAATTATAATTGTGATTCGTAAGCTTTAAATATTCATTTTTACTATTATAATATAGATGACAACTAAAAGTTGTCTAATGGTTGAATAAATTATAAAAATAAAATTTAGGTGAGCAACATGACCGATGGTAAAAAAAATCAAACGAAAACCGAAGAAAATCCTAAAACTGATGAACACCGACTAAAATATCGAATTACACCAAAGTATGGTGTCTATACAGAAGATGACAAAGTAATTTTACAAGTCGCAATCCCTGGTGTTAAAAAAGAAAACATTCAAATGAAGGCATTAAAAGATTATTTCACCTTGCGGGCTCAACGTGATGAAGACACGGTTTACATGTTAGATTTGGACTTTGGGGTGAAGATCGAGCCAGAAAAAACTTCTTCGAGTTATGAAGAAGGACTATTACGCTTAGAATTTAAACGATTCAATCCCTTGGAGCACGCTTATACCGTTCCAATTCAATAATACATTTTTTTCTTTAACTAAAACGATAAATTTGAAAAAACAAAAAGGTGATGAATATGGCACTCGTAGAAAATGAAAAATCCAAAGCAATGCAAGAATCAAAAACCAAAGAAGAACAAGATGAAGTCTATTATCGGGTTTTCCCCGACATGCGACGCCGAATCAACTACGAAGATAAGAAAATTTTCATCGAAGTTTCCCTCCCAGGAGTTAAAAAAGAAAACATTACTCTGAAAGTATTACCCACCTGGTTCCATTTAATTGGTCGACGCGGCCACATGGAATACAGTGCCAACCAAGCTTTTGGTGCTGAAGTGGTGCCTGAAAAAACTAAGGCAAAATATGACAACGGTTTGCTGGAAATAACCGCCTACATCCGTGATCCAATGGATGATGCTAAGGAAATTTCATTATAATTCAGAAAATATTCAATTTTTTAATTCTCTGTAAATCTCTTTACAATAAATTATTAATATCAACCGTAAAAAAACCAAGAAGGTGATAGATTATGTCAACAGTGGAAAAAGAAAAAGAAATGGTGGAAAAAAAGGAAGAAGTAGCTGAATCCAAAAAATCTGAGGAAGAAATCAAATATCGCATTCGTCCAACCCGATACTTGAATTATGATTGCATTGAAAACAAATGGGAAATGGAGTTTCATTTACCTGGTGTTCCAAAGGAGAATGTGAAATTTAAGATCTTAAACGATGCCTATTCTCTCGAAGCTAAGCGGGATCAAGCACTGTATCACTCTAGTGAGTATTTACCCTTTGAAATAGACACAGACAGCGTTAAAGCGGAGTACAACAATGGACTTCTATATGTGTCAGGAAAAATCAAAGATCCCATGGCTGATGCGGTAGAAATTAAATTGAACTAAAAAAAATGGTAATATAAAGCAAATCCAGCTAACTTAACATTTTTTTCTCATTCTTTCAATTCTATTTATTTTTTAACCGATTATTTCCTTTATATTAATGATATATGGGATCAGAAGATTCTAAATTACCTAAAATTCTTTTAATCGGAACCGGTGGGACCATTACTGCCCAAAAAATCGACCAAGCGTGGTCTCCCGGTAAATTCACCGAAGAAGATTTGCTCCAATTCATCCCGGAAATTCGCAAATTAGCCGAAATCGATACAACTAACCTGTTCAACATAGATTCAGTCTGCATGCAGCCAAAGTATTGGGTAAAAATTGCCGAAACCATTCGAAAGGAGTATGATAATTATCAAGGTTTTGTGATCACACACGGAACCGATACTTTACATTACACTGCTTCATCACTTTCCTTTTTGATGCAAAATTTGACTAAACCTGTTGTTTTAACCGGATCCATGGTGCCACCTCACGTTCTAGGGACTGATGCTTGGCGGAATTTAACTGATGCAATTAGGGTGGCGGTAGAAACGAAAATTCATGAGGTTTTGATCGTTTTCAATCGAAAAATTCTCCGTGGCAATCGTACCAAGAAATTTCGGGAGGTGGAATTCGATGCCTATCAATCCATCGGGATGCAACCCATTGGAATAGTCGAACAAGACATTCGCTATTCGGGAGTCCCCTATTTTTCTCGAGATCAAAATGAAAAGCCAATATTTTACGATAAGATGGAATTGGAAGTCTGTATTCAAAAAATTACTCCTGGATATAATCCCGAAATCATTGCTAAGTTGAGAGAAATTGGATATAAAGGTATAGTTACGGAAGGTTTTGGGTCGGGAAATATTCCAATTTATGAAAATTCGTTGATAAAAGAAATAGAGCAATCTACGCGGGCCAAAATACCTGTAATTGTATGTTCGCAATGTGCTATTGGATTTTCTTGGATGGATTTGTATGAATCGGGGAAAATGGCATTGATAGCCGGAGCAATTCCTGGATACGATATGATCGCTGAAACAGCTATGACTAAATTAATGTGGATTTTGGGTAACTTTCCTAATTTGACCATGGAAGAAATTCGTGCCAAGGTTTTGGAAGATGTTTCAGGTGAGATTTCATCAATAAAAACTCCTAAAGAAAAACGCGCTTGGGAATATGCATTTTAACTAAAAAAGAAAAAGGTAAAAATTGTTACTTAAAAGAAAGATAGATAAAAAATATAGGATATTTTTATGTAAATATCAACGATAAGCATCAAAACGGGGATTTGGCTCTAATTTTTTCATCATTTCTTTCAATCCCGGCTCTACCCCTTGTAATAACATATACCCCTTGTTAGGTTCTCTATTGGTGATTTCTCCCCTCAAGTTGGTGGTCATAATCTTTCTTACTTCTTCATAATTGCGTGTTTGCCCAAGTGTCCAAATCATTTTGGCATAAGCTGCGGAAGGCAACATGTTTGCACCCTCAATCACCCCACGCGCCAACATATCACGCCCTGTTTCATAAACTCGCAGATTTGTAAAACCAAAAAGGGGTTCAACCACAATTGCCACTGGTATTTCTTCTTCTTGGGCTCGCTCTAATGCCTTAAAAAGATATGAACTAACATGTCCAAGTCCTGTTCCAATTATAACCATTCCATGATACTGCTTATCAATCACTGAGTGAATCAAATCTTCATCCATTCCAGGATAGAAATAAAGCATTGCCACTCGTTCATCGATTTTATCGTTCAACCATGTATCTTCAATATTTCCCCGCCGCTTTACATCATCCTTCAGCCAAGTGATATTCTGATTGGCATCAATATAACCTAAAGGCATATCACTTAAAGTTCTAAATGCATCACGACGACTAGAGTGCATTTTTCTAACCCGAGTGCCTCGATGAATGAGGTTGTAGGAGTCGCTGGTGTTTCCGTGCATGGATACAACTACTTCTGCCAAGTCTGCATGGCCAGCAATGGTACTTGCATCAATAATATTTAATGGGCCATCGCTGGAAGGACGATCGCTGCTTCGCTGTGAACCTACGCAAACGATGGGACGGGCAAGATCTTGAAACATGAAAGAAAGAGCAGAGGCAGTATATGCCATTGTATCAGTTCCATGACCGATAATCACACCATCTGCCCCATTTTCAAACTCTTTCATTATTTCCCTTGCAGTTTTAACCCAATATTCGGGTTTGAAATTTTCACTTAAAATTCCATAGATTTTTTTTGGTGTGAGGTTACAAATATTCATTAATTCGGGAACAGCAGAAAATAGTTCCTCGGGGGTAAATGCAGGTAATACGGCACCGGTACGGTAGTCTAAACGACTTGCCACCGTTCCACCCGTTCCTAAAAGCGTGACATTAGGTAGTCCCGGTTTAAACTGGACGTTGACTTTGGGTAATTTATATGTCCCTTTCCGATAACCCAATTCTTCAATGTGACAATCATCGGTGATTCTCACACCCACATTATATCCCGTATCTACTTTAATTACCAAGTAATCTTCAGAAGTATGTTCACTTCGCGGTAAAATGACACCTTCATATTCCGCTTTACCTCGAGTAACTTTTACCACACTCCAAACACCTACTCCTTCTTTAAGTAAGCGTTCTCGGAGTTTTCCCCTATAGCCGGTTGGTTCTTTCTGTAATGATTTTGATGAATCAGATGTTTTAGTATTCGGTTCGGTCATTTTTTATAACCCCC
>Ga0164318_10001914_pt1 | contig 18950 bp, 15 predicted proteins | sample GuaBasSedimGuay9_FD_113734 | JGI IMG/M metagenome (GOLD analysis project Ga0164318, IMG submission 113734) | Subseafloor sediment microbial communities from Guaymas Basin, Gulf of California, Mexico - Guay9, Core 4571-4, 0-3 cm | ecosystem: Environmental > Aquatic > Marine > Hydrothermal vents... | reverse complement strand
ATTGATCCTGAGCGGCCGAAGGGAGTCGAAGGATCTAGGGTTTAATTCCCCGCAGCTTGCTGCGTTTCCTTTTTTGGAAAAGTTTTTGATACCTCATAGCTTGCTGCGAGGTAGTTCATTTTTCAATTTTAGGCGCTGAATCTGGGTTTTAGTCCGGATTTTTAAAAATGGGAGTCAGCCTTTTTAGGCGAGTAGCGCAATTGGCAGAGCACCGGTCTCCAAAACCGGGGGTTGCAGGTTCAACTCCTGCCTCGCCTGGATTAAGAAATAATGAAGTTTTTAAATTTTTTTAGAAGGATACCTTTCTTTTTCAAAGAAGTCTATCTGGAACTGAGTAAATCTTCCTGGTCAACGAAGAAAGAAGTTTTTCATGCTACTTTAGTAGTTTTGTTCGGTACAACACTGCTTACCTTATTTATATGGGCGGCGGATATCCTTTTGGGGAAAATGCTCAAGATCCTTATAAGCTGAGGAAGGTATTGTGAAGAAGTGGTATATTATACATACATTGTCCGGCGCTGAAGATAAGGTAAAAGCTAACCTTACGGCAAAGATAATTTCCCGGAAGCTTGCGGACCTGATTGATGATATAATTGTTCCTACTGAACAGGTTTCAGAAGTTAGAAGAGGGAAACGCAAGGTTTTAGAAAGAAAGTTTTTTCCCGGATACCTGCTTATACATATGGAGATGAACGACCAGACTTGGCTTTTTGTTAAAAAAACCCCGGGAGTTACTTCTTTTATTGGGGCTAAACGCGAGCCGTCGTCTATTTCTGATGAGGAAGTAAACCGTATAATGCAAAAATCCGAGGAGACTCAGGATAAACCTTTACCAAAAGTCGCTTTTGAAAAGGGAGAAAGTGTGCGGATTATTGAAGGGGCATTCGTTAATTTTAACGGAGAAGTAGAAGAGGTCAATTCTCCCAAAGGAAAGCTAAAAGTATCAGTTTCAATCTTTGGGCGTTCTACTCCTGTGGAATTGGAATTTTGGCAGGTTGAGAAAATATAGAGTTCGTTTATAAATAATAAACTGTCATTTAGGTGTTGTTATGTTAGACGAAATGTTGGGTGTAATGAAAGGGCGCTAAATCTCAAATATAAATATTACCAAATCCAAAATGAATCCCAAATCCCAAATTCAAAAGATAAAGATGTGTATTGTTCTCATTTTTTGATTTTGAATTTATTTGGTAGTATTTGTAGTATTGGGATTTTGGTTTTTTTAAATAGAGGTTTTTATGGCTAAAAAAAAGAAATTACCAAAAGTTCAGATTAAACTTCAGATACCGGCAGGGGCCGCTAATCCTGCGCCTCCTGTAGGGCCGGCCTTAGGCCAGCACGGAGTAAATATCATGCAGTTCTGCAAGTCTTTTAATGATATGACCAGGAATAAAGACGGGCTTATCTTGCCGGTAGTGATCAATGTATATGAAAACAGGAGTTTTGACTTTATTATTAAAAGCCCGCCCGCTTCGGTTTTGTTAAAACGCGCGGCTAATCTGGCTAAAGCATCGCCGACACCGGGGAAGGAATTCATCGGTGCTGTTTCCAATAGAGACTTAAAGGAAATAGCGAAGCAGAAGGCTGAGGATTTGAATACAAAGGATTTATCTCAGGCTGTCAAAATTATCGCGGGGACTGCCCGCAGTATGGGTATAAAAGTAGAGTAGTCTAATTAAACCCATATTTTTCATTAGAAAAATCTGCCCGGAGGGCAGGCTTCACTTTTCCCCTGCTAAAAGCAGGGAAGAAGCGGATAAGGCTGGAGTTACCTAAGAAATTTGCATGCGCTTTTCATAGAGGATAGGCCTGCTTATATCTTTTAATGGAAAGGCCTAAGTTATTTCGCAAGTTGCTCTCATAACCGTATAGCTTTTATAAGATGGTAGAAAATAGTACTTTCTAATGCAAATTTCGGGTTAAATTTTATTATGGCAAAAAAAGGGAAACGCTATAAGGATTCTTTGGCTTCAGTAGATTTAGATAAAAGTTATACTTTAGATGAAGCTGTGTCTCAGCTTATAGATATGCCCAAGGCGAAATTTGCCCAGAGCGTTGAAGTAAGCGTTAAATTAGGAGTGGATCCGAAAAAGAGCGACCAGATGGTCAGGGGATCATGTAAACTTCCCTTTGGGACAGGTAAGGAGAGAAAAGTATTGGTTTTTTGTGAAGCCGAGAAGGAACAGGAAGCAAAGAATTCAGGCGCTGATTTTGTTGGGAGTCAGGCATTGATAGATAAAATTTCTAAAGGATGGGTTGAATTTGACTGCTGTATTTCTACCCCTTCTATGATGAAGAATGTCTCCCGTTTGGGAAAGACCTTAGGCCCCAGAGGGCTTATGCCTTCGCTTAAAACCGGAAGTGTTACTGACAATTTATCTTCGGCAGTCAAAGATGCCAAAGGCGGGAAACTTGATTTTAAAATGAATAAATCCGGAGCTTTAAATACAGGAGTGGGAAAAGTATCATTTTCAAAAGACCAGATAGTTGCTAATATAACAGCTTTCATTAAAGGCCTTATTCAGTCGAAACCCCAGTCTGTCAAAGGAAAGTTTATTCAGTCAATAACCCTTTCGTTAACAATGAGCCCGGGGTTAAAGGTTAATCTACCTAAGGAGTTACAGGTATGATTAAAATAGGCAGGTTTTATAAAGAAAGAATAATTAGCCTTATAGATAAAAACAGGCAGTCTTCAGAAGCCGTCTTTTTTATTAACTTTAAGGGTATAGACTCGGGAAATTTGAATATTCTCCGTTCATCTTTAAGAGATAGACAAGCCAAACTTTTAGTTTCGCGCAACCGCTTAATGAAATTAGCTTTTTCAAATATTGAAGGAGATATAAATAGCCTTTTGACTAAAGAGACAGGGATTGTTTATTCTATGACCGGAGCTTTAGTTGATACAGCTAAGGTCCTTTTTGATTTTAAGAAAGAGAATGAAACCTTTCAGATAAAAGGCGGGATTATAGACGAAAAAACAGTAGGGGTTGAGGAGTTAGAGTCGATTTCTAAGCTTCCTTCCCGCATAGCTTTACTGTCAATGACAGTTAATTGTATTGCCGCGCCTTTAATTTTAACAGTTAATACTTTGAATCAGATAATACTGAAATTTGTCTGGGCAGTGGAAGAAATAAGAAAGAAAAAAGAGCAGCATCTATCAGAGTAATGACAAAGATAGAAATAGTTAGACGCAGGAGAAAGGTCAGGAATTAAATAACCAATCTACAAGAAATAATAACCTTAGCCAAAGGCGAGTCCGCCTCTGGCGGAAAATAACCAAAAAAGATAATAAGAGTTAACAGAGTTTATTACGGTTGGTGACTCAATATTGGAATTTATTTGTATATTGCCTGTGCCCGCCTGTGCCCGTGAGGGTATGAGGGTATTTTTTGGTTATTGGTTATTAAACTTTTGACAATGGAAGAGTAAGAAAAGGAGGAATAATGGCTGATATTGATGAAATGATCAAAAATATTGAAGGAATGAGTGTATTGGAGTTGTCGGAGCTGGTTAAAGCATTAGAGGAAAAGTTTGGGGTTAAAGCTCAGGCTCCGGCCGCGGCCGCGGCGGGCCCGGCCGTGGGAACAAAGCCGGATGAGGAAGAAGAGGAAAAGACATCTTTTACCGTAGTACTTAAAGAATTCGGGGCGAACAAGATTCAGGTCATTAAAGAAGTCAGAGCAGTTACTGAGCTTGGCCTTAAAGAAGCAAAGGACCTTGTTGAATCAGCGCCGAAGCCGATAAAGGAAAACGTTTCTAAAGATGAAGCTGAAGAAATGAAGAAGAAGCTTGAAGCTCAGGGAGCAAAAGTAGAGATCCAGTAATAAAAAGACATCCTTGTTTTTTCTGTTGTTTTCCGGCAGCCGGAACCGGGATAATTTGATGAAAGGAAAATTAGTATGCGTAAGTTTTCATTTTCCAGAATAGAAGAATCTTATGCTGTTCCTAATCTCTTAGATCACCAGATAAAATCTTACCGGGACTTTCTTCAGCGAAGTGTACATCCTGAGAAAAGGAGGAATAAAGGCATGCAGGAAACATTTAAAGAAGTGTTTCCTATGGAAAGTTCGGACGGTAAATGGAAGTTGGAATTCGTTTCCTATTCTTTAGGCCGGCCTAAGTATACAATTGAGGAATGCCGGCGCAGGTCTTTAACCTATGCCTCTCCTTTGAGGCTTAGGCTTCGTCTTGTAGGCGAAGATGAAGTCCGTGAACAGGAAATATATTTTGGGGATATTCCCTTGATAACTCCATACGCCTCCTTTATCATTAATGGAGACGAAAGAGTGATTGTAAGCCAGCTTCAAAGGTCCCCGGGAGTTTATTTTGAAGAAGATCTCCATCCTACAGGCAAGAAGATTTATTTTGCCAGGATTATTCCCTACCGCGGTTCATGGCTGGAATTCCGTTATGATATCAATGAAACCTTAAGCGCTATTGTTGACCGCAGGCGGACATTTCCTGCCACATATATGCTGCGTATGTTCGGCCTTTCAACCAATGAAGATATATTGGACGAGTTTTCTGATCGAAGGTACCCGGAGATAGTAAACACTTTTAAAAAAGACCATACTGCCAATCAGGACGAATCCTTTATTGAGTTCTATAAGAAACTCAGGCCTACGGAACCTGTAACTTTAGATGCCGCTAAAGAGGTCTTCAAACGAATGTTTTTAGATAACCGGTGTTATGATTTAGCCAGAGTCGGGCGGTTTGTAATTAACCGCAAGTTAGGAATGGATTTACCTCTGCATAAGCGCATCCTGGATAAAGATACAATAATTAATATAGTTAAATACCTAATACGCGTAAAGAAAGGTGAAGCTTCTACCGATGATATTGACCATTTGAGCAACCGCAGGGTTAAACTTGTCGGCGAGCTTGTTCAGCATGAAGTCCGGATAGGGCTTTTGAGGGTTGAGCGGATAGTTCTTGAAAGATTCGCTTTATTGCCGGGAATGAAAGAGGTTTCTGTCCAGCATTTGATCAATGCCAGGGCTTTTTCTTCTCAGGTCCATGATTTCTTTGCCCGTTCTTCTCTCTGCCAGTTTATGGACCAGGTTAATCCTTTAGCTGAAATTACCCATAAACGCAGGCTTTCTGCTTTAGGCCCCGGCGGTTTGTCCCGGGAACGCGCGGGGTTTGAAGTCCGTGATGTCCACCCTTCCCATTATGGAAGGATTTGCCCTATTGAAACGCCTGAAGGCCAGAATATCGGGTTAATAAGTTCTTTAACCGGCTATGCTTCAATAAACCCCCTGGGGTTCATTGTTACTCCTTATAAAAAAGTGGTGAAGGGAAAACTTACCGGAGAAATAGATTATTTAACCGCGGATGTTGAAGAAAATACAGTTATAGCGCAAGCTACTCCTAATATTGTCAATTCCCAAATAAAAGATGATTTGATATTTGCCAGGGTAAGAGGAAAATTTCCCAAAGTGCCGTCTAAAGAGGTTGAATATATAGATATTTCTCCTAAACAGGTTGTTTCAATATCAGCTTCTTTAATCCCTTTCTTAGAACATGATGATGCGAACAGGGCATTGATGGGGTCAAATATGCAAAGGCAGGGAGTTCCTCTTCTTTTTCCCGAAGCACCTATTGTAGGAACAGGCATGGAGGGAAAAGTCGCGAGGGATACCGGTGCTGCTGTTATTGCTAAAGAAGAAGGTATTGTAAAAGCTGTGGATTCTTCCCATATACGTATAGGTAAGCTTATATATAATCTAAGAAAATTCCAGCGTTCAAACGCGGATACTTCTGTTAATCAGCGTCCCTTGGTAAAAGTAAACCAAAAAGTGCGTAAAGGACAGGTTATTGCTGACGGCCCGGCAACTCGAAACGGCATTTTGGCTTTGGGGAGGAATCTTTTAACCGCGTTTCTGCCTTGGCGGGGGTATAACTTTGAAGACGCGATATTGCTGAGCCGGAGGCTGGTTAAGGATGATGCTTTGACCTCGGTTCATGTGGAAAGGTTTGAATCAGAAGCGAGAGAAACCCGCTTGGGAAATGAAGAAATAACCCGTGACATCCCTAATGTTAGCGAGGAGGCTTTAAGAAACCTTGATGAGCATGGTATTGTTCGTATAGGGGCAAGAGTAATAGCTGATGATATATTGGTAGGTAAAGTTACTCCTAAGACCGAAAAAGAGCTTACTCCTGAAGACAGGCTTCTTCGCGCTATTTTTGGAGAGAAAGCGGCGGATGTAAGGGATAGTTCTTTACGAGTGCATCCGGGAGTAGAAGGAGTGGTTATTAATGTTGAAGTCTTTCAGCGCAAAGACAGGGGCCGTAAATCTAAGAAAGAACGGACAGAGGAAATAAAACGTTTAAGGGAAATTGAAGAATATTACACCGAAGAATTGGATGTTATTGAAGAAGAACGTATCAGGCGGATTTCTGAAGTCCTGAATATATCTAAGGATAAGGCAAAGAGAATAAATTTAGACGATTATGAAGAGGCAAAAGAGGTTTCCTTAATTTATGAAGAGAGGATAAAAGAGCTTCTTCAGGAAAAAGAAATGGGGATTTCTAAAATAAAAAGAGGGGACGAACTCCCCTCCGGAGTTTTAAAACGCATTGTAGTTTATGTAGCTATGAAACGGAAAATATCTGCCGGAGACAAGCTGGCCGGAAGGCATGGAAATAAAGGAGTTATTGCCAAAATCCTTCCGGAGGAGGATATGCCTTATCTTAGTGACGGAACGCCTATAGATGTGGTTCTTAATCCTTTAGGAGTGCCTTCCCGGATGAATGTAGGCCAGGTTTTAGAAACTCATTTGGGCTGGGCGGCTAAAGCTTTGGGGCTGAGGATTGAAACGCCGGTTTTTGACGGGGCAAAAGAATCCGATATCCGGGAGTTATTGGCAAAGGCCAATTTGCCTGAAGAAGGTAAAGTGGATGTTTATGACGGGCATACCGGAGAAAAATTTGGGCAAAAAATAACAGTAGGATATATGTATGTTATGAAACTCGTTCATATGGTTGAGGACAAAATACATGCCCGGGCAATAGGGCCTTATTCCTTGATTACCCAGCAGCCTTTAGGCGGCAAGGCCCAGTTCGGCGGACAGCGTTTTGGAGAAATGGAAGTCTGGGCGTTAGAAGCCTATGGGGCAAGTTTTACCCTTCAGGAAATGCTGACAGTCAAGAGCGATGATGTCCAGGGCAGGACGAGGATTTACGAGGCTATTGTTAAAGGGGAACATAAGCTTTCTCCGTCTACTCCTGAATCTTTCAATGTCTTAGTAAAAGAGCTCCAGGGGTTATGTTTGAATGTAAAGAATGAAAAGGGAGAATAGAATGGAAGACAAACTGACAGGGTTTGATAAAATAACTTTGAGAATAGCTTCTTCGCAGGTTATACGTTCATGGTCATCCGGAGAAGTCAAGAAAGCGGAGACCTTAAATTACCGCACTCTCAAACCTGAAAAAGACGGGCTGTTTTGTGAAAGGATTTTCGGCCCGGTAAAAGACTGGGAATGCAACTGCGGGAAATTAAAGGGTATTAAGTTTAAAGGAATGAAATGCGACCGCTGCGGGGTAGAAGTAACTCATTCTTCAGTGAGACGCAGCCGTATGGGGCACATATCCTTAGCTTGTCCTGTGACCCATATATGGTTTTTCAAAGTTATGCCTTCACGCTTAGCGGCATTGCTTGATATGAACCTCCGGGATTTAGAAAAAGTGATTTATTACGAACAGCATTTGGTTATTGAGCCCGGAGATACCCCTCTGAAGAAAAAACAGCTTTTAACTGAAGATGAGCTTTCCAAACTCAAAAAAGAATATAAAGACGGATTTAAAGTTTCTACCGGAGCTGAAGCTGTTCTCTATTTTCTTAAAGAAGTTGACTTGAATAAAATGTTCCGCCAGCTGAAAAAAGAGCTGGCAAACTATAAAAACCAGACTTCAACTAAACGTGTTTTAAAGCGGCTTAAAATTGTTGAAGATTTGCGTAAATCCGGCAATAAGCCGGAATGGATGATATTGGATATCATTCCGGTTATTCCTCCGGATTTGAGGCCGTTGGTTCCTTTAGACGGAGGCAGGTTTGCCTCGTCGGATTTGAATGACCTTTACCGGCGGGTTATTAACCGCAACAACCGCCTGAAAAAATTGATGAGGCTTGGCGCTCCGGAAATTATCGTGCGCAACGAAAAAAGGATGCTTCAGGAAGCGGTCGATGCCTTGTTTGAAAACGGGCGCCACGGCAGGCCGATTTTAGGGCCTAACAGCCGGCCTTTGAAAAGCTTGTCGGATATGCTTAAAGGCAAACAGGGAAGGTTTCGCCAGAATCTTTTAGGCAAAAGAGTCGATTATTCCGGCCGCAGTGTTATAGTGGTAGGCCCGCATTTAAAAATTCATGAATGCGGCATACCTAAACAGATGGCTTTGGAATTGTTTGAGCCGTTTATCATTAAGAAGCTCAGAGAGAAAGGGTTTGTCCATACTGTAAAAGGCGCCCGGAGAATGGTTGAGCGCGCAAGGGTAGAAGTATGGGATATTTTAGAGGATGTTATTAAAGACCATCCGGTTATGCTTAACCGGGCCCCTACTTTACACCGCCTTTCTATACAGGCCTTTTATCCTAAATTGGTTGAAGGAAAAGCGATACATCTGCATCCTTTAGTATGCCCGCCTTTTAACGCTGATTTTGACGGAGACCAGATGGCTATACATGTACCGCTTTCTTTAGAAGCTCAGGCGGAAGTTAAGGTGTTAATGCTTTCCGCGAACAATATTTTTTCTCCCGCTGACGGAAGGCCGATTGTGGCGCCTACTCAGGACATTATTTTAGGGTTGCGTTACCTGACTCTAATTAAAACCAAAGCTCAAGGCGGGGGGATTACTTTTCCCAATCGGCAGTCTGTTATTACCGCTTTACAGGGTGAAGAAATAGACTTGCAGGCAAAGATTAAAGTCAGGATAGAATCTTTAGGAAAGAAAGAAATTATAGAGACAACCCCGGGCAGGGTTGTATTCAACGAAGTCCTGCCTGAAGGGTATGGTTTTGTCAATGACTTATTAAGCAAGAAAAGAGTTGTCAGTATTGTTAAAGATGTCCATAAGAGGTTCGGCCATAATGCGGCAATAAAACTGTTAGATGACTTAAAGGATTTAGGGTTTGAGTACGCGACAAGAGGAGGGATAAGCATTTCTGTTAATGATTTAATAATACCGGATGAGAAGCAGGAATGCCTGTCTAATGCTTTGAAAGAAGTGGAAAAAGTTGACAGCCAGTACAATAACGGGATTATCACCGGCAGGGAGCGCCACAATAAGATCGTTGATATTTGGACCAGGACCACCGATAAAGTCTCGGACCACATATTCAAAAACATGGAAGATTTTAACCCAGTCTATATGATGGCTGATTCAGGTGCCCGCGGATCAAAGCTTCAAATCCGCCAGCTTGCCGGGATGCGCGGCCTTATGGCGAAGCCTTCAGGTGAAATCATTGAAACTCCTATTGTTTCTAACTTCCGTGAAGGGCTGTCAGTCTTGGAATATTTTATCTCTACTCACGGGGCAAGGAAAGGCTTAGCTGATACAGCCTTAAAGACAGCTGACGCGGGGTATCTAACCCGGAGGCTGATTGACGTGGCCCAGGAAGTGATTGTTGTTGAAGATGACTGCGGGACTGTTAACGGGATAACTTTATCGGCGATTGTTGAAGGGGATGAAGTGGTTGTTTCTTTAAAAGACAGGATTGTCGGCAGGGTTGTCCTTGATAATATAGCAGATGTTGTTACTGATGAAATAGTTGTTGCTGCCGGTGAAATGATTACCGAAAAGATAGCTGACCGCATAGAAGAGTTAGGTATTGAGAAGATAAGGATTAGAAGCCCTCTTACCTGCGAGTCGGAACGGGGAATCTGCCGTAAATGTTACGGAAGGAACCTTGCTTCCGGAAGGCTGGTTGATTTAGGCGAAGCAGTAGGTATTATTGCTGCCCAGTCAATAGGAGAGCCGGGGACTCAGTTGACTATGCGTACTTTTCATATAGGAGGGACTGCTTCCAGAGTAGCTGCTTTATCCTATATGAAAGCAAGGGGGAAAGGCACGATTAAATACCACAACCTGAAGACGGCCAAAAAGAAAGACCATTTTGTTGTTTTAAACCGTAATGGTATGGTAGCTGTTTCTGATGAAATGGGAAGAGAGATGCAGAAAGGGCCTGTTCCTCAAGGGGCATTTATCCTTTATGCTGAAAATGACCGGATCGAGAAGGGGGAAATCTTTGTCCGCTGGGACCCTTATTCTGTTCCTATTTTGAGTGAAGTTAAAGGTAAAGTGCGTTATGAAGATATGATTGACGGAATAACTGTGCAGGAAGAATTGAACTTAAGCACTAACCGTAAAGAACGGGTTGTGATAGAGTTTAAGGGTGATTATCATCCTCAGATGGTTATAGTTTCCGATAAGGATGAAGTTTTAGGTATTTATCCTATTCCCAGCGGAGCTCATATAATGGCTGAAGATTCTTCCGGGGTCTCAGCTGGAGATGTCATTGCCAAAATACCCAGGCTGATTGTTAAAACTAAAGATATTACCGGAGGATTGCCGCGGGTTGCTGAATTGTTTGAGGCAAGGAGGCCTAAGAACCCGGCTATTGTCAGCGAAATCGAAGGGTTTGCGGAATTTGTCCAGGGTAAAGGAGGCGAACGCAATATTATTGTCCGTTCTCCGACAGGGATGGAAAGGGAATATACAATCCCTTCGGGAAAACATCCTATTGTTTACCGCGGAGACAGGGTTACTGCCGGACAGCAGTTGACTGACGGGCCGATTGTCCTTCAGGACATACTCCGGGTATGCGGGGATAAAGTTCTGCAGGAATATTTGGTAAATGAAGTTCAGGAAGTATACCGTCTTCAGGGTGTGCATATAAATGATAAACATATTGAACTTATAATCAGGGAGATGCTTAAGAAAGTAAGGATTACCGACTCCGGAGACAGCGATTTTCTTCCTTTACAGGCAGTTGATAAATGGGATTTTCAGAGAGAAAATGAGCGGGTTGTTAAAAAAGGGGGAAAACCTGCTTCTGCTTCTCCTTTCCTTTTAGGTATTACCAAAGCCTCATTAAATACAAAGAGCTTTATTTCTGCCGCGAGTTTTCAGGAAACAACCAGAATTTTAGCTGAGGCTGCCGCTTCAGGTAAAACTGATGACCTCTTGGGTTTAAAGGAGAATGTTATTGTAGGGCATCTTATTCCCGCAGGCACAGGGTTTTCGGCACATAGAAATATCCATATAAAGAAGTTAAAAGGACAAGAAAAAGAACCGGTTAAGGTAGAGGAAGGAAAATAATATGCCTACAATTACCCAGTTGTTAAAAAATTATAGGAGCCCTAAGCATAAGAAAACTAAATCCCCGGCATTAAAAGGATGCCCTCAAAAAAGAGGGGTCTGTATGCAGGTAAGGACAATGACTCCTAAAAAGCCTAACTCTGCTTTGCGTAAAGTTGCCAGAGTCAGGTTAACCAGCGGGTTTGAAGTTAGTTCTTATATTCCCGGAGAAGGGCATAATCTGCAGGAACATTCCATTGTTTTGGTAAGAGGAGGCAGGGTTAAAGACCTGCCCGGAGTCAGGTATCATATTGTCAGAGGGACATTAGATACCCAGGGAGTCGCGAATAGAAAACGTTCCCGGTCAAAATACGGAGCAAAAAGACCGAAGTAAAAGGATAAAACTCGAAGCACTAAATACCAAATTCTAACCCCCGTTAGAGAGAAGCTATGTTAGACAGAATTCTCTAACGGGGTAAATAAACTCAAAATGGAGAAAACACAAAATCCAAAATAAAGTTTAGAACATTTGAAATCAGGATTTAGAATTTAAGAAAACAAAACGTATTCTCTAATAAAATTATTAAAAGAATAAGGGAGAAAAGAAGAATAAGGGAGAAAAGAAATGAGGAGAAGAAGAGCGGTTAAAAGGAAAATTGAATCAGACCCGGTTTTTAATTCGTTAATATTGGGCAAATTTATAAATATTATCATGTTTAGCGGGAAGAAATCAAAGTCTTCCAAGATAATATATGATGCTTTGGATATCCTTCAAAAGGAACTGAAAGACGACCCTTTAAAAATATTTTACAGGGCTTTGGATAATGCCCGGCCCAGAGTTATAGTTAAGCCCAGAAGGATTGGAGGAGCAACTTACCAGGTGCCGGTTGAAGTGGATAAAGATAAGGGATATTCAATCGCTATGCACTGGATTCGTGATTATTCCCGGGGGAAAAAAGGGAAACCGATGTCCTTAAAGCTTGCTGATGAGTTAACCGGCGCTTATAAAGGAGAAGGAGCCCTTATTAAAAAAAGGGACGATACTCATAGAATGGCCGAGGCCAACAAGGCCTTTGCTCATTTCAGGTTTTAGGAAAACACTGATTTTAGAAGGTATTTTAGGAGTAATTAGGGGGAGGGAGTAAAATAACCAAGAGGCAGGAAACAATAACTTCAGCCAAAGGCTGACCTGCTTCTGGCAGAAAATTACCAAAAAATATAATAAGGATCAAAATAATTGGATTGTTTGATGATTAATTATTGGTGATTGGAATTTGTTTGCCTCGTTAGATGTAACAACAGGAATTATCTAACGGGGTGAATATCTTGTATCTTGGTGATTGGTTATTAAAAAATAGTTTGCAACTTTAATCAATGAGACTTAGACTTTTTCGAAGAAAAAGTCTATAGCCGAATTGATCCTGAGCGACCGAAGGGAGTCGAAGGATCTGGGGTTTAATTCCCCACAGCTTGCTGCGTTTCCTTTTTTGGAAAAGTTTTTGATACCTCGTAGCTTGCTGCGAGGTAGTTCATTTGTTATAGATGATTAGGGAGAAAAATAAATATGCAGGCGGTTATGGCAAAGAAAAAAGATGATTTGGATAATTTAAAGAGGCTGCAGAATATAAGAAATATCGGCTTTATTGCCCATATAGATGCCGGCAAAACGACTACTACAGAACGGGTTCTTTTTTATGCCGGAAGGACTTATAAATTAGGCGAAGTTGATGATGGGACCGCTGTTACCGACTGGATGTCTCAGGAAAAAGAGAGGGGTATTACAATAACTTCCGCTGCTACTTACTGTTTGTGGAAAAACAATGCGGTCAACATCATAGATACCCCCGGCCATGTAGATTTTACCGCTGAAGTAGAGCGTTCCCTAAAAGTATTAGACGGCTGTGTGGTAATTCTCTGCGCTCAGGGAGGTGTTGAGCCTCAGTCAGAAACTGTTTGGCGCCAGGCTGATAAATATAATATTCCCAGGATAGTTTTTGTAAATAAAATGGACAAAATAGGGGCTGATTTCTTTAATTGCGTAAGAGAAGTAAGAGAAAAACTGAAGGCTTATCCTTTAATAATGCAGCTGCCGGTGTATAAAGACGATTCTTTTTCCGGGATAATCGATCTGCTTAAAGAAAAAGCTGTTTATTTTGAAGACGATGGGACAAAGGTTTCATATTCTCCTTATCCTCAGGATATGGAAACTGAGGTTAGAAAATACAAGGATAAAATGATTGATTTGCTTTCTTCATACGATGATTCAATTATGGAACGTTTCTTAGAAGGGAAAGAGATGCCTGAAGCTAAGTTAATAGATTCAATCCGCAAGTTAACCTTAAGCCGTAAGCTTGTTCCCGTGTTTTTAGGTTCAGCTCTTAAGAATGCCGGTATTCAGCTCCTTCTTGACGGGATTTGCCGGTTTCTTCCTTCGCCTTTGGATCTTAAATCCGTTACCGGGTTTGATTATAAACACAATATTAGAGAGATTGAGATGAAAACAGATGCCTTTTTTTGCGGGCTGTGTTTTAAAGTTGCTGTTGATCCTTATGTCGGAAAACTGCATTATGTCCGGGTTTATTCAGGAAGAGTTAAGGCTGGAGATTATATCTATAATTCGACCAAAAAGTGTAAAGAGAGAATAAACAAAATTGTAAGGATGCATTCAAACAAACAGGAAATAAAAGATGAAGCCTTGTGCGGCGATATTGTTTGTTTCGCGGGATTGAAGGATACTGTAACCGGAGATACCCTTACAGGGGGGAATCAGAAAATTATTCTGGAAAAAGTCAGTTTCCCTGAACCGGTTATTTCTCAGGCTATTGAACCTAAATCTCAGGCTAATCAGGACAAACTCTCATTCGCTTTGTCCAGGCTCTCCGAAGGAGACCCTACTTTTAAAACATCTTATAATACTGATACCGGGCAGACTATAATTTCCGGGATGGGGCAGCTTCATTTAGAGATTATGGTAGATAGAATATTGCGGGAATTTAATATCCCTACGCATGTTGGAAGGCCGCAGGTGGCTTTTAAAGAAACTATTACTAAAAAAACTACTGTTAGCGGGAAATTTATCCAGCAGTCAGGAGGCAAAGGCCAGTACGGACATGTAGTTTTGATTCTTGAACCTATTGATGAAGGAAAGATAGTGTTTGTTAATCAAATCAAGAAAGGGGCTATCCCCCGTGAATTTATCCCGTCTGTAGAAGAAGGAGTTAGAGAAGCCGCCAAGAGCGGAGTATTGGAAGGTTACCCTGTAACAAAAATAAAGGTCAGTTTAGTAGACGGGTCTTTTCACGAGGTTGATTCTTCGGAATTATCATTTCAGATGGCCGGGAATATTGCTTTTGTTGACGGACTCAAAAAAGCTAAGCCTGTTCTTTTAGAACCTGTTATGAAGTTAGAGGTATTCGTTCCCGATGAATATTTAAGCCAGGTAATAGGGGACTTGAACGCGAAGAAAGCAAAAATAATTTCTATAAGCGATAAAAACAATATTAAACTTATTGAATCAGATGTGCCTCTGCGTGAGCTGTTTAATTACGCGGATGTATTGAGGAATCTTACTCAGGGCAGAGGGACTTATACAATGGAACCTAAATTTTATGACAGGGTTCCTGAAAATATTATGCATAAGATAAGAGGAGATTATTCTCTTTGATGCTATCAAAGTTTTATAGAAAGACGCGGGCAGGCTAAACAATATCAAATGTTCAAAACAGAAAAATGCAAAATCCAAAACAAAATTTAGAACATTTGAAATTAGGATTTGGAATTTGTTTAAGATTTAGAATTTAGAGATTAGGATTTGGTTATGATTTTCCGCCTGAAGCAGATCAGCCTATGGCTGAAGGGTTTAGAGTTTTAGGAAAGAGAAATAGTTTTGACAATACTTTATTTTTAAGAAGGAGGTGGGATTATGGCAAAGGAGAAGTTTGTCCGAAATAAGCCGCATGCCAATATAGGAACCATTGGGCATGTGGATCACGGTAAGACAACATTGACTTCGGCCATTACAAAGCTCTTAGCTAACCAGGGTAAAGCGGCAGCGATGAAGTACGAAGATATTGATAAAGCTCCTGAAGAAAAGGAAAGAGGGTTGACTATCAATATTTCTCATGTTGAGTATGAGACTGAAAAACGCCATTATGCTCATATTGATTGTCCCGGACATGCCGATTACATCAAAAATATGATTACCGGAGCAGCTCAGATGGATGGGGCAGTTTTGGTAGTGGCGGCAACTGACGGACCTATGCCTCAAACACGCGAGCACATTCTTTTAGCGCGCCAGGTGAATGTCCCTGCTATTGTTGTGTTTATTAACAAAGTTGACCAGGTTGATGATCCTGAACTTATTGACTTGGTAGAAGTTGAAGTAAGAGAACTGTTGTCAAAGTATGAATTCCCCGGAGATAAAATTCCTATTGTTAAAGGATCTGCTCTGAAAGCTTTAGAAGAAATGGATAAAGGTAATTTTGACGGAGATAACTGTAAGGCGGTTTCTGCGCTTCTAAAGGAGATTGATAACTATATACCTGATCCTAAACGTGATGTTGATAAACCGTTTCTTATGGCAGTTGAAGATGTTTTTTCAATCTCCGGAAGAGGCACAGTCGGAACCGGGCGTATTGAACGGGGGAAAATTAAAGTCAGTGAAGAAGTTGAACTCGTAGGTATTCATCCTGAAATCAAGAAAACCGTTGTTACCGGTATTGAAATGTTCCGCAAAATTTTAGATGAGGGAATTGCCGGTGATAATGTAGGCTTGCTTTTTAGGGGTATTGAAAAAGAAGGGATTGAAAGAGGTATGGTTGTAGCCAAACCGGGATCAATCACTCCTCATACAAAATTTAAAGCCCGGGTATATTCTTTAAAGAAAGAAGAAGGCGGAAGGCATACTCCTTTCTTTAAGGGATACAGGCCGCAGTTTTATTTTAGGACAACAGATGTTACCGGAACAGTAACATTACCTGAAGGAGTTGAAATGGTTATGCCCGGAGACAATTCGGAACTTTCCGTAGAACTTATTCAACCGGTTGCTTTGGAAAAAGAGCTGCGTTTTGCCATTCGTGAGGGAGGCCGGACAGTAGGAGCCGGAGTTGTGACCGAAATTATCGCCTGAGATATTGCTGATGAGAGGACGCTAATTACCGCGAATAGGAAATGCTAAATTACGCTAATTTGAAAGGAAATAAATTAGCGGCAATTAGCGTTAAAGCGGTAATTAGCGTTTAAAAAGGGTTATTTATGGAAAAGATAAGGATTAAACTTAAGGCTTACGACCACAGGGTATTAGACCAGTCAACTCATGATATTGTAGAAACAGTCTTACGGACAGGGGCGAGCGTTTCAGGGCCGATTCCTCTTCCTACAAGGAAAAAAGTCTATACGGTATTGAGAGCTCCTCATGTAAATAAGAAGTCCCGGGAACAATTTATGTCCGCGGTCCATAAGAGAGTTTTAGAGTTAAGAGAGCCAACAGCTAAAACAGTGGATGCTTTGAGGAAGCTTAATTTACCTGCTGGTGTCAATGTGGAAATTACCCAGAAAGTTGATTAGCCTTGCTCGAATTTCAGAGATTATTTTTACTCTGTTAGAGAAGTCCTTTCTAACGGAGCAAAAGGGCTTTGTCTTCTAACGGGATTTGCTTGATTGGGAATTAATCTTGTTTTGAATAAAGTTGATAAAAAGGTAGAAACCCCAGTTAAAATCTGGTATAATTACGCCCTTTGGTAATAGGGGCTGTTTTAGAAAGTTTAAAGGTATAGGAATAATGGTAGAAGCCATCTTCGGAAAAAAGATAGGGATGACTCAGCTGTTTGATAACAGGGGAATTGCTGTTCAGGCAACGGTTCTTGAAGCAGGGCCCTGCACGGTTATTGCCGAGAAGGAATATAAAAACAAGAAAGCCTGTCTCATTGGGTATCAGGAAGTTACTAAAAAACGCCGGCAAAATAAACCAATGTCGGGGTATTTTCAGAAAGCAGGAGTTCCTTATTTCCGCCACCTAAAGGAAATAAGAAAAATTGATGAAAAACCTTTTGAAAAAGGTATGCAGTTGGGAGCTGATTTGTTTAAGGAATCGGAGAAAGTGAATATACAGGCAAAATCAATAGGCAAGGGTTTTCAGGGAGGGATGAAACGTCATAATTGGTCAGGACAGCCTAAATCGCATGGGTCAACCACTCATAGAAGGATAGGTTCAACTGGAGCAAGCGCTTATCCCAGCAGAATAGTTAAGGGCCTTCATATGCCCGGGCATTTAGGAAATGAGACAATTACGGTGAAAAATATGACCGTAGTTAAAGTTGATAAAGAGAAAAACCTTATTTTTGTTAAAGGGAGTTGTCCCGGACATAAAAATACATTGGTTTTAATAAAAAAAGTGCTGCCGTATAATAGCAGCAATGTTTGATTCTATGGTACTAATGCGGCTAATCGTTGTAATCATATAATTATAATCGCTGTAATCAGGAATTGTTGACGACGAAGAAGTCAACAGTTCCAAAGAAGGTAATTTGAAGAGACTGATGGAAAAAGAAGTTGTTGATTCTGAGGGTAAGGTTGTTGATAAAATTGCTTTAAGAGATGAGTTTTTTGGCGTAAAGATTAATATGTCATTGCTTCATCAAACTGTTACGTCTTATTTGGCTAATCAGAAATCAATGAAGATTGCCTCAGCTAAAACCCGCGCGGAAGTAAAGGGGAGCGGAGCAAAACCCTGGAGGCAGAAAGGCACCGGCAGGGCAAGGGTAGGAGATAAACGTAATCCTCTCTGGGTAAAGGGGGGAGTAGTTTTCGGTCCTGAACCCAGGAGGGTATACAAAAAAATACCGGTAAAAATGAAAGCCGGGGCTTTGGGTTCAGCTTTGAGCGCAAAATGTAAAGACGGCAGTATGGTAATTTTAGATAGTTTGCCATGTCCTTTAAATAAAACAAAAGATTTTGCTGATTTGCTTAAAAAACTCAAAATAACCAAGAAGTCTGTGTTTGTTGATACCGGTTTTTCTCAGGAATTGAGGAGGGCATCTTCTAACTTAAAGGATGTTAGCCTAGTGAGAGCTTCGGATTTGAACGCTTATTGGGCTTTAAACTGCAGGAATTTAGTGATTACCAGGAAAGGTATCCATGTTTTAGAAGAAAGGTTGTCAAAGAAATGAACGGTTCTTATGATGTCATAAAATCTCCTCTAGTTACGGAAAAACTTCAAAGGGAGTCTTCTTTGGGGGTATATGGTTTTTTAGTGAATAAGAAAGCCAACAAGATTGAAATCAGGAAGGCCTTGAAAGATATTTATAAAGTAGACGTAATTAAAGTAAATGTGATAAATATGCCGGGGAAAACCCGCAGGCTGCGTTTCAAAGAAGGGCGTACTCCTTCATGGAAAAAGGCAGTTGTCCGGTTAAAAAAAGGCCAGACTATAGATTTAGCATAAGTACTGTTAGGGGTTGTAAGAAAGATGAGGAAATTATTGATTTTAGAGGTTAATTTATATCGTGAAAGGAAAGGGTAGGGAAATCCTAACTCCTAAATTCTAAATCCTAAACAAACTCAAAATGAAGAAAATCCAAAATCCAAAACAATATAAATATAAAAGACAATGAATATCTTGAGTTTTGTGTTTGTGATTTTGGATTTATTTAGGATTT
>Ga0164318_10001913_pt1 | contig 18960 bp, 12 predicted proteins | sample GuaBasSedimGuay9_FD_113734 | JGI IMG/M metagenome (GOLD analysis project Ga0164318, IMG submission 113734) | Subseafloor sediment microbial communities from Guaymas Basin, Gulf of California, Mexico - Guay9, Core 4571-4, 0-3 cm | ecosystem: Environmental > Aquatic > Marine > Hydrothermal vents... | reverse complement strand
GCGACGGAAATTAAAGCGACCATCCTCAACGTGTGCGATTAGATCCCGAACAGCTTTTATTTTAGCATGTGACATGCCTGCTTCTCGTAGTTGGACATCCTTGATGTCTATCAGGGAGTCGAGATTGATCTTCTTCTCGGGGCATAGTTGACGGACTTTGTTGGCTATAGTTTTGGCGGCTTTCCCTGATAGTTGTTGGGCAATGATGATTTGAATCAATTCCTCAAGATGGCTGTGTCTTATAACAGAGAAGGGTAATTCTACTCGGTCCATAATGTCAGCCAGTTTTGGGTCTGTTTTGTTGAAGTGATGTTTTGCTTTCTGGATCAAAAGTTGTCTTTGTTGGCTGGTGGTCATTGGACCCCTGTGGTTAAAGGGTGATGTTGGGTTTATTTTGAAAAATAAAGCGGTGAGACCGAAGGAGCAAATACTATTGATTTTTGTTACCTATTAGAAGTAGTAGGTGTAACAGTTTTCAATATGCCTGAAAATGTTTAGGTTTTACGACTGAACTTGGAGTTTTCCCTGAAATGATGGTACCATCCCCATATGCTTCCCTTCCCTTCCCTTCCTTTCCTTCGTCTTGCGTATCATAAAGATGTACAACATGTTACGAAGCGAACCGTCCCAACATCCTTTCAGGCATCAGATATGCTTTATTAAAAAAAGAACGCATGAGATGACTTTCCTCTACACAGCCTTGGAGGCAAAGATGCTGCTTGCGGAATTAAAGAGATAGGAGAGTATAGTATGAAAAGACAAAAGATAACTGATAATAATGGGGTTGGCCTGTTAGAGGTCATGGTGAGCATGATCATTATTTCCATTGGTCTTCTTGGGTTGGCGCCACTTGTAGTGACCTCGATTGAGGGGAACGTTATTTCACAGGACATTTCTACTGCTGGGAACCTTATCAAGCAGAGTATAGAATTTTATGAAGGTCTCGACTCAATTTCTTCTGTTCCTCTATATATCAGCGAGGATGGTTTACAGAACCGCTTTTTAAGGACAACCCATATTTGGGATAATACAACTGACACATTAGTTCCAAATGATGTCTACTGTATCGAAGTGGATGTGTCATGGGTTGATCATAAGAGTGTATCTCATTCTCGAAATTATTCAACTTACATTCTTAAGGACTAAGAGACACAGGGAGGATATTATGAAGAAAATACTTGGAAATACTGGTTATACGATTATCGAGCTGCTTTTAGCCTTATTTATTACAGGCATCATGACTTCTGCTGGTTATAAGTTCTACATTAAAATGCACAATCAGACTATAACTCAGGAAGATATCTCGGAGATGCAGCAGAACTCACGAAATTCACTTCAGGAAATCGCAAAGACACTTCGCAAGGCTGGCTACAAAGTTGGCAGTCACCCAGCATATAGTATCAGCGGCGATAGCCTTCTTGTTTTCTTTAGCGAAACACAGCCTATTGATACGGTCATATACTACCTTGAAGATTACAGCGATGAAGATCTGTCCGAAGTAGCTCTGCTGCCTGAGGAATCTCGGCCTATGAAATTGATGAAAAAAGTAAATAGTGATTCACCAGCCATGTACTCTGGGTTAATTCAAAGCATATCCTTTTCGGCTGTGAGTTCATCTCTAATCCAGGTAACGTTAGTGGTTCAGACATCAAGACCTGATGAAGATTACGATTCGAACGGAGGTATAAGAACTCGTGCATGTATCGAATCGGTTAATTTGCGCAATATCGCAATGTAGGAAGGAGAACATACTTATGATTACTCTAATTTCAAATAATCGCGGTAGTGCTTTATTGATAGCACTGAGTTTACTGATTATGCTGAGCTTGTTAGCTTTAGCTGCGGTTAACAATTCAACTACTGACATCGATCTGTCTGGCAATCAGGTATCAGCAGAGAAAGCTTTCTATATCGCAGAAGCAGGCGCAAAGAGGGCATTCACAGAAATAGTTGCTGACTCAACTTGGAGAACAGGTTTTGCTAATGTCAGTTTTAATGGCGGATTGTATACGGTAACGGTTACTGATTCAACAACGGATTCAACTCTAGCCGATACTGTGGTGGTAAACTCAACGGGATCAGCTTTGATGGGTTCAGCGATTGTTCAACTGATACTGGCTCCAGGAGAGGTTCATCCTTTCAAATATGCAATGTTTGGTGAAGATACCATTGATATCCGAAACAGTTTCGTTACTGATTCGTACAACTCTGACTCTGGAAGTTATTGGGCAACCCGTTTGAATACTGATGCAGATATTGGTTCCAATGGAAATATAATTGTTAAAAATGGCGCTGTTATTGGTGGTGACGTAGCGACTTCACTGGCAGGGGGAGCATCAATTAACCCCGGCGCCACAGTCACAGGAACTATTTCCGACACTGCTCCTGAACAGGAACTGCCTGAGGTTCCCGCAGCGGATTATACATGGGCGGAAGCAAACAATATAGCTCCGTCAGGATTCACCGGCAGTTACAGCTATGACCCATCAACTAACGCTCTTATCAGTTCCGGAAATCTTGTGCTCGACGGAGGTGTTTACTTTTTCTCAAGTATCATTCTCAAGAATTCAGCCTCGCTGTCTGTAGCACCTGGTGCTGAGGTTGTAATCTATGTAACCGGCGATATTGAGATGAAGCAATCATCTGAGGTGAACTCGGGAGGAGATCCGGCCGACTTTCTTATCTATTCACAAGGAGATCTAACACTTAAGAACAGTGGCGATATTGCTGCTCTTTTCTACTCTCCGGACGGTAATGTTGACTTGAGAAACTCGGGCGAATTTTCAGGATCTATTGTTGCCGAAACAATTGTTGCTCATAACAGCGCCAATTTTCACTATGACCGTAGCCTAGGTAGTATTACTTTCCCAGGATCAGGGGGTGTGGAGGTGGTTGGATTTAGAGAACTTTAATACCATCCGGCATTATCTCGCAGGTTAGGCGACAGTAATGTTTCATCGAATCTTGGGGTAATGACTGTATCGAATTTTGATCTGACAAAGAGTTATAGGGATTATCATAAATACTTTCCATTTGTGTGCCATCCCTTCAGATATCATTCCCCAAGGTCTAATGATTTGGGGAATTCTGCAATTAATGATTCCATAAAAAAAAGTCTTGTATCCAGAATTGGATTCTATATATATTAGCCGAGTTCTGAATTGAGAGATTGTTGTTTGGTAACATAGTTTCTGGAGGTAAATTAATTATGGCTATGAAAATCACCGATGAATGCACTGCCTGCGGACTCTGTCTGGAGGAATGTCCGACGGAATCTATCTCCGAGGGAGATATTTATGTCATCAATCCTGACACCTGCAACGAGTGTGAAGATTTAGATGAACAGCAATGTGTTAGTGTCTGCCCGATAGATGATTGTATCGTAAAAGCCTGATTGATTCCGAATTAATAAATAGTGAAGGCCGTCTTCTTAGACGGCCTTTTTTCATGGCAGGGGGCGAAATCATTGAGGGCTATCATCTCCCTCCAATTTGAAATAAATCGTAATATCTATTTGAATTTGTCAAAATAAAGGTTGGTGGGGAATTTCTTTCTTGATAATTTCAAAATTGAATCTGCTTTTACGCTCTGTCCGGTTGAAATGTATGCGCTGATCAAGTTAATATAAGCCTCAACCAGAGAGCTGTCTAATACGATGGCCTTGCTGCTGTATTGGATAGATTGTCCATAATTTCCACCTATTCCCTCAAGATAGCCATATTGATAGAATGCTTTTGCTCGCTGTAAGTTAAATTTATCCCGGCTGTTGCGAAAAATCAGGGCGAATGCTTCGTCGTCGGTTTCTATTGGTGGTGGAGTAGTTTTAATGGCTTTTGCCAGCGTTTCTCGGGCGGCATTAATCATACCTCGCTCGGTCAACAATACTGATGCTTCATTGAGCAGGTAGATATCATCTCCTGTAGCTTTAGCCGCTTGATGAACAGCTTCCAAACAAGCAAAATCTCCGGTTGAACTATCTGAGAAGAGGCTTCGCAAGAGGAGACTATGTCCTGTGACGTCATACGGCCGTAGCTTTACTGCCTGAGATGCTAAAACGATAGCTTCTCCGAGTTTTCCTTCAATAAGGCTCACAGATGCCAGATTGGAGTAGGCTTTGGGGAGATCAGGGTGAAACTTTATCTCGCGTTCGAAGTAGTAACGAGCGGAATCGACATCGCCAAGGCGCAGAAAACAGGCACCAACGTTAAGGTTTACCTCGGGAAATGTGCTGTCAATGAGCATGGATTGTTGATGATGCTCAAGGGCGGCAGTATAGTTTCCGCGAGCGAAGTGATAAAGGCCAACAGAAATGTTTGAGTACGGTGCAGAACCAGCAGGCAAGGGAATGAGAGGGAGACAGGATAATATGGTGATTCCCGCAACTATGGTTCCTCTATATATAATTGTTTTTTTCTTATGGTGTGGTGTGGTAATGAAATCTGAAAAGCCGATTGACGCCAAGATGAAAAAGTAGGGGAGAAGCGGCAATCGAAAACGACTGGAGAAGAAAAAGAACGCTCCCGCTGTAGTATAAAACAGGATCAACCATAGAACCAATTGTACTGATACGTTTCGCCTTCTGAGGATAATGCCGACTACGGCAAAACCCAGCAGTGCTGCAAAGCAGAATGGATTGTACTTTAGAATAGGGTGATGTTCAGAGAAGGTTTTCAAATCACGATTATTGGAGATATCACGGTTAGCGAAATTACGATATAATTTCTCGAGGTATAGCATCACGAAATCCGAGTGGTTGTTTGCAATCCATTGCCATCCCTGCAAAGCCCAGTAGGACGATATCTCTCCAGGCTTGAGATTATGTCCCGTTGCCTGCTCAGCTTCAAATTTAATTTGACTCAACTGCCAATTGTGCCCCATAGGCTCTGGAAGAACAGCTGATACTCCATCGGCTTTGGAGTTGTTACCAATATAGAAGTTGATTCCTCCCTGAGAGGAGATTAGGACAGGATCACCAGCGACAGCTAAATTGCGAACAAACACTGGCGTGATTACTATCCCTAAACCAATCACAAGAAGCGCAAGCTGAGTTACATATTTAGGTATACTTCTACGGAAAATAATTACTGCAATCAACAGTGGAGGAACCAAAACAAGCACAGTTGGGCGGGTGATGGCAGCCAGTCCAAGAATCAAGCCAACAATCAGTGCTTCGCCAGGTTTCTTTGTCTCCAACCATATAAGCAGCCTGTAGAGAGCAACCTGCAGCAATAGAGTGAACAGAGGATCAAGCAACAGTTCAGCTTCGAAGTAAAGGACTATCGGATACACAGCGTGTATTACTGCTGCAACAGTTCCCACCCGCGCGTTGGCTATACGTCGTCCCAGCAGGAAGGTCATCAATACTGAGACAATACCTATTGCCGCTCCAAAGATTCGCCCTACCCAGAGAGAAATCCCAAAGACTGAATAAAGCATCCCCAGACAAAAAACATAGAATGGTGCCCGAAAATAAGTGGTGTCGCCAATGATGTTTCCATCAGCTATGGACTGAGCCCAGTGGTGGTGGTAGTTGTTGTCGACTGTTAGCTGGTCCCATTCAGGAAGGCTTTGGTATACCCAGAGATAAATTAGCCTGACTACTATGGCCAAAACTAGCACTGCTAAAAGTGGCTTAATAGCTCTTGATCCTGAAGTACTTGCTGCAACCATTGTCATAATATAGGCAGTTCCTGACAGATAGCTCTCAAAAAAATACTGTGATTTTGGCAAATATATGCAAAATAGGTCACTATATTCATACTGTGCAGTGGAGGTTAATTTATTGCTTTTCTGATAGCTGGTATACGGGGTTGCCTATCCGCCTGTGATTGCGTAACTTATGATAGATAAGTTGAACCGGTTAGCATAGAGTTGCACAGATTTTAGGTTATCTGACACAACTTTCCTGCGGCACAGCCTTTGCTCTAAAGGCTTTTAGATTATGCCGGAGGTGCTTTTATGAAGATGAACTCGCAAAAAATTTTAATGATAGTTGTAATATCAGCCCTTCTTGGTCTGACCACATCGGTAGGAGCTATGTCACCAGCTCTTTCCCCAGGATTGGATCGCCTAATCTCAGATTCTAAAGGTCTCTCTGACAGTGTGGTCAATGTTGTAGTATTTCTGAACCAGACTGATCTAAACGACAGAATCAGCGAGATTGGGACAAAAGAACTTACTCGTCATGAGCTCATCAAAAAAGTTACATCTACTCTACGAGCTTATCGGGCACCTCAAGCCGAGTTAATTCGCGAGTTTTTGAATTCCTCCTCCAGTCAATCAGTAAACGAATTTTGGGTAGTTCCTGCTCTGAGTGCTAATCTTCCTGTCTCTCGCTTGGAAACGTTGGCCGCCATGAGTGGTCTTAAATTAGTGGTTGAGGATGCTGCTCTTAGTTATGACCCTCCAATTGATGTAAAAAATGCCAGCCTGGTTTTGTCTACTTCAGTTTCGACTCAGCTACAACTATTGAATGTTCCGTCTCTCTGGCAGCAGGGTTTGACTGGGGCTGGACGCCTGGTTTGCTCCTTCGATACGGGTGTTGATCAGGATCACCCCGCTTTGTCTTCCAAGTGGCGTGGTAACCATGCCGAACTGAACGCTTCATGGTTTTCCAAGGTTAATCCAGATTCTGATCCTATTGATGAAATTGGCCATGGTACGCACACGATGGGCATAATGATTGGTTCTGTCGATGCTGACACTTTTGGCGTGGCTCCTGATGCCGAGTGGATCACTGCTGGTGTTATCGATCAGGGACGTGATCTTAACACCACTATTTCTGATATCATCGAAGCTTTTCAGTGGGCGCTTGATCCTGATGGTGATTCTACGACAACCGATGATGTCCCGGACGTAATTCTCAATAGCTGGGGGATTCCCAAGGGTTTGTTTTCACCCTGCGATCAGACATTCTCAACTGTGATCAGCAATGTTGAAGCAGCAGGGATTGTAACTGTCTTTGCTGCTGGCAACGAGGGACCAAATCCAACTACTTTACGCAATCCGGCTGACATGGCTCTTTCGCCGTTAACTTCTTTCGCAGTTGGAGCTGTTGACAACAATGCTGTTATTACAGGTTTCTCCAGCCGTGGGCCATCGTCTTGTGATGAAAATGAAATCAAGCCGGAAGTGGTAGCTCCCGGAGTATCCGTGCGGTCTTCGAGCAAAGATGGCGGATACCAGGTACAGAGTGGTACTTCAATGGCTGCCCCGTATATTGCCGGTTTGGTTGCTCTTATGCGTCAGTATAATCCTGATGCAACCGTTGAGGAAATCAAGAATGCTCTTATTTCGTCAGCAATCGATCTTGGACCAGCTGGAGAAGATAACGCCTACGGACATGGACTTGTAGATGCCTCCGCTTTGATTGAACATTTATCTGAGCCGAGTGTTCCGGCCTTCAGTTTATCAAATATGCTAATCTCCGATGACGGTATAGCCTTACCGGGGGAGACTATTGAACTTAGTCTGACCATTGGTTCTTCTTGCGATCTGATTGGTACGGTAAATGGGACTTTGATTTCTACCGACATTGAGGGCGCTACTATCCTGTCAGGAGAATCTGGTTTTTCGTTTGAATCCGGAAGTCATCTCGCTGCTGGTGCGACTCCATTCATCGTTCATCTTAACAATGACCTGAATTACGGAACAGAAATTCCGTTAATGTTGTGTCTCGAATCGTCTTTAATTAGTTCGGTTGATACATTGGAATGTGTACTGTTGGTTGGTTTCTTACCAGGTGGAACTTTTGCTACACACTCTACTACTCAGATAGACTTGACTGTATCAGACTTTGCCCAATATGGGCTTGCCTCCGGATCAATTTACGATGCGCATGGCGATGGGTTTAGGATTAACGGTAGTGATAACTTGCTTTTCGAAGCAGGGATTGTTCTCGGCTATGACGATGCCAATCTATCGACTTCAGTTCGAGACAGCTTGGCTCAATACACTCCATCTGACTTTGTTCCAATTACCCGGCTTTCCGATTCGTACATTGGTCCTCAAAATGGAGTTCACCGGGTGGCGGTGTTTTCAGATGAGTCGAGCAATTCTTCCGGTGGTATTATAATTCGTCAGGAAACAATAAGTTACCCAAATATTGATGATAATGGACTGGTGATTTTTAAGTATCATCTCATTAACAATACTGATGACGATATTAATGATCTGAGTTTTGGGATGCTGGTTGATTATGATCTGACGGAGGGAAATGATCAGGTATTTTGGGAATCCGGTTCCAGACTTCTGTATCAGTCAGCGGAGTCTGGTTCGCATGTTGGCCTTGTTGCGCTGTCTAACATTGTTTCCTATCGAGCTATTGATAACGGTCTGGTTAAAACTGGTTTTACCAAATCAGACCTTTTTGAGAAAATATCTTCCCCTTGGCTCGGAGGAGTAGCCGACACTACTGTCAGCGACTGGCTGTTTTTAGCCGGGTCGGGATTGTTAAATGTACCAGGTCATGATTCGGTTGAAGTCGCCCTGGCAATGGTAGGGGGTATTTCCCCCGAAGCGTTATTATCTAATGCTAATACAGCTCGTGATTTATACCGTATAAGTACGAATGTGACCGACACTCAGAATGATGCTCTACCAGTAAGTTGCGTGCTTCACCAAAACTATCCCAATCCGTTCAACCCCATGACCAATATAGCCTTTGATTTGACCAGTGGGGCAGAAGTAGCGCTTGAAATCTACAATATATTGGGTCGCCGTGTGAAAACCCTTTTCAGCGGTTACCTTGATGCCGGTCTGCACAGATTTGAATGGGATGCCTCAAATGATAAGGGGCAGGGGGTGGCTACCGGTGTGTATTTCTATAAGTTGACTACATCGTCACAATCAGTAACGAAAAAAATGTTGTTAATAAAATGAATACTATCAAAACTTCGGTGACTGAAAAAGTTGTCAATGAGAATAGCAACTGATTGCTTTAAGGTAATTAAAGGGATCGAGAAAATGGCAACAAAATATGCAACAACTGTCACTTTGATACTTACGATTATTCTGGTTATATCAGCATCTGCCTGGTCGGTAGCACCATCAAAAGAAGCGATTGAGAAATGGAAGAAAGAAGGAATCCTCGAAGAAAAGCTGAACCTGTGGAAATCTTTCAAAGAGCAGGGAGGATCCTCTCCGGTTGAGCATCCTGTATTTAACAAAGAAGCCCATGCTAATCGTCTGGCTCTCCAGGGAGATACTATCGATACTGTCAGGGTAATTTGTATTTTGGTCGATTTTCCCGACCATCGTTATTACGGTCAGGGGGTTGCCGGTGAGCCGTATCAGTTTGACTCAATCCTTTTCTCAGATTCAAACTGTGACACATGTACTTATCATAATCCTACCGGCTCAATGATTGACTATTACATGGAAAACTCCTATGGTAAGTTTTACATTCAGGGTGATATCTATGGTTGGTTGACGATGCCCGAGACCTATGCTTGGTATGAGTCAGGAGAAAGTGGTGTTGGTATGTTATCCAGGGCTCGCGATCTGGCTGTACACGCAGTTGATGCTGCCCATGATGCTGGGGCAGTCTTTTCTGATTACGATCATAATCATGACAACTATTGTGATGGTGTTGTCATTATTCATGCTGGGCGCGGAGCTGAAGATGGCTCTTATGGCATTTGGTCGCATAAGTCAACCCTTCGGATTACCCGGAGTTATGATGGTGTTATTATTAGCGACTACACAATGAACCCTGAGGAAGTCCTTGAGCATGGGACCCCGAGACTATCGCCTATTGGTGTGGTTTGTCATGAATACGGCCACTTCCTCGGTTTGCCTGATTTATATGATATCAACTATGATTTTCCCGGACATGAAGGTTCCGACGGTCTTGGAGACTGGACCCTGATGGCGCGCGGTAACTACCTTGGAAACTCTAAGAGACCGGGTCACATGGATGCCTATTGCAAAGCTTTTGTAGGGTTCGTGGAGCCAATACATTTAACCAGCAACCTGTATCAAGCGCAGATTCCAGCGGTTGAGTATAACCCGGTAGTCTATAAACTTCAGTATGATCCAAGCGAATACTGGCTGATTGAAAACCGGCAAAAGACAGGATTTGACAAGTACCTCCCAAGCTCCGGTTTGTGCATCTACCATGTTGACACAGATGCACCGCCGCAGAACACTATGCTGTCCCGTTACTATGTAGGTCTCGAACAAGCCGATGGCGACAACGATCTTGCCTTCACTGTAGGTAATCATGGTGATGCTGGTGATCCGTTTCCCGGTTTAACAAAAAACTACAATTGGCACAACCTGTCGATTCCCAATAGTCGAACAAATTTAGATATTGTAACGGAGTTTGGGCTCTGGAATATCAGTGATTCTGATTCTCTCATGTATGCTGATTTTGATGCTGATGAGGGGTACTCCCGTCCCTGGATTGAACAGTATGGTCTTACACCTCTGGTGCTTGATGATACTCAGGGAGGCGATGGTGATGGTATTTTCGAAGCAGGGGAGACTATACAATTCTTCTGCACTGTTTTCAATCGGATGCGCTATTCGTACAATATTCAGGCGACACTTTCTACTACCAGTCCTGATGTAGAGTTTATCACTCAAACAGTACCTTTCAATGCTAACTTATTCGGGCAGGAGAAAAGCAATCTTATACCGATTGAGTTTCGCTTGGCTAATGATCTCTCTCCAGCTATCGATTCGTTCTTTTTAACGATAACTACCGATTCGTTAGAGTCGACACCAGGTTCCGGTGAATTTACTAAAACCTTCGGTTTCGAGGTTGAGTTGGGTGCTCCACAGGTACTTCTAGTAGATGATGATCGAGGTGAAGACTTTGAAGTATCCCTTCAGGAAGCATTTAGTAATCTACGTATTCCTTTTCGCACATGGACCAAGGCAGAAAATGGCTCTCCAAGTGCAGGAGATTTATTACAATATTCTTTCGTGTTCTGGTATACGGGTGACACTGATAAAGACGTTCTTACGAGTGATGATATCTCAGCGATGAAAGAGTTCCTCGACAATGGCAAAAGCCTGCTTTTATCAACGCTACATGGTATTGGAGATATTGATTCTCTCGATCCAACATTTCTAACGGATTATTTACATGCAGAGATGATTGGGGAAAAGTTCTGGATGAAATTTGATGGTGTGAATAATAATGCATTTGGTGATGGCATTAAATTCCGTTACAATTCTATTGGAATAATATTTGATCCTCAACCTATCTTAAATGCCGTTAATGGCGGGGAAGAGGCTATCAAATCAGAACTACTGACAGGCGAAGTTCATGGAGTAACTTTCAGTGGTAGCTATCAGACAATTTTGCTCTCTTTTCCAATAGAATATATATCAAGCCAGTTTGAAGATAATGGTTATTATCCTGTCGATTCCCTAATTTCGAAAGCACTTCAATATTTCGGCGGAATTGACAGTTCAACTTATAATGGACAGTCCTTTCCATCTAGGCCTTCAACCTTTATCTTAAATCAGAATTATCCCAATCCATTTAATCCCTCAACTACTATTTCATATACTCTTCATGCTACCGGAAGTATTGGTGAATATCCTAATCGAACGAAGCTTAATATCTATAATATACTCGGTCGTGAAGTAATTACGCTAGTTGACAAAGTCCAGACTCCAGGGCGTTATGAGGTTGAGTGGGATGGCGCCGATCGCAATGGTAAAAGAGTTGGATCGGGAGTCTATTTCTATCGACTTACCCGTGGGGATGAAGCAGTTTCAAGGAAAATGATATTGGTAAAATAGCCAATCTGCACTTGTCTGATTAGTGATATTGAAGATAAAAATCAGCAATGCATAGCCGCTATATATTTATAGCGGCTATGTTGTGTTATTGATAAGCTCAAATATCGGCGTATTGAAAAAAAGATAAGTTGACAAACGAAGATGTCATCTCAGTTCTTTCCAGTTGTGCCAAGAAGTGCAGGGAATCCATTGAAGATTTCAAAAAGGGTAATCGGGAAGACCTAGTTCAGAAAGCGCAGTTTGAACTCGATATTATAAAATCATATCTTCTCGAACAGTTAACTGAAGCAGGGCTACAGAAACTGATTAAGGCTGCTATTGATGAAACAGGGGCTGATTTTCCTCAGAAGATCGGGCTGGTAATGAAGGCTGTTATGCCTCAGGTACAGGGTAGATCCGACGGTAAAGTTATCAACAAGATAGTCTCAGAATTACTTGCCAACTGATTTAACAACTTCCTATATTTACTTTAGAATCTCATTAATCCTATTTTGGAGTGAGGATAAATGAATTGGGTTGATACTGTTCTTTTGGCATTGCTTGTGGCGATGGCTATTGTCGGTGCTAAAAAAGGACTGATTCGAGAGCTGATGGCTTTAGGAACATTCTTTATCGCTATCGTATTGTCAATTAACTACATTGATCGCTTTGCTGTGTGGGTTTACAATCAGTTGGGTGGTTCACCGCTTGTTTCTGCTTTTGTGTCGTTTGTTATACTTATTGCTGGAAGCTATGCTGGTTTCAAACTCATTGGTTTAGTTTTTTACAAAGTTGCTAATCTAAAAGATAGCGGAAAGCGAGATCAACTGGGCGGTATGTTGGTTGGTCTCCTGCGAGGTTGGGTTTTGGTTGGATTTATTGCTTTTCTTGTTTTTTTATTGCCAATGCCAAATTCTTTTTACAGAGCGTTTGAGGATTCTCTATTTGGTTCGTCGGTTGCAAAGACTATTCCGTTGATGTACGAAGGGACATCTATTCTACATCCCGGAAATCCTAACTTCATTGATAAAATTGAAACTTCTCTCCTAGTGACTCAAGCCCAGAACGATTCCGATACTGCTCCGCAGGATCGTGACGAAGTTTATTGGGTACTTAAGAATCTTCGTCAGTTTTTCGATACGGAATTTGACGGTTCTTGATTTTCCTTTCCTTATATTCTGATATTCATATATTGTTGCCGGCCGATAGATTAATTTCTATCGGTCAACGGTTTCTTTGCTCTAAAACCACGCATGAGATCGGAAAATGTTTGATCGTCATACTCTTGAAGTGCTCGAGTTCCCAAAGATTATTGCGCTTATATCGGGTCGATGTTTGACTCCGTTTGGTAAGGCAATTATTGAGGAGATTTATCCTATCTCCGATACAGACGAGATCGTAAAACGGTGGACAGAAATATCGCAAATGAAGGATATCATTAGCTTTGGTCAGGCTTTTCCTCTCTGTCGCATTGAGGACTGTAGGAGTCTGTTGCGAAGATCTCAGGCGGAAGGTGTTTTCCTTGATCCGGAAGAAATCATTCAGGTTCTGGAATTGGTGGAAGTGTCGATTGATATCCATGAGTATGACCATGAACGTCGGGAACATTTCTCGGCTATCGCAGCGTATCTGGAAAAGGTCAGAGCTTTTCCAGAATTAAAAAAAGAAATTCGCCGTACTATTGATGAAGACGGTCAAATACGAGATAACGCTTCGTCAAAACTAAAGCAGACTCGTCTTGATTTAATTAACAGCCGACGGAGAATAACAACGCGTCTTCAAAGTTTGCAGGCAACCCAGCCAAAACAAGCAGGTCTGCAGGACGATGTGGTCACAATGCGTAATGGGCGTTATGTTATTTCGGTGCCATCCAACCGGTACCAGAGCAACCTTGGTATTCTCCACGATCGCAGCCAAACTGGCGCTACCCTTTATGTGGAGCCGCAAGAGACAGTTGAGCTTAATAACCATATCAACCTGCTAATGCAAGAAGAGCGGATTGAAATGGATCGCATTCTGCGCGCAATAACAGCTGAGATAGCAAGTCGATCTGAAGCTTTATTAGAGAATACAAAATTGATAGGCCGTCTCGACGCTATCTATGCATGTGCGCAATTCTCAAGGCGTATTCAGGGTAACCAGCCCTCTATCGGAGAAAGAGCATCATTTAATCTCATTGACATCCGGCATCCACTGCTCATGGTACAGGCCGTGAAATCCGAAGATGTCATCCCCAATAGCTTATCTCTGAACGACTTTCGCCAGGCTATTCTTGTTACAGGTCCAAATACCGGCGGTAAAACAATTATCCTTAAAACGGTGGGGCTTGGAATTGTTATGGCACAGTCAGGACTGCACATTGCTGCTGACGAGAAATCATCGGTAGGTCTATTTGCCAATGTTCTGGCAGATATCGGTGATGAGCAATCAATTGAATTGTCTCTGTCAACTTTCTCATCACATATAACAAATATAATTCATGGTGTCAGGCAAGCTTCCGAAGATACACTTCTGTTGTTAGACGAGATTGGTGCTGGTACAGATCCAAAGGAAGGTTCCGCATTAGCGGAAGCAATTATTCTCGATGTAATCGAGAAGGGTGCGCGCATGCTGGCTACTACCCATTACTCACAACTAAAAACACTGGCGATGGAACATCCTGAGCTTGAAAATGCCTCCCTTGAATTTGACCGAAATACATTGGCCCCCACATTCTCTTTGAGATTGGGCATACCTGGTTCTTCGTATGCTGTGGAGATAGCGCAGCGCCTTGGTTTATCTCCGGAAATCTGTGAGCGAGCTTCGGAGTTAGTTGGAAGCACAGAAAAGTCTCTGACGAATCTGATTGCTTCGTTGGAGGCAGAGTTAGCAGTAGTGAAAAAAAATCGAGCGGACCTGAGCGAGCGACTTGCCAGGGCTACAGAACTCGAACAATTCTATAAAGTCCAGTCTGATAAATTAAAGAATGACATTGAGGGGGAAAAGAAGCGAGCACTTGAGGAAACGGAGCTGTTTCTGGATGAAACCCGGCGAGAGATTGAAGGTCTTGTAGCGGACATTCGCCATTCGCAAGCAGATCAGGAGAAGGTTAAAGAGTTCCATCGTCAGGTGAAGAAACGACAGCAGAAAGTCGGAAAACGTCGTGAGAAATTACTTGATAAACCTTCGCAACCGGACCGATTTGAAGTTGGAGATTCTGTGGAAATTCTTTCGTTGAAGCAAAGTGGGGAAATTGAGCGGCTGATTGGGAAAAACAAAGCACGGGTGAAAGTTGGTAATGTCCTAACTACAGTTGAGATACGCAACCTGCGCAAATTAGAACAACCAGACAGGAGTTCGATTCTATCAGTTTCAGCAGGAATATCGGTTGATAATAATTTTTCACCAGAGATACATCTCCTCGGAATGACAGGTGATGAAGCCTGCGAGGCTTTGGATAAATTTATAGATAAGGCTACTATGGCTGGGTTATCTCAAATCTATGTAGTTCATGGTAAAGGTACCGGCGCCCTTCGACGTATTCTCACATCATTTCTCAAGGAGCGATCGGATGTAGCATCTATCCGCTTGGGAAACTGGAACGAGGGTGGTTCTGGGGTGACGATTGTTAAGCTGAAAGAATAGCATGATTTCTCCCGAAACAATAGAGCAGGTGCGCCAAGCCACCGATATTGTTCAGCTTATCGGTGAGTATCTCAAGCTTAAAAAACGTGGCTCACGCTTTCTTGCTCTGTGTCCATTTCATACAGAGAAGACTCCATCATTTAGTATCTCACCAGATCGACAACTCTATTACTGTTTTGGATGCGGACGTGGGGGAACAGTATTTACTTTTTTGGAAGAGCACGAAGGGATGTCGTTTATTGAAGCTGTTCGCTATCTGGCGGACAAGGCCAATATACCGATCCGGGAAGATCGCGTAACCGATATACACCGTGAACAATCTGAACGTATTGCTTTTGCCAACCAGGTAGCGGTTGAGTATTTCTGCCAGCAACTATATCAGCCTCGCTACCAAAAAGTCTTGAACGACTATCTCATTGCGAAGCGGTGTATTTTTACTGATGCGATAAAGGCATTCTCGCTTGGACTGGCTGGAGAAGAATGGGATGGTCTGATAAAGCATGCAAAGTCTAAGGGGCTGTCACCGCAGGATTTGGCGGACAGTGGGCTATCTGTCCATTCCAGGAAAACAGGAAATTATTTTGATCGGTTTCGACATCGATTGATAATCCCCATTTTTAACTTGAGTAATAAACCCATAGCTTTTGGTGGTCGCACCCTTAAAAGGGGAGAACCAGCCAAATATGTAAATTCTCCAGAGAGCACTCTGTACATAAAAGGCAATGTTCTTTACGGATTAAACATGGCGAAGGATCACATCAAGCAGTTTTCGGCAGCGGTTGTTGTTGAGGGATATTTTGATGTTATCTCTCTGTGGCAAGTTGGGGTTAGAAATGTTGTCGCATCGTCAGGGACTGCTTTTACTTTACAACAAGCACGGTTATTGGCTCGTTTTGCCAAACAGGTCTACTTATTCTTCGATGCCGATTCCGCTGGTCGCAAAGCAGCCATGCGCTCGGTGGACATGCTCTACGATGTTGGCATGGAAGTTAAGGTTGTCAGTGCTTCACCAGGAGAAGATCCGGATTCTATCGCACGTGAGCGTGGTGGAGATGGTGTTAAGCAACTCCTTGATGAGGCTACAGACTATTTGTCTTTTCGTGTACGTGATCTTAACATTAAGTCTTCAGGTATAATTGAACGAGAGAAACTTATTAAAGAGTTGGGGTCACTTGGTAAAAAAATCAATGATCCTACTCGTAGGTCATTGTTTCTTACTAAAGCTGCTGATGTTCTTGGTGTTAGTGTGGATATGGTTATTAACGTGCCAGCAGAATCCGGTCAGTACAGTATTGAGCAGAAAAAACAACAGAACAAACTCAACGTGACCGAATCCAGCCTTCTGTCACTCTTGTTTAACAATCCGGGATCTGTCGATGAGGTTTTCGAACAGATATCTCCCGATGATTTCGAATCCTCAGAATTATCTCGCCTATACGCCGCTATGTCTCAGCAGTACCGGCAATTGGATTTGCTTGATGCGGGAGCACTTATAGATATGGTCCAAGATAAAGAATTTGGCTCTTTGATTTCTTCGATTGCCGCCAAAGTATGGGATAGAGATAAAATAGACAGTGAACTTAAAATTGTGTTCTCCCAGTTTGTTCAGAGGAAACAGAAGCGCATTCGCGAACATTTGAAGGTAGAATTGGCGCAAGCGGAAGCTGATAACGACCAGGAAGCAGCAAACCGCATAATGGATGAGTTGAAACGACACGGGTTATGATTCTCAAAAAGCTAGTAATTCACAATTTTGCCCTCATCAAACAGACAAGTATGTCTTTTCAATCAGGTTTGACAGTTCTGACTGGTGAAACAGGCGCTGGGAAATCGGTAATGGTCAACGCTATTGATCTTGCCATAGGTAATCGAGCCGATAAAGAACACATTAGGTACGGTTGCGATTCTTCGAATGTAGAGGCTACATTTGAAAATTTATCTGAAGTAAAACAAGTAGTGGTATTCCGCGAGATCAGTAGGAGTGGAAACTCGAAAGTGAAGATTAATGGGCAAACATCTTCTGTATCACACTTGCGAAGCCTGACTTCCCCTAAGATTCAAATTGTCAGCCAGCACTCCGGGCAACTTTTGATGAACGAAGAAAATCATCTTGCTTTTTTTGATCATCTGGCTGGTCTGACCGCAGAGTGTGAGTTAGTTGCCAAGCTATATGCAAACTGGCGTTTGGCAGTTGATGAACTTAAGCGAGTCTCCAATCGTCGTGAGCAGTTGATAAAAGAACGCGAACTGCTGCTTTTTCAGGTTGAAGAAATCGAGAAGGCAGAGCTTAGAATTGGTGAAGAAGAAGAGCTTATAGTCGAACGTTCGCGCCTTGATTCAGTTCAAGGTCTGATGTCGTCCTCGTCGTTGATACAAGAGATTCTCAGTAGCAACAGTGATGCTACCAACGCATCCAGCGTTCAGGATATGATCAGTGTAGTGCGTAGAGAATTGGAGAACATGGCTATTGTTGATTCTACTCTAAGTAAAAATGTAGAAGCCCTAACAGAAATTGAATATCAACTGGAAGAACTGAGAAATTCTGTAGAGCAGTATGGTGCAACTCTCCGAGATGATCCTGTCAGGTTGGAAGAAGTAAATCTCCGCTTGGATGAAATATACAAGTTAAAGAAAAAATATGGCGGTTCAGAAGAAAGCGTTCTAACCACACTGGCGGAAATACAGGAGCGTTTGAAGAAACTTCCGAATATTGATGACCTGATAGATTCCCTTATCGCTAAGGAAAAGGAACAACGAAGAATTTATGCTAAAAAGGCAACAGAACTGAGCATAGCTCGCAGAAAGGCGGCGCAGGATATTGGTGAACTTGTCGCGCACGAACTTACGGAGCTATCCATTAATGATGCCCAGTTCAAGTGCGAACTGGTGTGCGAAGAAGACGACGATGGAATTGTTGTTAATGGTTGTGGAATCAAGCCAACAGCGTACGGTTTAGAGACAGTGCGGTTTTTATTTTCGGCAAATCCTGGCGAACCACTCAAACCATTGGTAAAGACTGCTTCTGGAGGTGAGATGTCTCGCGTACTTCTGGCTTTGAAGTCAATTGAGTTGAACGGAGATAGAGTTAAAGAGAGTTTACTGGTGTTCGACGAAGTCGATGCCGGTATCGGAGGTCAAACTGCCGTTGAAGTTGGCCGCAAACTTAAGAGGTTGTCGCATCGCTTTCAAGTGATTGTAATAACTCATTTACATCAGATAGCTCGCCTGGCCGACCATCATTTTGTTGCTGAGAAGAAGATTGACAATCTTTCAGATGGTCGGACAACTATTACAATTCGAGATCTGGATAAAGAAGAAATTGAATGTGAGTTAAACCGTATGGTGGCACTTCCTGAGAAGGCAGGGAGGCGGTAGAATACCAGCCGTAGTACTGTTATATGAACATAGAACTATTTAATTATGATCTTCCTCGTGAATTGATTGCCCAACATCCAACCCGACGTCGTGATCAGTCTCGTTTAATGGTGTTGGATCGTTCTAACGGAGCAGGGAGCAGTGTACGGTCGTTTCGAGGAATTGTTGATTACCTTCGTCCCGGTGATGCGCTCGTAGTCAACAATACAAAGGTTTTCAAAGCTC
>Ga0164318_10001910_pt1 | contig 18972 bp, 17 predicted proteins | sample GuaBasSedimGuay9_FD_113734 | JGI IMG/M metagenome (GOLD analysis project Ga0164318, IMG submission 113734) | Subseafloor sediment microbial communities from Guaymas Basin, Gulf of California, Mexico - Guay9, Core 4571-4, 0-3 cm | ecosystem: Environmental > Aquatic > Marine > Hydrothermal vents... | reverse complement strand
TTGCCACATTAAGGTCAGGCATCTTGGGCATTACGTCCTCTTTCCTTTTCTGTGATTCTATAATTGTCTCTTCCATTTGGTTCCTCTGGTACTTGCTCATAGGGTTTGCAGGACGAGTTACGTGTTGCGAGTTGCGTGTTTTTTTACCCGTAACTCGTAACCCGAAACTCGCAACTATTTTTCATCAGCCATGAGCTATGCCTGCCCGCCGTAGCGTTAGCGTAGGCGGGAGCTATGAGCCATGTCCGCCCACTTTGAAAAGCTTGGAAACAATTTCCTCCTATCCCCCATATTAAAAAATATTTCCTCATCCGATACTCGGCGAAGGCGCTGTACTCGCTTTCGCTTAATAAAAATTTTAATAAGATTAATCAAAACCCAAAACCAGCTCCCAAGTGCAGCATTAATGTAGCCTGCCCGCTTCGCTCCTCCAGAGCGCATGTATGCGGAATATTTTTTATGCTTTATTCGAAAAAGTTCAGGAACAATTTTAAGCAGTGTTTTGAATTCATAATTTTTAAAGAGAGTGGTTATTCTATTCCGCTCCATTAAATATTTTACCCGTGCGTTTTCTCTGCCCATGGTATGGCTCATGCGATGATAACACACTGCATTAGGAATGTATTGCACCCAGCCTCCCATCATATGTAATCTGTACCCCAAATCAAAATCTTCATTAAGATATTCATAGTCAGCATCGAACAAACCGGCTGAGGTAATAGTACTTCGTTTTATAAACATGGCAGCGGTTGAAGCAAATAAAATATTTCTTGAATCATCATACTGTGATTTATCTTCCTCATAAATTCCCCGATCCCATGCATAGCCGAACATATTTGCTACGCCCCCCGTACTATTAAGCACATCGGGCTTACCCAGAAAAAGTATTTTTGGCTGAAATGCTGTCTTCTCTGACTCCTCTATTCCATGAAAGAGTTCAGTTAAAAAAGACTTAGTTAAAACAATGTCACTATCAAGAAAGACAAGCCACTCACCCCGGGCAGCATGTATGCCTCTATTCTTTGAGTAAGCCGCTCCCTTCCTCCTGCCGTTCTGAATAGTTATTGCTTCAGGGTATGAAGACTGGACAATATCCAAAGAATTATCAACTGATGCGTCATCTACAATGATAAGTTCGATATGCCCGCCTGTATAATCCTGCTCTCTTATAGACTGCAATAAATCACATAACACACCGCTTCCGTTATAATTTGGAACGATTATTGAAATAGATGTGGTATTAGTCAGTGTCATGTTTATTTGTATTGCGTTGATTATAGCTCTTGACTCTTTGATTTATACAATATGAGTTACGTGTTACGTGTTGCAAGTTGCGTGTTTTTTTACCCGGAACCCGTAACTCGCAACTATTTTTAACTATCAGCAGCAACCCAATCTATCTAAAATTTATTGTTTTTAAAAAATAAGACTTAAGGCAAAAATATACTTGGTAAAAAATATACACACAGTCTAGCACTAGAATACTGAGACGCATTTTCAGCAAACTTTTTCCAATAATCGAGACAGCATGTTTAAATTCTCTTAAAATATCTTTTAAGAGAGCGATGAGTGACGTCGGATACCTTCTGTTCCTGAATCCCCAACAAGTTCTCATAACAGAATAAACAGTATCTTGCCTTATATGAGATACCCTTGCCCGGTGAGCGTATATAAGACGCCTTCCCGATCGGATCAACCTTTCGGATAAATCAATATCTTCGTAATAAAGTTTAAAATTTTGATTATATAATCCAACTTTAAACAAATCATCCTTTCGAAAAATAGTATTACTCCCCGATATGAATGAAATTTCTTTTGTTTCATCCCCGAAATGCTGAATAAGGTTTATTCGGCGCCACCTGTCAGGGACCCTTTTCTTCATTTCTTCACATAATTTTCCACCTACGCCTGCAACTGATTCATCTTCAAAGAACAAAATACATTCCTCAAGCCAATGCTTATCGAGCACACAATCAGCGTCAACCGAAGCTACCAATTCACAACCACAATTTTCCACACCTGTATTACGTGCTAATGCTATCCCTTTGTTATAGTTATGAGAGATAATTTTAACAGGATACTGCTCCGCAATCTGAACAGTATTATCTTGAGAACCATCATTTATAACTATGATTTCACTGAAAGGGACTGTTTGTTGGAATATAGCCTCAAGCGTTCTATCAAGGTACAATTCGCCGTTGTAAACAGGTATATAAATAGAAACTTTATTCATTACAATTAAACAGAATAAAAAGGTGGATATTATAACACGTAACCCTTGTAACCACAATAAAATTGAGCTATTTTAGGCAAGTTATTTTAGTCAAAATGAAAAAAATGAGAGGAAAATAATTCGATTTACATTATTTTATTTAAAATCAAGGGGTTAGAGAATTAAAACTAAGGGGGGGAATGAATCCTAAGGCTGTTTACCTACAATACGTAATCCTAAATTTTCACCGATTGTGACGACTTCGCCTTTTGCAAGCACTTTATCCCCGATTTTAAGATCCAGTGGTGAGTCAACATTTTTCTCAATCTCAATAATAGATCCCGGATTGAGTTCCAATATATCGCGTAATTTCATGTTTAATTTACCAAGCTTTACGGTAAACTCTAACTTAACATCAAGCACCCTATCGATATTTTTAACCTGAGAAATGAGATTTCTTAAATTTTCATAATCATTCTGAGAAACTTCTTCTGCCTCGGAATCTTCCAGAGCATCAGATGAGTCCTCAGTCTGAGATTCTTTCTCAGGTTCATCTTCCAAAGGAGGCTTACTTGGAGTGCTTTCCTCTTTTGGGTCCTTTTTATCGCTCATATCCAAACTCATCCTTTATTTAATTATAAAAAAAGGAATAAAACATTCTCATCTTTCGATCATCAATATGCCACAAGAGCCAAGTCTTGTCAATGGAGAAAGCATATCTGGCTCTTGGTATGTCATTAGTACGAAAGCACACCGAAGTAGTGTTCAATGGGATGGAAAAAGGTGCGGATATTATAATTATATGAGGAATTCTCGTTTTGAATCTTTGTGCCTAAATGTTCCCAATAATTATCCCATGCTTGCCTTTGTGTGAAAATGTTATTAATTTCATCTATCTTGGGAAAAACGTGCTTTGAAAGAGAGGCTTTAATCACAGGCCAATCAATCATTTTGACGTTTATGCCTTCAAAATCAATATATTTTGTAATGTTCTTAAATTCACTGAAAATATAGGCAGGATCAATGAGATTAGGAATTACAGGATTTACATAAACATGAGTCCTGATACCGCAGTCTATCAATCTTTTAATAGTCTCTTTACGCCGGGTGAATGAAACCGTTGCAGGCTCTATCACCTTACGGATTTCTTCAGTGTAAGGATTTACGGTGAAATAAATTTCTGACTTTTCATTAGCACTCAATAAATCACAATCCCTTATGATGAGGGGTGATTTGGTAAGTATGGTATAACCAATCTGATGATTATTTAGGATTTTTAAAATTTCCCGCATTATTTTATATTTTTCTTCGATCGGCTGGTAACTTTCAGTGGTTGATGAAATGAGTACTCTCGTCGGGCTTTTCTGGGCGAGCTCCTTCTCAAGAACCTCAGGCGCATTAACTTTTACATCAACAAAAGAACCCCACGGTGCATTTCTTTTCTGTACACCTTTGTTCTTCTGGACATAACAATACCGGCATGCAAAACTACATCCCCTGTAAGGGTTTATAACATAGTCGCCTAGGGGGATGCTTGATTCTGCAAGTACCTTCTGGCATTGGATTTGGGTAATAGTACACTTCACGTTTGTACTCCCAACAATCTATCCAGCAACTCCTTCACATACCGCGTGTTAATTTTAATTGCATATTTAATATTTTTCAAAAGCAGTAATAACTTGTATGTTTCTTGGGGATGTAAAATAAAATTTTTCAACATGCCGATGAATGATTTTTTACTATAATGCTCAATCAGAAAACTTTCCCTAGGCAGAGGAGAATTAAACCTGTCCGATACAGATTTTATTACATAGATAGGCTTCTGTTTTTCCACAAAGAACGACACCCCGTAGAAAGACTCCATATCAACAGCACTAATCTCGTATTGTTTTTTTCTTATATCTTTCTTCTCCTCCTGCGTAACAAAGGAATCATCTGTTAAAAGCCTCACTCCCTTATGCACAGATTTACTTATTTTAATGTCTTTCCACGGCAGGAGGTCCAAATTTTTTATAAGTATTTCATTACCCGCTCTTTTCGTTATTGCCTCAGGAATTACCACATCCCCCATTTTATATCTTTCATCAATTGCCCCGCAAACACCCACAAGGACTACGATATCGACCTTGTCTAATATGTGCTCTATGGTTTTTAAGTTTTTAAGTACATTTTTTCTACCCACGCCGGTAATAAAGAAGTAAATGTTTTTATCGTTACAAGAAACCTCGATTACTTTCCCTCTTTTTACTTTTGATGTTTTAGGGGAGTATTCTTTAACGAGGGGTTTCACTTCACTCGCCATAGCACTTATGCACAAAATATTATTAATTACTTCTTTTTTCATAATTTATATCCTTGAGTTATTAAATTGTTCACAAAAGAAGGGGTAAAAATTATATTTTCACTCTTTAAATAATCGACCAAAGCGTTCACTCTCTCAAGCGAGGCCGAAAACTCCTGATTAATTTTATAGGAGCCTTTAGATGATTCCAACTCGCGCCCAATGGTTGCGCCGTGGTATATTATAAAAGGATTAATCTGTGCAATCTTGGGGATTAAATCTTTGTTTTCACCAATAAATCGAATTGTCTCGGCAAACTCCTTATCCCCCTCTCCAGGAAATCCTACTATCATACTAACTTCAAAATGAAGTCCTGCACTCTTACATTTTCTAAAAAATCGCCTTGCACCTTCAGTGGTATATCCTCTATTCATTTTCTCTAAAACACCATCAGAGCCGCTCTCAAGCCCTATAAATAAATTAAAACAACCTGCCTGCTTCATAAGAGAAAGTAAATCACTATCCATATCATCGCGTATAATTGCCTGCGCCTCCCATTTAATGGAAATATTACGCTCAAGAATTAACCGGCAAAGCTCATAAAGGATTTTGAAGTTGCCGTTGATTAAGGAATCGTGAAACGTGAACCAGACAATGTCCCTTTCCCTCATATGCATCTGGATTTCATCAAGGATATCTCGGGCAGATCTCATGCGAAAAGTTTTTGAGAGCAGTCTTTCTGAACAAAAATGACACAACCGGATGCATCCCCTGCTGGCTAAAATGGGCAATGCCCTCTTTCGCTCGTACAAAGATAAATCAAATTCATCATATGTAGGATGGGTTATATCATCAAGGTCATAAAATTCTTCTGATTCAACAATAAATGGAATGTCCTTTTTATTTTTAATTCCGCTAAGTACCTTTAACAACCCCTTCTCCCCCTCGCCAACCACCATATAATCAACTACTTCTTTTATATCTTCGGGAAATAAAGAAAGTTGAGAATTTTTATGTTCCATGGTCTCAGGCCCGCCAAAGATAATTTTAATATGAGGAATCTCCGCCTTTATTCTCTGGGCAAGCCGCACACTGAACGTGCGGTTACTGCGAAACACTGAAAAACCGACTGCATTAAATGATTGGGCTTTAATCTTATCAATGATACTTTTAATTTCATTATCAAAATCCTGTAAAACTTTATCGAAAAAATCATCGTGATATAAAAATGATGACTGCTTCAACCATTGGCTTTTTACGCGAGCGGTAAATTTATGATAAAAGGAAACATTTAAATCCAACACCTCACAAGGATATCCTTTCTCCTTTAAAAATGAGGCTAAATAGGCGAGTCCCAGAGGGGGTAATTTCATCCAGAACGGCGGGCAGAGGATTAATAGTACACTTGGATCGTTGCTCATAGCTCATTGCTCATGGCTCATAATTTGGCTCATAGGTCATGGCTCATGGATTCACGCAAGACGAGTTACGAGTTGCGTGTTGCGGGTTGCATGTTTTTTTACCCGTAACTCGCAACCCGAAACCTGCAACTATTTTTTACTATCTGCGATTATTTGCGTGTAATCTGCGACCATTTGCGTCACCTAGAATTCCACCTGCGGGACGGCCTGTTTTTCTTTCGGCACTTCAAAGTACGGAGCCTTGGTAAGGCCTTTCATTGAAGCAAAAAAACTACCCGGTATCCTGCGGATATGGGCATTGAAGAGTTTTACTGTTTCGTTATAACGGCGCCTTTCAACCGCTATTCTATTCTCTGTGCCTGCAAGTTCATCCTGAAGCCTCGCAAAATTCTGATTTGCCTTTAAGTCAGGATAATTTTCTGCAATGGCAAGCAGACGGGAAAGAGCGGAGCTTAATTCATTTGCCGCTTGTATGCGTGTTTCAACCCCTTCACCCAATTCTATCCTTCCGGCTAATTTCGATCTTGCATCTGCAACAGAAATAAAAATTTCCTTCTCGTGTGCTGCATAACCTTTCACTGTCCTTACCAGGTTGGGAATCAAATCATTCCGTCTCTGTAGTTGGTTCTCAACCTGCGCCCATGCAGATTTTACCTCTTCATCCATTGTCACAACCTTATTCAGCCCGCCTACTACGAAGCTGACCAACATGATTGCAATTAAAGCGATAACTCCAAGTACAATTAAAAAAACTTTCATGCCTTATCCCCCGTGTTGATTTATTTTGATTTGTTGTAATGAGAAATTATATGGCTCATGGCTCATAGTCTGGCTCTTAGCTAATGGCTGATAGTTAAAAATAGTTGCGAGTTTCGGGTTACGAGTTACGGGTTAAAACCCGCAACACGCAACTCGTAACACGTAACTAGTCTTGCGTGAATCCATGAGCCATGAGCTAGTTACCAGCTACCCGAGGCGCCGCCGCCGCCGCTCATACCGCCTCCGAAACCGCCAAAACCTCCGCCGAAGCCTCCGCCACCGCTGTAATAACCACCGCCCGACCAATAGCCCCGGCGCCTAGATAGCCCGAAGAAAAGCGGAAAGAACCAAAACCGTCCGCCGAAAATCAATATTAAAATCAGTAAATATAAAATATTTCCCAAAAGCCTGGCAGCCGGAGAAGTCGTTCTAACCTGATATAAACTTTCATCAAGCCCTTCGGAACTTAACAAATCAACATTATACTCTTTACCGATAATGGCTGCTATGGCCACAGTAGCATTCCATATCCCCTCCCCATAGTTGCCTATTTTAAAATAAGGAAGAAGATACTGATCACGAATCTCACCTGCCAGCCCGTCAGGAATAGCACCTTCAAGGCCGTAGCCAACCTCTATTCTTAATTTTCTCTCACGCGGTGCAACCAGTATCAAAATGCCATTATCTTTGCCCTTTTTACCGATGCCCCATCTCTCAAAAAGCCTAACAGCATAGTTCTCAATCGGCTCACCATCCAGACTCTTAACAGTTACAACAGCAATTTCTGCAGTAGTCTTTCTCTCAATCTTAGAAATAAAACTCTCAAGCATTGTTTTATACTGAGCGGAAATAATCCCGGAAAAATCACTTACATAACCCGAGGGCCGAGGTAGGCTATCAGGACCGCCGTGAGCTATACCAAGGGTAAAAATAACCAAAAATAATGAAATAAAAAAAAGTCTCTTTCTCATAAGAATTTATTATTTAAATTCCATCCACATATTGAGCAATTTTTGCCAACTCGATGAGATAATCATCAAAAAAACTGATTGCTTCCTTGCCTCCGATTTTCTCATCCCCCTGTTTATCTTTTAAAAGGGCAAGAAAAATGTCTTTGCGAAAAGAAACTATTGAAGAAGACTTTTCGATGAGCTCTTCTTTAGTCTGCGGTATGTCTTCGCTCTTTAATCGTAAGATAGTTCGTAATATAGGCATCAGAGAACGAAAAGATTCATGAAGCATCTTCTCCAATCCCTTCCTCGCCAGCCCGACCTCAAGATAACTCTGCCGCAGTTTAATCAACATAGACTTTATTTGCTGCTCACACTCAAGCCTTAAATTTTTCCCGTCAACCTCCAGCTGGCCGAACGCATCTTCACCGTAAAGAAGGAGATGTTTATCCTTTATCTCTAAAAACTCCATGGGAAATGTATCTGAAGAAGTCTTTATGTGCTGGTGGGTGAAAAAAAGCGGGGCTATAATTTTTTTCTTTCTCCCCTTATCTATTATATGAAGGCTTTTCTGAAGCGTACCGGCTCCAATATTTTTAAATACGAGTACAATGTTAATATTCGACCATTTAATATCAAAATCAGCATCCACCGCACTTCCGTAAAGAATAACAGAAAGCAGATTATCAGTGTGTATTTTATAAAGCTCATATACATACCATGAAACTCTTTTTCCCACCTCTTCACTTAATTTATCAACATTTATTATATTACCCACTTTACACCTCACTATTCTTTTTCCCTTGGTGTCAGACACCAATTTTTGGTATTATCTGCGTCAACTAAAACTCAATACTAACAAACTCGCATATACATGGCAATAGTTTTTTAAAAAGTAGTGTCAGACACCAACAAATGGTGTCTGAGGCCAATTTCTAGTATAATGGAATTATGAAAATTTTACTTATTAATCCATGGATATATGACTTTGCCGCTTTTGACCTCTGGGCAAAACCCCTGGGGCTTCTTTATATCGGAAGTTTTTTGGAAAAATTCGGCTACAAGGTAAGCCTCTCAGACTGCCTCTGGCGCCATCATCCGGAAGTTAAGGAAAAGATAAAGTTAAAAAAATACGCCACCGGAAAATTCTTCTCTGAGGAAGTTGAAAAACCTCCTCTACTTAAAAATATACCCCGCAAGTATAAACGTTACGGCATACCACGCATTATATTCGAAAATGACCTTAAAGAAGGTGGAAGGCCGGATTTAATTATCATCACCTCAATTATGACCTATTGGTATCCGGGCGTATTCGATGCAATAAGCATAATCAAAAAGATATTCCCTGATACTCCCATTATACTCGGAGGGATTTATGCTTGCCTATGCTCAGATCACGCAAAAAAATATTCTCAAGCCGATTATATTATTCCGGGAGATGGCAAAATCGAATGCTTAAAAATTGCAGATTCAATATCAGGTAAAAAACGCTCCTACGATAAAATTAATACTGATCTCGACCAAATTCCTTATCCCGCATATCATTTATATGAAGAAATCGATTCCATAAGCATGATTACATCCCTCGGATGCCCTCTGAATTGCACTTATTGTGCTTCCAGTTTCATTCAGCCTGATTTTATCGAACGTGCACCGGATGAAGTTTTTAAAGAAATCCTTTATTACAGGGAAAAATTTGAAATAAAAGATATCGCATTCTACGATGACGCTCTTCTTATTAATTCCAAGGCCCGGTTTATCCCTCTTGTAGAAAAAATTATCAAACAAAAATTAAATATCCGGTTCCATACCCCTAACGGTCTCCACATCCGCCTTATAAACGAAAAAATAGCTGACCTCTTCTATAAAGCCGGTTTTAAAACACTCCGTCTTTCATTTGAATCTTCAATAAAGAGGATTCAAAATTCATCAAGCATGAAGACCACGAATCAAGACCTAATATCCGCTAAAAAATGTCTGAGGAATGCAGGATACAACAATGAGAAAATAGAAACATACGTGATGGTAGGACTGCCTTATCAAGACCGGAATGAAATAATCGATGCTGTCCGGTTTGTACATGACCTTGGCTTAAAAGTAAAACTTGTCGAGTACTCTCCAATTCCTCATACGGTTGATTATGAAAAAACCATAACGAAATATAAAAACATAGGCACAGATCCCCTGCTTCATAATAATTCAATTTTTTCCATGTTAACAGACGAGGTTGGTTATAAAAACTTGATGGAAATAAAAGATTTAGTGGCTGATTTAAACCGAAAACTTTGAACTCGTCACAATCTAATAAAGGAAGGTAATTTTCCTACCAAAGGATGAGCATAATCAAAAAAGGATTTTGTAACGAAATTTCCCTGCTTGTTGATAAATTTATCCGGTAAATCTCTCTCAGTTCCTGCTATTTTTTCAATTCCCACATACCCAGTCTTGGACCGGTACGGCTTGCTGCTTGCCCTATTAAGTGTAACCATTATGCCTGATTTACCGCTTATTGCCAAACGTACACCTTTCTCTCCGACCATATAGGCTTCACGCTGATCAACCGGTGAAACATACCGCATAGACATTCTCTGAATAGTGCCTGGTTTGTCAAATCGTGCCCTTATTCCAACCTTTCTTTCAATTAACTGGCATAATTTCTGAGCAGCCCCTTCTACATATTGATGGCCGAATGAATCTTTTACAATACCGGTTTTACGCTCACCTATCCGTCGCGACTGCTTATTACGTATGGTCTCAGATACAACAATCACAACGTATCCGATACGGTCATATATCTGGCGTACCTCATTTAAAAATTTTCTCTCAGTAAAAGGCCTCTCAGGAAAACATAACAAATGAGGTGCATCAGAGGCACTCTGTTTTCCCAAAGCCGAAGCCGCAACTAACCACCCGGAATTTCTGCCCATCACTTCAATAATCTTAACCGGGTCTACATATTTCATTGCTTCAGTATCACGTCCTGCTTCCTGGGTTGCACAAGCAATAAAAGTAGCCGCACTGCCGTAGCCGGGAGTGTGATCCATGCAGGGGAGATCGTTATCAATAGTCTTGGGAAGGGCGATAGAGTAAAGCTCATACCCTTTTTTATTAGCATAACGGGCAATGCGCAGTGATGTCTGTGCCGTATCATTACCGCCGATTAAAAGAAGGTATCGTATATTATTCTTACGGAGATGTCCTAAAATTAATTCTGATTCTTTGTCATTAATTTTATACCGGCATGAGCCCAGGGCTGATGAAGGGGTCTGCTTTAATTTATCAATCATTTTCTTATTTAACGAAGAAAGATCAATGAAAGAATTATGCATTAATCCGATAATCCCAGAACGCATTCCAAATACACGACCAATCGATTTATACCGCCCTGCAGACTCTATAACCCCTGCGAGTGTCTGATTTATAACAGCCGTACAACCGCCTGATTGTCCGACGAGAAGATTCCCTTTTGTCATAATTAATCTATATTTTTTCTCTTTTATCTAACAGTCGTTAAAAATTTTTGAGTCCGAACTGTCCAAAAACTTGCTTTATCTAAGGACAAATACTTCCGCCAATAATCAATTGCCTTTTGTTTTTGTCCCGTCTTAAAAGAACTAATTGCCGCATTATAACATGCATCTTCAGAAGAAGGATCTAATTCAGAAGAACGCACAAAAGAAATATTTGACTTGCCATATTCACCGATACGCCAATAGACTATTCCCAACATAAAATGAGCGTCAAAATTGTTGTCATTCTCTTTGATAGCATCCTCATATTTATCTATAAGGCTGAAAGCATCTGCAACGGGAAACTCTCCTAAACGCCGGGGATGTTTTAGGGAAAACATTCCCGGGGCAACATTTTCAATAAACCACTTTTTGGTCTTTTCATCAAGCACCTGATACCCTTTTGCTTCCAATGTCACCCATTCCAGATAATCTCTAACCATTCTCTCACGCAGTTGAATAGAAGAATAAATCCCTTCACTTTTTCTTAACTCCAGGTAACTTTCACGAAAATGACTGCCTGATTCAGAGTCCAGATGATATTCTATTAAAGATGTAGCTACTGCCCGCAATAAGCCGTGCGGCGAACGGGTCGGAACCATCAAAGTGTTGCGTTCAAAATCATATATGCCGTCGCCAAAAACAGGAATAACTAAAACAGAAGGAAACTTAACGTTCTTTGACCCGCCTTTTGTAAACAGTGTCGGATCAACTTCAAGGATATCTTCTATTGAGGCAACAATGCTTACAGGAGTGGGTACAGGTGTTGTATCTCTCATTATAGAAGACGGCCTTATGTGAGAACGGCGAGCGGCAAGTTCTGTCATAATGCGGATCCTTCTGAGTTCCTCCCTAAGGAGTTCACGGCAGGTTAATACATTCATACTCTTCCGCCACTCGGCATCCTCGGCTAACTCAGCTTTAGCTTTCTTCAAATTATCTTCCAGTTCAGTCTTAAGAAGTATAGTATTTTCAACTTCCCTATCAAGCTGCATCATCTCATTTTGGGGCACCCTGTCATTTATAGCCTGCTGCTGCTTGGTACGCAACTCACGAAGATTATTCAATTCATCGTTAAGTTTGACATAATTGATTCTCTCTTCGGTCGTTATCCGCTGTGAGCGCTCGATTTTATCTTTTATAAAACAATATTGCGGGAGGCATTCGTCTATTCTTGCGGATGTTTTTAGCACGTCATGAGAGGCGGGATACTTTTCTAAAAATGCCTTTCTTTTTCTGTTGCACTCTTTGATTAGAAGGGGGTAGTTTTCTAAATCTTCCGAGGCTTTTTTAAGTTTATTCTCCAAAGCTATCTTATGCTTTACGCGGATGTTTTTCTCATGCTCATTCTCATACCATTCATTCAAATAAAGAATTTTATATTCGTCGAATATATCCTTTAATTCTTCGGGTATATCCTCCTGCGTATTTGTCATTTTTTCATAATCAGGACATAATTTATCACTAACACAACCAAAATTTATCCATTTATGCAGATCTTCCGGAATATGATATTTTTCCTTGGTCTCTTCGGTAACAAGTGCAGGAATTATTTCAAAAACACTTTGCCAATAGTTAGAATGCATTGATTCCATAATCTGGCGCTTCTCTTCAGTCTCCTCTGTTTTACTAAACTTCCAGCACAAATCATTCACTTTCTCAAGAGGAAGAAAAGCACTCTGTGGTAAGTTGTCTTCTTTAATCAGCAGATTAGTAAATTTTTTTTTCATTATATCTTTTTCAAGATCTATTATATTGAATGTTTTTTTCAATCAAAACTTTACGTAAAACTTAAAAGCTAAGGCAAGAACTATCCCGGCCGACTTATAAATACGCATTAAGGAATTAGATTATAAGAAATTTACAAATATATGGATAAACGGGACTAAAATAACGATATTTAAAAAACCTTAAACCCTTAAAACAAGTCCCTGAATATGGGGCCCGTATTTTAACCAGATAAAACTTTTTTTCTCTTCAAAAGATGCTGTGCATAATGGGATTCGGCATTTCCCATCTTTTCCTTAACCTTTTTCAATTCTTTATCAATCTCAGCTGCGCTCATCTGAGAAACTTTTTTCTTTTTCGTAGGTCCGGCTGCGCCTTGTTCTTCTTTCTTTTCTTCTGCCGGCGCCTCCTGTTTAGGCTCATCTTCTTCCTTTTTCTCTTCAGCTGGTGTCTCTTGCTTAGGGTTCTCATCTGTCTTCTTTTCTTCAGCCGGCGTCTTCTGCTTAGGCTCCTCCTCAGATTTCTTTTCTTCAGCCGGCGCCTTTTGTTCGGTCTTCTCCTCGCCCTTACTTTCTTCTTTTGCTTCTTCCCCAGATGGTTTTTCTTCTGCCATAAAAAGTCCTTTCAGTTTACTCTCAAGATACTGAGACTTCCTCATTCTCCCGATGAAAAAATCAGGAGAAATTTTCCCCTTTAAAGTTTTATATAATTATTTTTGTATTGTATTTCATTTTTAAACTAAAATCAATTACTCTATTCTAAGTAAAACACAATGTATAAAATTCGGATTCAATTTCGAACGGAAATTCATCAGACCAAATTCTTCTTCGCATCTTTTAAAAGAAATCTCAAAAAATTTCTGTAAAGAATTAAAATCCTCTTCTGAAAGAAAATTAATTTTATTTCTCAACTCTTTTATGAAATCCGCTTTTAAATCAGGACGCATGCTCCTAATCTCTTCCGAATCTGAATGCCCCATAAAAGATATTTTTATAAATTGTTTTAAATCCTTTATATCTAAAGGCTTAAGCGACATTTTTTTATTAATAACAAACTGAGAAAACAAGGTAAGAAAAAAAGTGCTGAGCTTAATATCGGCCGAATCAATCTGTACATGAATGGGATGCCCATTCATAAAGCGTTTCCATCCGTTAAAGGTTTTCGTGCAAAGTATCTTAAATATATTTTCGATCGTGGAAACATTACTGCGGACTAGGTTAACTTCATTAATATTCTTAAAATCACGCAATTGATAGAGGTCCCCCGAAACCTTAGGATCATAAACCTGAGGACAAGTTTTCAATATGCCGCCTAAAGTCGGTCCGAAGGGCTCGTCAAGGAATTCAAATAATCTCTGGATGGAAAAATCCCAGTACGATTTAATAATTCTCTCTCCTTCATCGCGCACTCTGAGGAGTGGAGTAAAACCCCAGCGGAAAATATATTCTGCCCATCGCTCAACAAGTACTTCATGAGCTTTCCTGAGGTCTCCTTGGCTTAAATCTTCCAACCCTATATTTAGCATATGCCTTAAGTGTGAAAAAGACTCTTTCACAAGCTTCTCACCGAAATTTTGCATACCCCTTACCGTAATTATCTTATTGCATAACCATACAAATTCCTGATAAATTTCCCGTTGTGCATCCCTGGGCGCCTTTACCAATGTAGCCAGTACATCATCTAAAAATAATTTCTCCTCCTGCCAGAGAGTCGGATAAAGGGGAAGCACTTCGGCCTGGCGTCTGTTTCCTCCCTCTTTATTGGCTCGTTTTGAATATGTTTCCCATTCATTTTCCTCAATAGGCTTATAAATTCTATGTGCATCCTTATTTGTAGGGAATCCTTTCATCCCTAATCGAATCTGCCGACGAGAGTATGCTTCTTCTTCAACGATTGCCTCCATCTCTGACATTATGCCTTCCAGGAGATTGTAATAATAATGTTTTGCCTTCTCAAAAAGTATCTCTATGGCACGCTGTACGGTTTGCATATTTTCTTCTTCAATCATAATGTAATACAGGCCGTCTAAGGTAAAATAAGGTTTATCCCCGATGACCTCATCCACGCGCTCTTCATGATAAGGCTTAAGAACGGTTACGTATTTCTGGAATCCCGAAATAATCATATTAAAATCGCTATTAAGAAGCCACATCTCGAGCCTTTCGCCACCGGCATCTTCCAAAAATTTTAACCACTGTATAAATCCCTTCCCGCTGATAACATCGTTATCCCAGCATTCAAAGTCAGCCATAAACTCAAGCTGATGAAAACGCGCATTTCGAATAATTTCCGGAATGCCGATGTTATCCATCTCACGCACCATAAGATAGAAATCTTCCGGAGAAAGAGAATTAACCAGACGCTCCGGGTCCTGCGATCGGACTATAAGATCCCCCCGAAGGGACGGTGTTGTGTTGTATACAATCTTACATTGGTCTTCAAAATCTAATTCATCAAATTCTTCGTTTTTAATCTGCTTCTCCATCTAATAACACCTTCTATTCAGACCCTTTAAGAATTTCCTCCGCAAGCTCTTCTTCAGTGTTTCCTTTACGATATTGTTCAATCTTACGGATCTTTGAATCCATCATTTTATAACTCGTCGTTGAGATTTTTTCATAAACAGCCTGCGTCTTGGCTAATTGCTGTCCCAGTTCTTCAAAACGGTTCCTGAATGTTTCGTATGTTTTTGTAAATTCACTTATTATTTTAATTATATCCTGCGTGCGCTGAGTAAAATAAAAATTATCGTATGCCTGACGAATTACCGAAAGAACCGCATAGAGAGTAAACGGTGAACATAATATGACTTTTTGTTTTATTGAATCATCAATAAGCTGAGGCTCGGCATCATGGATAAAACCATATACCTGCTCATTCGGAATAAAGAGGATAACATAACCCAGAGTACGTTCTGCGATATTTATATAATCTCTATTTTGTACTTCTTTGATACGTCCCTTGACGTCTCTTATAAATTCCTGAGTTATTTTTTTCCGCTCCGTCTCATCTTTAGTATTCTGTAATTTTAAATATTTATCTAAAGGAAACTTTACATCCATATTTACTTTATGACCCTCAGGAAGTAAGAAAGTATAATCAGGCCTGGTCGCGACCGTATCTTGCGATTTATTTTTTACAAAATGCACATTCTCAACAAGGCCTGCATAATTCAAAATATCCTCAGCCATTCGCTCACCCCACTGTCCGCGCAGTTTCACATTGCCTAAAATTGATGTAAGCCTGTCCGTTGTATCCTGCAATTTCGTTGTAGTATCAACAGAACTTTTAATCTGCTGCTCTATGCTTCCGTATTTGGTATCCCTTTCTTTCTCAAACGCTCTAACCAAATCTTCATATTCAGACAGCTTCCGCTCCAGGTCGGATACCACCTTGCTGATCTGCTCCCTCTTTAGGTCCAGTTCTCCTTTGGCTTTCTGCTGCTCTGTCTCAAACTGCTTCTTTGCCAACATAAGAAAATTTTCATTGTTATTGCGCATGATATCAGACGATAAGGTACGCACCGTGCCTTTTAACAATAAAAATGCAATTACACCGCCTATGATCACCACTAGAATACTTACTATTATATATACAGCCATAATACACTCATCCTTTCAAATGTTTTTCCACCTTTAAGGAAGGAGCCTGAGGAGGCTCCCTTTCCGCAGTTCTTTTTTTATAAATTTTTTCCACTGCTCGTCAAGCTCATCAACATCAGGCCAAATTTTAAAGAAAGCACTTCTTGGATTTTCTCTATCGTATAAAGACCCGAGATAATTATTAAAAGTTTCCTCCTCTTGTGATTTTAGAAAATTTACCATACTTAAGGATAAGGCATACTGCTCATTTGTCAGGGAATGTTTATCAGGCCAATCCCTCTCAACAATATCCTTAATATGCGGTATTGATTCACTCTCATACATCCTTGAAAGTGTCTTATTCCACTTTGTGCTTGCATTAGTAACCTTACCGAACTTTATTTTTCCCATAATGCTAAAATTAAGCGTCTCGGCGTATTGTGCTAATCCTTCATTAAGCCACGCGGGAGGATGAATGATACGGTCCTCAAAATAAGCATGAAACGACTCATGAAAAAGCGTTCTTAGAGTCTCGCCCTCACCCGTATATAATAATACCAACTCACCCCTATCCGGAATATAAAATCCTACTTGACTTTCTGTAGGCCCTATCAGCTTTTGATAGCTAAGAAAATCCTCTCTTTGCCTAAAGACAGAAATTACAAAGGTACGTTTCCTCTTGGAGGGAAACGGTATTAGCTTACTATAGGCATCATACACTTCATCAAACCTTTCTACTGCCTTATCAGCAAATTTTTGAGAAACATCAGTCTGAATCCTCACACTGTCCTCAAACCTCGCCGTATATGGAAAATCGAATTTTTCCTGAGAACAACCGTAAAAAAGGAAACAAAATAAAATAAATAATACTATAAATCTTACTTTCACTTCACTTCTAAGCCCCCAAGCCGTTTAATTTTCAATTTATCAAAAGTATATGATTATATCATAGAGTAAGAGTAAAAAAAATATGACTATTAATATGCTCTTCTTATTAATATAATAGGCTTATCATACGAAATTTAAAAGAGTTAATAGTAATCCTTGAGCGTTTCTTGGGGGGATTAGAATCGCTAAAAACCACTTTATATAATAATGCCTATGATTTATGACGAATTTCAAAAAAAAGCTATTCAGCATATTGATAATAACCATACAATAATTGTCTCAGCCCCCACAGGCGCGGGCAAAACTGTTATTGCAGAATATGCTATCGAAAAAACTCTTATTGCTAACAGTAAAGCTATTTATACCGCTCCTATTAAAGCACTGAGCAATCAAAAATACAGGGATTTCCGGGCAAAATACGGTGAAGATAAAATCGGAATTCTGACCGGAGACGTTTCAATAAACTCAGGCGCACCTATTCTTATTATGACTACAGAAATATACCGCAATACATTATTTGAAAATATAAACCGCGTCCGGGATATCTCATGGGTAATTTTTGATGAAGTGCATTATCTGGACGACATTGAACGCGGAACCGTATGGGAAGAATCAATTATGTTCTCCCCGCCTAACGTCAACTTTATCTGTCTGAGTGCTACAGTGCCGAACATCATGGAAATGTCTCAATGGATAGAATCAATACACAACAGGCCCGTACATGTTATTATCGAATCCAAAAGGCCGGTCCCTCTTAAACACCGTTTCCAATGTCAGGGAAAAATAATGCATAATAACAAACAGCTAAGAAAAGAAGGCTATCTTCACTGCGAAGACTGGCGTTCTTAATTTCGACGCAGAGGCTCTCGCAAACGTTTCCTTAAAGCTCGGGCAAACCGCCTCTCAACCATTATAAGTCACATTCAGGATGAGGGGGAGCTTCCCTGCATTTACTTTGTTTTCGGCCGGCAACGCGCAAAATATTTAGCCGAAGAGATGACCTACTTCAATTTTCTTAACCAGGAGGAAGTAGAAAAGACACATGATTTTTTCTGGGAACTATGCGAAAAATATAATTTAACTCATGAGCCGTCCGCTTTAGAATTATTTGACTTAGTGCGGCGCGGCATAGCTTATCACCACGCCGGTATGCTCCCTACCCTTAAAGAAGTTGTTGAACAACTTTTTACCCGCAAGGCTTTAAAACTCATCTTTACCACAGAAACATTTGCTCTCGGTATCAATATGCCTGCGCGCAGTGTTATCTTTGATGAGCTTCGTAAATTTTACGGTACCCACTTTGGAAATCTGCGCACAAGAGACTATTATCAAATGGCAGGCCGTGCCGGCCGGCGTGGAATGGATGAATGCGGTTTTGTCTACTCACGGATCAATCCACACTATATTTCATATCAAGAGGTGACAAAAATCATCTACGGAAACCATGAACCGGTCCGCAGTCAGTTTAATGCAACGTACGCCACGGTACTTAATTTATACAAGGAATTTAAACGGCAATTACTTTCCCTTTATCCACGTTCGTTCCACTATTTTCAGTCTTCAAGAAAAAAACGTGATGCAGGATTTACTCTTCTCGAGCGTAAGTTACGGCTTCTTGAAGCAATGAAATATATCGAAAAAGG
>Ga0164318_10001909_pt1 | contig 18976 bp, 18 predicted proteins | sample GuaBasSedimGuay9_FD_113734 | JGI IMG/M metagenome (GOLD analysis project Ga0164318, IMG submission 113734) | Subseafloor sediment microbial communities from Guaymas Basin, Gulf of California, Mexico - Guay9, Core 4571-4, 0-3 cm | ecosystem: Environmental > Aquatic > Marine > Hydrothermal vents... | reverse complement strand
GAAGAACTGTTTTATATCCCTGCTTTAATACAGTAGATGTTAAATATCTATCATCACCACTTGTGCAATATTGTCCTAAAAATTTCTCTTGAACAAAATCATTAATATAAGGAAGAATCAATCTTTTTCTGAAAGCAATTGCTCTTCCTGGCAAGCAACCAACAGCCCCAAAACTACTTTGTGCTCGTTGACTTAAGGCAAATCTTAAATCTTCCATCCACCCTGCAAATTTTCTAACAATAGAAACTTCAGAATTTATTATTGCCTGAGTTGCTGTTACTCCACCAACTTTTGGATCTTTAAATGGCTTTAAAAGCTCTTGCAGTGACCCTTTTGTTAAAACAGTATCACTATCCAAAAGTAAAATAATATCATACTTTGCATTTTTAATCCCAAGTGCTGTAGCAGGTCTTTTAGCAGGTTCAGGAAGTGTATATACTTTCGCGTTATATTTTTTAGCTATTTTTTTATAAGCAGATTCATTTTTACCACCACCATTTATTACTACTATTATCTCATCTGGACCTTCATTACTTACACTTTTAAGACAACGATTAAACAATTTAAAATTTTCATTATAAACTGGAATTACTACAGAAATACTCTCTTTATAAGGTTCAATATACGGTTTATATTTCTTTGAATAGATCCAACGCAATGTAAATAATATCCACACATAAACAAGAAAAACAAATCCTATATTTAAATTGCCATCCACAATAAAATCTAATGTCCAAAACATTTATATTACCTCCTACTTTAGAAATTTAGAGTGTTCGGTGGATTATAATTTAAAACATTGTCATTTTTAAATCAGGTGCTCTGAAGCCACTTTCAGAGGTTAAAAGACTCACCCATACCACTTACATCTTATAAGTAGTAGCGCTGAAAACCATAAAATTTTCTGTCATTTGCTACTTAAGTTACCGAACACTCTTTAAAAAATTGTTCACAGAGTAGATTTCACTTTAATCTATCTGTTCCTATATTTTCTCTATTCTTAGTTAACACCTATACTAAATTCTATTTCAAAGAATATTAAATATTAACTTGCCTAATACTTAACATTATCTCATTACAGTTATTATTAAAAATAACTACATTTTAAATAAAGAAAAGTATAAAATTAATCTTTAAAGTCAATAAAAATTTAGTCAATTTTTTCTTTTTTCTTTGTGAGCTCTTTTATAATCACATTTCTAAAATGTTCCCTTATTTCTTTATTATCCGGCATCATATCTAATGCTTTTGAGAGATATTCTTTTGCTTTTTTAAGATTACCTTTTTTATAATACACCCAACCAATGCTGTCAAGATAAGCTGGATAATTTGGTGAAAGTTTTAATGCAATTTCACATTCCTTTACAGCTTCTTCTAATTTCATACTTATATCAGCGTATATATATCCAAGAGAATTATGAGCAGTTGCATTTCTTTCGTCTATTTCTATTGCTTTTTTGAGAGATTTTATTGCCTCATGAAAATTTCTCATCTTATAATATATATAGCCAAGTGCAGCATAGGCTTTAGAATTGTTAAAATCAAGTTGTAAAGATCTTGTAAAATACATTTTAGACTTTACATAATCTTCTTTCTGTGCATATATATATCCAAGAACCATCATTACTTGTATCATAAATTGGTAATCTGTTTCTTTTTTTAAATAATTTTTTAAATGAAATATAGCTGAATCATAATCATTCAATCGCACATAAGTTAAGCCAAGATAATAATTTTTCTTTTCATCATCTTCAAGTTTATTAAAATATTTAAGTGCATCTCTATATCTTTTTTCCTGGTAAGCTTTTAATCCATTTTTCAAAATTAAGTTACCCATATTTAACCTCCCATTTTTCTAATTTAGGGATAAATTCATATGCAGTTAGGTCAAGATGTAAAGGTGTAATTGACACATATCCTTGCTTTACTTCGTAATAATCACTTTTCTTTTCTTCTTTCCATACAACATCATCACTACTGAACAAAAAATAAGGATTTCCATTTGGGTCAATTTGTTTTATCAATTTATCACGATATTTGCGTGTTCCAAGCTTTGTTATTTTTACCCCTTTAATTTTTTCTTTTGGTAAATTTGGCACATTAACATTTAAGAAGATTCCGGAAGGTAAAGATTTTTCATAAATCTTTTTTACAATTATTTGAGCGATTTCAGCTGCTGTATTAAAATAAATTTTACCACTGAATGCATCAATAGAGATTGAAAATGCTGGGATACCTGCAAATGTGGATTCAATTGCAGCAGCAACTGTGCCAGAATATACTATATCTTCACCCATATTAGGTCCCTTATTTATACCTGAAATTACAATATCTGGCTTAAAATCAATTGCGCCAAGAGTTGTAAGATAAACGCAATCAGTAGGAGTTCCATCAATTGTATAAATATTTTTTTTGATTTTTTTCATCCGAATAGGAGAATGTAGTGTAATAGCTTGACTTACGGCACTTCGTTCTCTATCCGGGACAATAATTACGGTTTGGTTAGCGATTTTGCGAATAGAATTATAAAGGGCTATTAATCCTTTAGCATTAATACCATCATCATTTGTAATTAATATTTTCATAATTGGAATACATTCGGGCTGGCGGGATTTGAACCCGCGACCCCTTGAACCCCATTCAAGTGCGCTCCCAAACTGCGCCACAGCCCGATACGCTATTGTTTTATAAAGATATCTGTTTCTTAAAAAAAAGTCAACAATTAACAATATTTTTCTCTACTACCTTTGTGGACACTAATATCTTACAGATACTCGTATTTGTTCTGCTGAAAACCCACTACTTTAAAAAAGAGAAGATTTATATTGACAAATAAAAAATAATATATTAAAATTTATTTTGATATAATACCAAAGCAATAAATTATTTTCACAATGAAATTAAAAATTATTTAGTTATTATACGGGTATATAGAGTGGGGGAATGGTTAAGTAATTGGATATAAAGATAATTTATTAATAAGTAGGCGAAAGTGATGGAGAGGCATTCAATTCCAAAAATAACCATTTATATCTGGAAAAGTTTTCAGAGAGTTAATAAATTCGAGAGTGTTCAGTAATTTGAGTGGGAAATGGCACACCACCACTTACAGGATGTGAGTGGAGAATGTGCCTTTTGAAAATAGGTAAATTCAAAGTGTGTAATTTATAATTTTAGGTATAGTTTAAATTATAATTTCCGAATAGTCTAAATTCAAAGAAAGGAGGAAGATAGATACTGAGTTATTATGAAAGTAAAGATAGCTAAATATGCTGGTTTTTGTATAGGAGTTAAGCGAGCATTTAAACTTACAGAAGAAGTGCTTAGTAAAAATAAAAATGTGTGTGCTTTAGGTGAAATTGTTCACAATAAATCAGTTAGAGAATATTTTGAAAAAAAGGGGCTTAAGATAATTGATGATATAAAAGATATAGGGGATAAGACATTAATTATTAGAGCTCATGGAATACCAGATTCTCTTCGTAAAGTTATAGAAAAGAAAAAAATAAAATATTTTGATGCTACCTGTCCATATGTTACAAAATTCAAAATAGTTGCGGAAAGACTTGAAAAAGAAGGATATTTCATTCTTATATTTGGGGATAAAGAACATGCGGAATTAAAGACAATAAGTTGTAATCTTAAAAATTATAAAATTCTTTCAACTATAAAAGAGTTTCAGTCTCTTCCCTCGTTAAGTAATAAAAGAATAGGGTTGATAGCACAAACTACTCAGTCTGTTGAATTATTTAAGAAAGTTATAGAAATTTTGGTTGACAAAACTTATGAATTACATATCTTTAATACTATATGCGATGCAACAAAATTAAGGCAGTTTTCAGCAATAGATTTAGCTGGGAAAGTGGATTTGATGGTAGTGCTTGGAAGTGAAAATAGTGCAAATACAAATAGACTTTATAATATGTGTAAAAAAATAAATTCTAATACTATTAGAATAAACAATATACATCAGCTGGACAAAAGAATTCTTAGAGGTAAAAATACAATTGGGATTACAGCTGGAGCTTCAACCCCTCAATGGGTAATTACAGAGGCTTATAATTTTTTTAGAAAAATATAATTCAGTTTGATAGGGAGTAGTGATAGATATGGAAGAAATAACAATGAAAGATATTAATCTTGATGAAGCAACAGTAAAGGATATTGCGAGAGGAGATATAGTAAAGGGAAAAGTGGTCCAGATTACAAATGAAGGTGTTTATCTTGATATAGGAGCTAAAGTAGAAGGTAGAATACCGATTCAGGAATTTGATTTTTCTCCACGAATTGGTGATGAAATAGAAGTGCTTGTTGTAAGAAAAAATGAAATGCAGGGTGAAATTGAGTTATCAAAAGAGAAAGCTAAATTCATCAAAGCATGGAACAATATTAAAGAGATATACAACGATACAGGATATATTTCTGGAAAAATTATAAAAAAATTACCAAAAGGATATGAAGTGGATATTGGTATCCCTGCCTTTTTGCCATTTAGCCAGATAAAGAAAATTGAAAACATTGAAGAAATATAAGATACACCATTAATGTTTAAAATTATAAATCTTGATAATAGAAAGAAAAAAGTTATTCTTTCAAGAAAAGAATATATTAAAGAAACAACAGAAAAGAAGAGAGGAGAAATTTTATCTACTATTAAAGAAGGAGATATAATAGAAGGTGTAGTAAAAAATATTACAAATTTTGTAGTTTTTGTGGACCTTGGTGGTATAGATGCATTAATTCCTAAAAAGGAATTAAGTTGGAAAAGATTTATAAATCCAGGTGATATTGTAACAATCAACCAAAAGATAAAAGGGATAGTAACAGCAGTTGATAAAGCGAAAGGACGGATTGTTTTAAGTCATAAAAATATTTTGCCAAATCCGTGGAGTAATATTGAAGAACATTATCAAGTAGGAATGATAGCTAAAGGGGAAGTAATTGATATAAAAGAATATGGTGTTGTTGTTGAACTTCAAGAAGGAATAGATGGATTTATTAATCTTGAAAATCTTACATGGGCGAAGCATACAAAAAAACCTAAAGAGATTGTTTCAATTGGAGACAAGGTTGATGTTAAAATCCTTGATATTGATAAAGCAAATAAAAAAATAAAATTAGGTTTAAAACAGATTATACCCAATCCTTGGGATAAAATTCAGGACAAATATAATGTGGGACAAAAAGTACAAGTAAAAGTAAAAAGAATTACAGGCGCAGGAGCATATGTTGAAATTGAAAATGAAAATGATATAGAGGGATTTATAGAACTTGCAGAGGTCTCTTGGACAAGAAAATATAATCATGGTAGAGAAGCATTTAGAAAAGGGAAAACTCTCACAGCTGTTGTGCTTGATATTGATAAGACCCGAAATCTTATTAAACTTGGGTTAAGACAACTTGAAGCCAATCCATGGCTTATTTTAAAAGAGAAAATGGATTCCAAACAACCTGTTGATTGTATTGTTCAGAAAGTAGTTAGTCGTGGCGCTTATGTATTAATTGATAAAAAAATGGAAGGATTTATTCCTGTTTCACATTTTTCTGATAAAAAGATAGAAAATCCCAGAAAGTATTTACGGAAAGGGAAAAAAGTTAAATCTGTTATACTTGAAGTAGATGAAAAAAAGAAAATGGCTATTTTGAGCTTAAAAGAGTATAGAAGATTAAAGGCTCAGCAAGAGATGTCAAAATATTTAAAGAAAGAATCCACAGAAAAAATGCGACTCGGTGATATGGTTAGATTAGAAAATTTATCAAAATAATATGAAAAATAAAAAATAAGGAGTTATTTATATGCCTTTTAAAATAAATTTAAATAAATTGTTTGAAACAAAAGTAAGAAAAAAAGAATTGAAAAAAAATTTGCTTGTTGAAATTGGACTTCAAATAAGACATTATATTGTTAGCCATAAACCTACAGTTTACGCGATTTTAGGTATTCTTGGGATTATTTTGATTGCTACACCTATTTATTTGAAAAGTTATTATAAAAAGGTGGATACTGCAAATGTTTATTTTGAGAACGCATTAGGAATATATAGAAAAGCATTTATGGGTAAAGATTTAACTCCTGAAGAGCGAGCAAATCTTTTACAAGAAAGTTTACGCAGATTTCAGTATGTTATAAATCGATTTAAAGGCACACCACTATCTGCTGATGCGCTATTTTATCAGGGAAATGCTTACTATGAACTTGGTGATTATAATAATGCTTTAAAAAAGTATCAGGAATACTATGAAAAATATTCTAAAAAATACTTTGCTGATTTTGCCTTAATAAATGCAGGAAAATGCTATGAACAATTAAATAATTTTCAAGGAGCGGTTCAGTCATATCAGAAAGTTATTGATAAATATTCAGATAGATCTGGAGCAACAGAAGCTTTATTTCATCTGGGCAAAATATATGAACTTTCTAATAATTTAAATCAAGCTTTTCAATATTATAATAAACTTGTAAGTGAACATCCTTATAGCCCGTGGGCAAAAGAAGCTAAGTTACGAATACTTTTTATTCAAACTTTTTTATTCAAGCAACAAAAACAGACTCCTGAGAAAAAGGCACAATGATAGAAATCATTGATTATAAAAAATTTAATTTGCTCCCTTCTTATTATAAAAGAAGGTTAGACTACTCTAATATAGAAAATAAAGTAAAATTTATTATTGAAGAAGTAAAAAAACATAAAGATAAGGCATTATATAATTTTGCGTTAGAATTTGATAAAACAGATTTAAAAAAGATAGGCATAAAAGAGAAAATTTCCAATTTTAAAAAATCGTATAAGAAATATTTAAAAAAAGATAAATTTTTTATTAAATCATTGGAAGAAAGTATTAAACGAGTTAAAAAATTTCATTTTTCTCAGAAAGAAAAAAGTTTTTTGCTTACTGAATATAATGATGGGATAGAAATTACAGGACAAATTATTTTACCATTGGAAAAGGTTTGCATATATATTCCTGGTGGTAAAGCGTTGTATCCATCCACAATTATAATGAATGTTATTCCGGCACAAATAGCGGGTGTAAAAGAGATTTATGTTACAACTCCTGTAAAAAATAATGAAGATGTGTCAGATGAAATCTTGGTAACTTTATATCTTTTAGGTATATATAATCTTTATAAAATTGGCGGTGCACATTCTATTGCAGCATTTGCATACGGAACTGAATCTATACCATCTGTTAATAAAATATGTGGTCCGGGTAATATATATGTAACAACAGCAAAAAAATTGGTTTACGGTGATGTTGATATAGATATGATTGCAGGACCTACGGAGGTTGTAATTATTGCTGATGAGAAAGCTAATCCAGAATTTATTGCAATAGATTTGCTTGCACAAGCTGAACATGATGAAATGGCTATGCCAATATTATTGACAACATCAAAGAAAGTTGCTTTAAAAGTGCGGAAATGTATAAAAAAATTTTTTGAGCAATATAAAAATAGAATTGCAGAGACTGCTATAAAAAATAATGGTATTGCTATTATAGTTGATAGCATTACAAAAGCATTTGATATAGCAAATGATATTGCACCAGAACATCTTGAAATAATGGTTGAAGCACCTTTTGAATATTTGCCATTAGTAAAAAATGCTGGTTCGGTCTTCTTGGGTGAATACTCACCTGAAGCTGTAGGAGATTATATCGCTGGACCTAATCATACTCTTCCAACAATGGGAACAGCAAAATTTTATTCTCAACTCGGTGTTTATCACTTTGTTAAACGAACAGGCGTAGTTTATTTTTCAAAGCAGAAATTAAAAAAACTTCAGCCTTTTATCTCTAAAATAGCAGAGAAAGAAAAATTAAAGTTCCATTCATTAAGTGTTAAGCGAGAAACTTTGTAAAGGCTAAATAAAATAAATATATGAAAAGTTTGAATTTTAAATACTTGATGCTACTTTTTATAATACTGGAATTTTTTGCTGGTTGTTCTTCAACAAAACGTGATAAAAATATAATAGCATTATATTACTCTCCAAAGAAATTTCCATATTTATATAATGAAATAAGAAATAGAGCAAGTAAAATTGTATTTAGAGAAAATTTAAAACTAATTTTTCGTTCGGTTACAGATAATATTAAAGATGATATTTCATTTATTGCAAAATCTGGTGCTTTTATAGTCATTTTAGAAGATGACAAACTTAGTCGGATAAAAAAATTATATAATTCATTTAGAAAAAAAAAGATAAAAGTAGCACTTATTACAAGTGAAATTACAAATACAGAATATAGCGATTACCTTTTTACAACTGATTTCTCAAATATTGGGAGAAGAACAGCTGAAATACTTTACAAATCTACAAGAAAAAGAAGAAATGTTTTTGTAATGTATTTAAATAAAAAGAAGTCAAGAAAACAGTGTGAATTAGTAAAAGGGATTTCATCATTTTTTAAGGAAGATAAAGATATCTTGTTTTATACAAACTATTATACTGGTCCAGATAAATTTGATAAAGAAGATTTTCATAAATTAGTACATTCGTTTTCAGGTAATCTTAGAGGTATTTTTGTTGACAATGACGAGTATGGGGTTTTGCTGGCAAAAGAATTACGTATGATGAAAAAGGATAATAAAATAAAACTTGCTTCGTTTGGTGCTACAATTGAGGGTATTAATTCTATTCTTAAAACTGAAATTGCGGTAAGTGGTGATATAAATAGAATTTCTCTTTATACAAATGCGTTGAAAATTTTGATAAATGTTTTAAAAGAAAAAAATATTAACAGTAAAAAAATAATTTATTATGACAAAGGTGTATGCTATACACAGGTTAATATAATGGATTTACTTGCTAAAACAAAGAAGTATTCTATTCAAGAAATTTTAACAGCAGCACGAAAGTTACAATAAAATTTTCTTTGTAGAAATCAAGATAAAAATTGAAAAAAAGATACAATTTATCACAATGGCTATTAGAGTTTGCAGTAAGCAACATTAAATTGGCAATTGTTTGTTATACATAGACGCCTTCGCTGCATACTAAAATGGGTAAATTTTGTGTCTTTAAGTGTAGAGTAATGTTTAAGTCTCTGAAATAGGTTGAATAAAAAAATTTAGAGCTCTATCAAAAAGACAAGTGCGTCTGCTTTTTTATTATCTGATATTAAAAGTCTTGACATTTGATATGAAAGTAATTATTTTAATAGAAAGAATATGCGGGAGTAGCTCAGTTGGTAGAGCGTCACCTTGCCAAGGTGAAAGCCGCGGGTTCAAGTCCCGTCTCCCGCTCATAGATAGGAACTATAATATATGAAAGTAAATGCCCAGATTCTTAAAAAAGAAAATGCTAAAGCTACACTTTCTGTTGGAGTAGATAACGAGAGTGTTTCTAAAGAGTTTGAACGAGTAAGCACTATTTACCAGAACAAATCTCATATTAATGGCTTTAGACCAGGTAAAACTCCACTTTCTGTAGTAAAAGCAAAATTTAGCGAACAAATTAAAAAAGATGTTCTCCAAAATATTATTCCATCGGCTGTGAAAGAGGCACTTGCAATTACAGAGATTGAGGCATTTTCTGTTCCAAAAGTAAAAGATATAAAAATAGAGGAAGGTAGCCCCCTTAATTTTGTTTTGGAAGTGGAGTTGCCCCCAGAGGTTACATTATGTAAATATACTGACCTTACATTTTTCAGAGATGAATATAAAATAAGTAAAAAAGATGTAGAAAGCGAATTAAAAAAATTACAAGAAAGTTATGCTGATTATTTACCAAAAGAAAATAACATCGTAGAAGAAAATGATATTGTTACGCTTAAAATTGAAGCATATCTAAATGGGACTCTTTTAAAAGATGTTAGTTCAGAAAATTACAAAACAGAAGTTAAAAAAGAAAAAATTCTTGAGCAATTTTATAATATTTTAATTAATTCAAAAGTTGGCGAGGAAAAAGAAATAGAAGTGGAATATCCAAAAGATTTTAATGATAAAATACTTGCAGGGAAGAAGATTAAATATAAGATTTTAATAAAAGAAGTAAGGAAAAAGCATCTACCAGAACTTGATGATGAATTTGCAAAAGATGTAGGTGAGTATAGTTCATTAAAGGAGCTAAAAGAATCTATAGAAAGGCAGCTTAAAGAATTAGGAAGGGCTAAAGCAGAAGAGAAACTTGAAAGTGAAATAATTGAGAAAATTATTAATGACGCTGAATTTAAGATTCCCGAAAGTATGATTAATGCGCATACAAATTATCTTTTAGATAGTTTTACACGAAATTTAGCAATGCGGGGTTATAACCTAAATGAAATGATGCAGAATAAAACTATTGATTTTGAAAAAATAAAAGAACAATTTCGTCAAGATGCTATAAAAGATTTAAAAGTTTATCTTGCATTAAAAAATATTCGTGAAAAGGAAGGGATTGAAGTTACTCAAGAAGAGATTGACAATGAGATAAGAAAATATGCAGAGAAGCATAAGCAAAATTTTGATGAATATAAGGCTAAAATTTCTGAATCCACAATAGAATCATTAAAGCAGCAAATAGGGAATATAAAAGTTATAAACTTTTTAAAATCACATAACAAAATCAAGAAAGGGAAAAAACATAAATTTGCAGAGCTTGAGGAAACAATGGAGGGATAGATAATGACACTTGTTCCAATTGTAATAGAGCAAACTGCACGAGGTGAGCGAGCGTATGATATTTATTCTCGGTTATTAAAAGAAAGGATTATATTTATTGGTTCCAATATTAATGATGATGTGGCAAATCTTGTAATTGCTCAGATGCTTTTCCTTGAAGCTGAGGACCCTGAGAAGGAGATATTCCTTTATATAAATAGTGCTGGTGGTGTTGTTACTGCAGGTTTGGCTATTTACGATACAATGCAATACATTAAGCCAGATGTTGCTACAATCTGCATAGGCCAGGCAGCTTCTATGGGAGCGCTTTTACTTGCTTCTGGAACCAAAGGAAAACGCTCTTCTCTTCCAAATTCAAGAATAATGATTCATCAACCACTTGGTGGAGTTCAAGGACAAGCTACTGATATAGATATTCAGGCAAAAGAAATTTTAAGAATGCGTGATTTAATAAATAAAATTTTTGCAAAACATACAGGTCAAAAGATTGAAAGAATAGCAAAAGATACTGATAGAGACTTTTTTATGTCTCCTGAGGAAGCAAAATCTTATGGAATAATTGATCAAGTAATATATAAAAAATATCCAAAATCTTCAAAAGGAGTTTAAATATGGCACGACATATGAAGCCCACAAATGAAGTGAAATGTTCATTTTGTGGTAAAAGTCAAAATGAAGTATATAAAATTATTTCTGGTCCAGGTATATATATTTGTAATGAATGTGTTGAACTTGCTAAAGAAATAATAGATGAAGATTTTAAATTTCAGGAACAAGAAGCAGCTCATAGATTACCTAAGCCTTCAGAAATTAAAAAAATTCTTGACGAATATGTAGTTGGTCAAAGTTATGCTAAGAAAGTTATTTCAGTTGCTGTTTATAATCATTATAAACGAATTCAATTTAATTCAATTATGAAGCACAGAAATACAAAAGATAGCATTGATATAGAAAAAAGTAATATACTCCTAATTGGTCCAACAGGGAGCGGAAAAACACTTATTGCCAAAACTTTAGCAAAAATTCTTAATGTGCCTTTTGCTATAGTAGATGCTACAGCTCTTACGGAAGCAGGATATGTTGGTGAAGATGTTGAAAATATATTACTAAGGCTTATTCAGAATGCAGAGGATGATGTTAGTAGAGCAGAACTTGGAATAATTTATATTGATGAGATTGATAAAATAGCGCGAAAAACTGATAGTCCTTCTATTACACGTGATGTTTCGGGTGAAGGTGTCCAACAGGCTCTATTAAAAATTCTTGAAGGGACTATTGCAAATGTTCCACCTGAAGGTGGACGTAAGCATCCACATCAAGAGTTTATCAAAATTAATACTGATAATATACTTTTTATTTTAGGTGGTGCTTTTATAGGGTTGGAAGATATAATTCTTAAACGAATTGGTAATTCACATATAGGATTTGGTGCAGAAATAAAATCAAAGAGAGATAAAGAGCGAAAAATTGGTGAAATATTAAGAGAAGTTACGCCAGATGACCTTGTAAAATATGGATTTATTCCCGAATTTGTAGGTAGAGTGCCAGTTGTTGCTGTATGTGATGCACTTACAAAAGATGATTTTATTAAAATCTTAATTCAGCCAAAAAATTCACTTGTTAAACAATATCAGAAAATTTTTGAAATTGAAGGAGTAAAATTAACTTTTACAGATAAAGCACTTGAAACAATATCTGATTTAGCAAAAAAGAGAAAGACAGGCGCAAGAGGGTTACGTTCTATTTTAGAAGAGACAATGCTGGATATTATGTATGAGTTACCTTCAATGAAAAATGTTGCAGAATGTATTGTGAATGAAAAAACTATTTTAAAAAAAGCAAAGCCAGAATTAATTTTCTTTGATGAGGTGGAGGCAAAACTCGCATGAAAATTTTTAGCACTCCAAAAGAGAATAATCCAAAAATAATACCTAATGAACCTGAAAGAGATTATCCTGTAATTCCACTAAAAAATCTTGTAGTATTTCCTTCAATGGTTATCCCTTTTATTGTGGGAAGAAAGTTTTCCATAAACGCAATTGAAGAGGCAATGCGCACTGATAAAAAAGTTTTCCTTATAATGCAAAAACGCGCAAATATAGAACATCCTAAGGCAAAAGATCTATATAAAGTAGGAACTATATGTGAAATTTTACAAATACTTAAAATTCCGGATGGAACTATTAAAGTTCTTGTGGAAGGACTTAAGCGAGCTGAGATAAAGGAAGTTATAGATTCAGATGAATATTTTAGAGCAAAGGTAGTTATTCCAGAGGTAAAAATATCAGAAGATAAGGAAATGGAAATAGAAGTTTTGGTACGAAATGTGCTTCAGCTTTTTGAGCATTATGTTAAATTAAATAAAAAAATTCCACCTGAAACAATTGTAACAGCTATGAATACAGATTCTTCAGAAGAGATGGTAGATATTATCTCCTCACAGATAGGGTCTAAGCCATCTGTAAAGCAGAAATTACTTTCTATTTTTAATCCTATAAAACGTTTAAAAGAACTTTCCAATGTATTACAACACGAAATTGAGATATTAAATGTTGAGAAAGAGGTCCAGGACAAAGTTCGCGAAAATATGCAAAAAACCCAGCGTGAATATTATCTTCAGGAACAGTTAAAAGTTATAAAAAAAGAATTAGGCGAAAAAGGTGAATATCTTGATGAGATTGCTGAATTAAAGAAAGCAATAAAGAAAGCAAAATTGCCAAAAGAAGCACAGGAGAAATGTAAAAAAGAATTAGCAAGGCTTGAAAAAATGCCTCCGATGTCTGCTGAGGCATCTGTTATACGCACATATATTGATTGGATTTTAGAGCTACCCTGGAAACATAAAACAGAAGATAAAAATGATTTAAAGGAAGCAGCAAAGATTTTGGATGAGGACCATTATGGATTAAAGAAAGTAAAGGAAAGAATTTTAGAGTATATGGCTGTGCGTCAAATAGCTGAAAAATTGAAAGGTCAGATTCTATGTTTTGTTGGGCCTCCTGGTGTAGGTAAAACTTCGCTTGCACGTTCAGTTGCAAGGTGCTTAGGACGAAATTTTGTGCGAATTTCTTTAGGTGGTGTTAGAGATGAAGCGGAGATAAGAGGACATAGAAGAACTTATGTGGGTGCTCTGCCTGGTAGAATTATTCAAGGTATGAAAAAAGCTAAATCAAAAAATCCTGTTTTTCTTATGGATGAAATTGATAAAATGAGCACAGATTTTAGAGGTGACCCTTCTGCAGCTTTACTTGAAGTTTTAGACCCTGAACAAAATAGCGCTTTTTCTGACCATTATCTTGAAATACCTTTTGACCTTTCAGATGTATTTTTTATTACTACTGCAAATACAACATATAATATTCCTCGTCCTCTTCTTGATAGAATGGAAGTTATTAAACTTCCAGGTTATACGGAAGATGAAAAATTACATATTGCTGAAGCATTTCTTATCCCCAAAAAATTAAAAGAACATGGACTAACAGAAAAAAGTCTTGTTTTTTCAAGAAATAGTATTCTTGAAATAATACGTCACTATACACGTGAAGCCGGGGTAAGAGAATTAGAGCGAACAATTGCAACAATTTGTAGAAAAGTTGCAAGAAAAATAGTTGAAGAAAACAAACAAATAAAGATTCATATAACATCCAACTTATTACACGAATACCTTGGGCCCCGAAAGTTCAGATATGGTGAAGCGGAAGAGAAAGATGAGATAGGGGTAGCAACTGGACTTGCGTGGACAGAAGCAGGTGGTGATATCCTTTCAATAGAAGTTTCGGTTGTCCCGGGTACAGGTAAACTTATATTAACAGGAAAACTTGGTGAAATTATGCAGGAATCGGCTCAGGCTGCACTTTCATACGCACGTTCAAAAGCCAAAGAATATAATTTGCCAGAAAATTTTTATAAGAAAAACGATATTCATATCCATGTGCCTGAAGGTGCAGTTCCAAAAGATGGACCTTCTGCTGGTATTACAATCGGTACCGCTTTAATTTCTGCTCTTGCAAAAGTGCCTGTAAGAAAAGATGTGGCAATGACCGGGGAAATTACTCTCCGAGGAAAAGTTTTGCCAATTGGTGGCATAAAAGAAAAAGTCCTTTCTGCGCATAGAGCAAATATAACAAATGTAATTTTACCTGCTGAAAATAAAAAAGATTTTGAAGAGATACCAAAACAGATTCAAAAGAAGATGAAGTTTTACTTTGTAAAAAAGATGGAACAAGTGCTTAAAATAGCACTATCAAAAAATGATTTCATTCAATCCGATATGGGTGAAGTTATTGGAGGTGAGGTAATTAAAATTCAAAAAAAGAAAAGAAAAATTCAGAACTTAAAAAAGATAAGGGATTGGAGTCCTGATGCAATACAACCTGAAGCTTAATTTGTTCACCTTCCTTCTATTGTTAATATTGTCCCTTCAATGTCAGAAAACATTTGAGATGCCTGAAAGAATAATAAATCCACCTATAAATGTTATTACTTATCCTACAAATCAAGGAATTATCGTAAAATTTTATGGTAATAATATTGAAGAGGGTTTTAGTGGATATAATGTATATGTGAGCGATAAATCTGGAATAAAAAATCAAAGTATATCACCTATAAAGAATAATTATGGAGGACTTCCTACTTTGCCATATGGTGCTTATGGTTGCTATCCTGATGCTTCACAGCAAAGCTTTGTTACAGTAAAAACAGATTCTTTTAATTCCCCAATTAGTAATGGAAAAAAATATTATGTTACTGTTACTGCTTACATTTTAGTAAATGATAAAGAATATGAAAGTGACCATAGTAATGAATCTGAAATAATTCCTTTAAATGAAGGTGAGGCAGAAATTTTTAATCATAAAATTTCTGGAAAAACAAATGATGGCATTGTTTTTAATTCAAATAAGACTGTCATAATAACAAATGCGCCAGATACCATTGTTTCAGGCTGGGGCGGAGATTTCGTGTTTGAATTGAATGACTTTAACGGTGAAATATTACCTTGTATAGTTATAAAATCAAATCAAACATATATTCAAGATTTAGGATATTATAATAACATTAATGAAGTAGATGAAATTCCACAATCTGGGTACCTCGCACCTGATATTATAATGCCTGTAATTGAATCTCATCTGTATATATTATATAAGCCTGCTTTTAATCAATACATAAGAATTTATGTAATTTCTGCACCTCAATCTCAGAGTTCAGATTTAAGCGATGTTAGCTTAAAAATTAAATGGGCATTTTAATTTAGATGCTAAATTTTGAATGTTTTTGTTTAAAATTTTTATGGAGATAATTTAAAATGGGTAGTGTAAAAGACTTAACAATTATAAAAGAAGCTAAAGGAAATAGCGCAGGAATAGGACGATTTATTTTTTCTGATAGGTATTCAGTTTTTGATTGGGGTGAAATGCCAAATCATATTTCTAATAAAGGAAAGGCATTGTGTATTATAGGTGCCTATTTCTTTGAAAAACTTGAAAAAATGGGAATAAAAACTCATTACAGAGGAATAGTTGAAGATAACAAATTAAAAAGACTAATGGAAACAAAGAAACCTGCAAATATAATGGAGGTTAAGCTGTTACGAGTAATAGAACCCCAAATTAAAGATAATACTTATGATTATTCAATTTATCAAAACGAAAAATCAAATTTTCTTATCCCGCTGGAAATAATTTATCGGAATTATCTACCAGAGGGCTCAAGCATTTTTAAGCGATTAAAAAAAGGAGATATAACACTTGAAGATTTGGGGTTTGATAAAGTGCCTTCACCTGATGAGAAACTTAAAAAAACAATACTTGATGTATCTACAAAGTTAGAATCAACTGACAGATACATAAAATGGGAGGAAGCCCAAAATATTTTAAATCTATCAGATAAAATGATAGAAAAAATAAAAAAAATTACTTTACTTGTAAATGACCTTATTACAAGAGAAACCGAAAAATTATCCCTTATAAATGAAGATGGAAAATTAGAATTTGGATTGGATGAAAACAGAAATTTAATTTTAGTAGATGTTCTTGGAACACCTGATGAATGCAGATTTAAGTTCAATAATATTCCTGTAAGTAAGGAAGTTGCAAGGATATTTTATAGGAAAACTGATTGGTTTAAAGAAGTAGAAGAAGCAAAGAAAAAGGATAGCGTAGGTTGGAAGAAAATTGTAAAATCATCTCCACCACCATTACCTCAGCGGCTCAATGAATTAATTTCTATGCTATATCAAGCTTTTTGCAATGAGATAACCGAACGAAAATGGTTTGAAACTCCTTCATTAAAAGAAATACTAAATGAAATAAATGATATACTTTAAAAATGGATAAGAATGTTCGTTAATTTAGCAGATATGTATAATAGGGTGGTGCCTCTCAGAAAAAAATATGAAATTGGCGTTCATTCTCTTTTTATTTATAATCGTTTTAGACTACTTTATGAATATTTTGGTGAGATGCTTAGTGCAATGATCATTATGTGAGTTATATGAGATAAGACAGGAATTACATAAAGAACTGAAAGATAAATCTATAGATGAAATTAATAATACAGATTTAAAGAAATATAGCAATTGGAAAAAACAAAAAGAAGAAATTTTGACCGTTAGATAACCTGTATCTCACGAAAAGGCAAAGGATTTATACACCTGCATTTTGGGAGGTATTGTAAGCCTTTGCCATTATAGGTTATGTTTTTCTTGACAAATGATTTAAAATGTATTACATTGTAATACATTAATTTGTGAGGTGATAATATGCCATGTTCTATTACAATAAGAATACCAGAAAAAATAGAGAAGGAATTAGAATCTATTGTAAAAGATGAAAAAATATCAAAGAGTGTTGTTATTCGTGAGGCATTAGAAAGATATTTAAGTGTTAAGCGATTTCGCCAATTGAGAAAGAAAGTTTTACCTTTTGCTGAGGCACAAGGACTTTTAACTGATGAGGATATTTTTAATACACTTAAATGAAAATTGTTATTGATACAAATGTTATAATTGCATCTTTTGCAACAAGAGGATTATGTAGTGAACTTTTAGAATTATGTTTATATAATCATGAAATCTATATAAGTGAGCACATTATTAATGAGTGTGAAAACAAATTTAAAGATAAAATAAAGTTACCAAACAAGATAATAAAACAGATAAGTACATTTTTGAGGAATGAGATAAATGTTGTTGCACCCACAAAAATTGATAATAATATCTGCCGTGATAAAAAAGATATACCAGTTATTGGCACTGCAATTTCCGCAGGAGCAGAAGTTATTATAAGTGGAGATAAAGATTTATTAAATTTAAAAAATTATAAACATATTAAGATTTTATCACCAAGAGATTTTTGGAATTTTTTAAAGAAAAAACACGACCTATAACCTGTATCTCACGAAAAGGCAAAGGATTTATACACCTGCCTTTTGGGAGGTATTGGAAATTTCTGTCTGTTATATGCCGTTACATTAAAAGTTATATTGGAGGTGGAAAAATGAGGAATCTTAAAGCAAAAATGTTCAATAAAAAAGCATCTGACCCCAGAAATAAACCCGATCAGATTATTGAAGCTATAGGATTAAAACCTGGTCAGGTTGTTGCTGATATAGGCTCAGGTGGTGGTTATTTTACATTAAGATTTGCTAAAATAGTTGGTGAAGCAGGAAAAGTTTACGCGGTAGATACAGATAAAAAATTTTTAGAATTCGTAAATAATAACGCTAAACAGAAAGGATTGAATAATATAGTTACAGTATTAGCCAAAGATAAATTGGAACTACCAAAAGAAAGTTTGGATTTTGTGTTTATGCGCAATGTGACACATCACATATCAAACCGTGTTAGTTACTTTAAATCCCTGAAAAAATTTCTAAAACCTTATGGTAAAGTGGTCATAATAGAGTATAAAAAAGGCAAACCGTTTACATTCCATAGAATATTTGGACATTATGTATCTAAGCAAACTATTGTTCAAGAAATGGATAAATCTGGTTATTCTTTGGAAAAAGAATTTGATTTTTTACCAGAACAACATTTTACAATTTATTTAAATCAACAAAAATGGGTGTAGATAATATGAGTATAAACCTCTTAACTGCGTATAAGATGTTGATATCTGGTTTTGTGCCTTCGGCACTTTGTCTAAATCCTCGGGTATCGGCTCGAACTTCATACACCCGCTGTTCATTATAGGGACAAGAGGGACGGTGCACAACTTTATTAATTTTTTTTACTAAATTATGGAAAAATTGGCACTTTTTATTGTATATAATATATATATGAGACGAGCAAGATTCACATTTAAAGGTGCTTTTCACCATGTTATGAATCGTGGATATAATGGCTCTGTTATCTTCCCGCAAGAT
>Ga0164318_10001908_pt1 | contig 18980 bp, 26 predicted proteins | sample GuaBasSedimGuay9_FD_113734 | JGI IMG/M metagenome (GOLD analysis project Ga0164318, IMG submission 113734) | Subseafloor sediment microbial communities from Guaymas Basin, Gulf of California, Mexico - Guay9, Core 4571-4, 0-3 cm | ecosystem: Environmental > Aquatic > Marine > Hydrothermal vents... | reverse complement strand
CTGAAACAGTAACTAACACAGATACACAGGATTTATCTTATAATGCCACAACCGATGTAATAAGTCTTACAGATGGAGGTTCAATAGATATATCAGAGGTGAATACAAATGCAAATACAATTTGTTCAGGGACTACAACTTATTTGGATGGTGAGGGAAATTGTGATGATATTTCAAGTGTATATGAAGTTAAGTTAAATAATGAAGCTGGTCTTTACGCAGTTCTTTCAGATGTTTCCTTATTTTTAGAAGATTTAATTGATGATACAACCCCTCAATTAGGTGGAAATTTAGATGCAAATGGTCATGATATTGAAATAGATACCTCAAATAAAGTTTGTTTAGATGGAGCAACATGTTCTCATTATCTTTATTATAACGGAACTCACACAATTATTCATTGAAGATTATGTTTAGATTAACCGATATTTATAGGGAAAAAATAAGTAATTATGAAGAGTTTAAAGGATTTTTTAAAATTGGATTAATTTCGGTTTTATTGTTTGTTTTTGTGTTTTTGTGTTTTTCTTCAGGTAGTGTTTTTGCTGAAGGTAATAAAGGGAATATTTCAGAATTGAATGATTCTCAGAACCACAGCCAAGAGATTGTTTTAAACGATTTAAAAGTTTCTATTTCAAAATGTAATGTTTCAGATGTAAAAATAAACAATAGAAAAGCCAAAAAAATAACATTCCCTAAACTAAAAAAGTCTGTTTCAATAAAAGATGAAGCGGAGAAAAATGGGAAATTTGCGAGAGATTACCTAAAATTAGAAAAAACAAAATACTTCGGAGATGCAGAAGTTAAATTAATGGAGAAAATAAATGTTACAAAACAAAGAGTAAAAAGAACTTGGAAATGCAACTGCACAAACAAAACAATTAATCAAACCTTTTCAAATAATCTAACAGAAAAAAAACTAATGGAAAAAAATGAAACTATTGAAAAAACAATCGAGGTCTGTCAAACCTGTAAAGAATATGAAAACTACACTGAAGAGATAATGAGAGAGATTAATCCTGAAAATTTTGTTTTAAGGAAAGATAAACCAATTTATGAAATTTTTGATAGGTGTAAGAAAATAGAAAAATTACCTAACGGGAAATGGGGTTGTTCTGTAATTACTAATTTATATATTATGGGGGTGAAGATAAAATGAAAAGAAAAAATCCATTTATGGATATATACAATAATGAAAAATTTAAGAGTGTTCTCCAATATAAAGAAAATCCCAGAATATTTCCTTTTATAGTTGATGTAGAATTAACTAATTATTGTAATTTAAATTGTATCTTTTGCGGACAACAAACTATGAAAAGACCAAAAGGTTATATGTCTGAAGAAATCTTTAAAAAAATAGTTGATGAATGTGCAGAACATAAAACCCCAATAAGATTTATAAGATGGGGGGAACCTTTCTTGCATCCTAAAATAATTGAGTTTAGTAGATATGTAAAATCTAAAGGTTTGCCACTTCATATCACAAATAATGGTTTGGCTATGAAAGAATCCGACATTTTAGATTTAATTGACCTTAAATTAGATTCATTAATATTTTCCTTTCAAGGTGCCACAAAAGAACAATATGAGATAATGAGAAATAATAATAGATATGAAGAATTAAAAGCCAAAGTTTTAAAGTTTGTTGAATTAAGAGGAAATAATCCTAAACCTTTCATACAGATTTCTTCTACAATGACCAATGAAACAGAAGAACAAATAAAAGATTTTGTAGATTATTGGGAAAAAATTGTTGATTTAGTAACTGTTGGAAAAACAAATTTATCTCGTTTATCGGCTCAGCAAATCAAATCTTTTGAAAACATGGGAAAACTTGAATTATTGAAAAAACAGGAAACAATTAAAAAAATTTATAGACCTTGTACAGAAATTTATAGTAAGTTAAGTGTTGATTGGGATGGAAAAGTTACTGGTTGTTGCAGTGATTATGACAATTTTTTAGTTGTTGGTGATTTAAATAAATCTAATCTTTTTGATATTTGGAATAACAGTAGGGAATTAAAGATTTTTAGAGAACTTCTTAACAACAATAAACATAAATGTTTAACTCTTTGTTCTACCTGTTATCATACTTATGATAAGTTTTGATTATGAATAGGAATAGATTATTATATGGAATATGTTTGGTTTTTCTTATGAGTATTATGATTCCAAATTTAGTTCTTGGAGATTGGTATAATCAGAGTTGGGATTATAGACAAGAAATTAATATTTCAAACACCGCAGGGGATTTAACAAATTATCAAGTCAGAATTGATTTGAATTCAACAAATGTCGGCTCAAATTTCAATTGGAGTAATAACGGAAGTGATATTAGATTTACGAACTCAACAGATGACGAACTTTATTTTTGGATTGAAAGTTGGAGTAATACAACAAATATTTCAATAATTTGGGTGAATGTAACTTCTCTGCCGAATAATCAAAATACAACAATTTATATGTATTACGGAAATTCAGAGGCAACAAGCGAGAGTAATGGAACAGCGACTTTTGAGTTTTTTGATGATTTTGAGGTTGCTGGGGCTGGAGACTGGGTTACAGAAAGTCAATCACCTGATTATGACAGTACAGTTCAGGCAAAAAGTCCGACACATTCTCTTGAACTAAAATATGGCAGCAATGCTTGGGAACAAACCCATATAAGTTTAACACATTCTAATAACATCGCTATAGAATATTGGTCATATATTGATTATAATAGTCTTAGAGTTGAACTTGGCGCTCAAGGTGATGGAACAGAACGATTTCAAGTTATGGTAGGTCAGTCCGCAGGTGGAACGGATATATATTATTATGATAATGGATTTCACGATACAAACATTAATGCAGTATTAGATACTTGGAAAAAAGTAAAATTTTATAATTTTGATTGGAGTGCTCATACATTCACATTTGAATATAATGGAAATGTTGCAAATAATATTCCAATGGATTCTTTATATGGTACATATAATAATAATGAATTTAGACTTACAATTAAAAACGCAGGTGCATATTATGACGATGTCAGAGTCCGCAAATACGCCGACCCAGAGCCAACAGTTTCAAGTTTTGGAGGTGAGGAAAGTGGAGAAGATACGACACCACCAACTTATTCAGATAACTCAACTAATTCAACAATAGCAGGAGCAAGTATAGAACATAGGTTAAAGTGGGAAGATGAGACTTCTTTGAGTGGGTATATTTTTAGTTTTTGCAACGGGACATGGAATGGAAGTGCTTGTGAATTTGGATATTGGACAACAGGAAAAGTTGGAAATGCTCTTTTATTTAAAGGAAATTCAACAGGTTCAGATGGAATAGGAACTTATATAGATTGTGGAAATGACAGCACTTTGCAACCTATAAATGAAATAACAATTGATACTTGGATAAGACCTTCTGAAAAACAAGAGTCTTCTGCTAATCATGGAATTGCTTCCAGTGTTCAAAATTGGAGTATGAGTTCATCGTGGAGTTGGCAGATAAGATATGGTTCTACACCTGATTTAACTTTAGGTTTTCAATTGAATACCAATGTCGGTTCTGGTTGGGTTAAATTAGACCAAAATTTAACAGATAATGTCTGGTATCATATTGTTGCAACTTTTAACGGGACAGATTCAAAAATTTATTTAAATGGAGAATTAAAGGATACTCACCATTTTGGAACTTCTAATATATCTGTTAATCCTGCTAACAAAATTTTGATAGGAAATGAAGGATGGGCTAATTATTTTAATGGAACTATTGATGAATTTAGGTTATACAATCGGTCTCTTAATGCAACAGAAGTAAATTGGTCTTATATTAAAGGTTCAGCAGGATTAATTTCAAATGTTTCAACAACAGGACTTGTAGGTTATTGGAATTTAGATGAAGGTTCTGGAACAATAGCAGATGATTCTTCTCCCGTTGGAACTAATGATGGAACATTGGTTAACTTTGTTTTAGATTTCACAAATGATTCTTGGGTTGAAATGAGTGGAACTTTAAACTGGTCTAATGTTACCAAAACCGTAAGTTCAAATATAGGAGACACAATAGCGTGGAAAGTCTATGCGAAAGACCAAGTTAATAATTGGAATGAGACACCTCTTTATTATTATATTACAACATCAGGAGCAAATGACACAACAGCACCAACATCAAATCACCCTTCAGACGCAAGTTATACTCAAAACTCAGCCCAGACTATCGGGTGGATACTTCAAGATGAAACCTCAGCAGGATATTATTATGTAAAAAGAAACGGAACTATTCAAAACAGTTCAACCTCTTGGACAAATAACACAAACTTAAATGTCTGGGTGAACACTTCAACTGTCGGAAATAACTGGAATTACACAATTTATTTTAATGATTCTGCGGGGAATGAGGGAACTCCTGATACTGTTTTTATTAATATTACAAGTTCAGATACTTGTTCAAACTGCGACGGAACAGGCAACTGTTATTGGGACTGCTCTGATGATTGTGTTATTTCTTCAAATATAGATATGAACAACTATAATATTACAATAAACCAATCCACAACAGGAAATCATACTATTACAATACAAGCTAATGTAACAAATATAGGTTATGTGTTTAAATCAGATTATGACTCTTCAAATATTTGCTTGCTGGCTGTTAAATCAGGCAGTTCTTTTGGTTAATTATGAAAAAAATTCTTTTTTTAGGTTTAATCTTATTATCATTTAGTCTTGTTTCAGCCGATACAATTCCAAAAGAATGGAATTTTTATATAAACAACAAAACAATCAAATTTAATTTTAATGAAGATTATAATTTTACTGGGATAATCTATGCAAATCAAGATAATCTAAACATAAACAATAATTATATTTTTAATTTAACCGCAGAAGAAGGGAAATGCAATGTTTCATTAATCACTTTAAACCCAAACTCAACAAAATGGAACACTTCTTGTCCAAATACAACTGATTGGGTTTATCATAAAATTGGGAATTTTTCCCAGAATATGACATTATATATTGATGACGTTGAAAACCAGACATTAACCCCAACAGATAATTTTATAACCTTTAATTATACAGGGGGATTTTCAACCCATACTTTTGAATTAAATAGTAATGTTTCCACTACCGAATTTTCAGTTTATCTAAATTCCCCAATAAATGGAGCTTCTACCACAGATTTAACTCCAGATTTTAATTTTACCGTAAATGGAAGTGAATCTACTTATGATTGCACTTTATATTTAAATAATACAAACAAAGGAAACAATGCAACAACAAACAACAACACTTTAACAACCATAACTTCTTCTATCCTCTCAATCGGGACTTATAATTGGTATGTTAATTGCACCGCAGGAGGAATTACAAATCAATCTGAAACAAGAACAATAAATCTCTACAATATTTCTTACAATCTCCCAACCATAATGTCCGACACAAAAGTAATAGTAGACCAAGATCAATATTATAATTTCAGTGTAAACATAACCTCAAGTGGAAACATAACCAATTTCAATTTAGATTTCACAGACTATTACAATGAAACAATATACTCAAATAACACTAATTATAATATAATTATAAACATCACAAGTTCACCGCAAACAGAATGGATTAATCTTACAGGAAATACGATAACACAATATGATACTACAGAATTAAACTGTCCCTCAGGATATACAGAATATGTAACCGATGGTAAGGCTTACTGTAAATTTGTAACTGGTTATGATTCTATACGACAATACTATTATATTCAATGGCTAAAAGTTAAGGATAACTCATCAAAAATATATGAAATTAATATGTCAATGCCTTACATTACAGAGGATATGAGTGATTTATATAACTTTAATTATTCAATAAATGGTTCTACAACAAACTTATCCTTTTCAACAGCAAATAAATACCTAATAATTGGCACCAGTCATTCAACATCTTCTCTGTCCGCAGGAAATTATTTAGTTAATATCTCTTTTGAAATAGATGTAACAGGTTCAGGAGGAACAGGAGGAAATACACCAATTCCAATATGCGGAGATGGTGAATGTGAATATCCTGAAAATTTAACAACCTGCCCTGATGATTGTGGAATTTGCGGTAATAATATTTGTGAAATTATGGAAAATGCAACAAATTGTCCTGAAGATTGTATAAGTTATATTAACATGACAGGTGTTTATCCTGAAACTCAACCAGTTTCAGAACAATTTTATGATTATTTATTTTCTGAAATTGGCAGAACACCTTCAGGATTTATATGTTATAGATGGATGCCTATCATACTGATAATCATTATTTTAGGAGGGACTACTTATTATTTAAATAAGAGGAAAGAAAGGATTGTTGAAAAGGTTAGTAGATATTTGAAAAAACAATACTTTAAGTCTTAAATACTTCAAAAAACAAATAATTATATGGGTAGATGGAGTTTGGGGAGCGATAAAATAACACCTGAAAAGGGAATCGCTTATGTGTTCTATCTAATTTCAAGTATAATTTTATTATTCCTGTTAGTAAATACAAAAGAATGGTTATGGGCTTTGATATATTTGAGTTTTACATTAATCTGGTATGTAATGGATTTACAGGATTATAGATTTGGGAAGATTACTTCGGCAAGTACAGTTTCAGAAGAGCCAAGAAATCTAAGACCTTTTAGGTTTTTAAGGAATATTACAAATACCCAATTATTCTTATTTACTATAGTATTATGTTTTGCAATTTTCTTTAATTTAACTTCAAATGGAATGTCTATTATCGGAGTTCCAACTTTTAGTGTTATGAGTGTTTCAAAAGGAGTGTTGTATAATAGTTTAACTACAGCTTTTGTAGCCATTCCAGAAACTCTTTTATTCTTTGGTCTAATATTTCCAACTATTTACGCTTTGATTTACAAAACAATAAAAGAACCTATGACAACTTTATTACTTGCTATTATTTTAGCAAGTAGTGTATTTTCAATATTTCATTGGTCTGTTTATGGTGTAGCTAATTTATCAGCCACAATATCAACATTCATTTTTGGTATATTTAATTGTTTGTGGATATATTCTTTCAGGTCTTCATATAGTTTAATTATGATTCATGCTGTTAATAATTTTGTTGCTGTGTTTTTCTCAATGGCGGTGATTGGTCTTTTGATTTGAATTACTTTCCATAATTAAATTTTTGTCTGTTATACCAATGGATTATTTTTTTTATCTCTTTTTCATTTAATTCACCCCATAATTTTTCAGTAAAATAAAATTCTGCGTTGCGGGATTGAATCGGCAAAAATCCAGATATCCTTTGATGTTTTCCTGTTCTTACAACAAGATCAATATTGTTTTTAACTTGAAGATTATTTTTAAAATTTTCAAATGAATTAATATTCATTTTATCCAAGATGTCGTTAATTTCATTTTCAAAAGAATAATTTAATCCAATATTAATTATCTTTTTACCCTGACCCCTACCCCCCACAGTGTTTTTAGACACCTTTAAAAGTGCTTCAATCAGCGATTTATTGAACTTTGACAAATCGCCAAAAAACCTGATTTGTATATTTTTTAATTCATTTTTTCTCCTGAAAAACTGTTTTGCATTTTTTAAAAACAAATTATGCAATAATTCTATCTGCGATTTTTCCCGTTTCCAATTATTTTCTGAAAAACCAAAATATGAAATCTCATCCACTCCATATCCATTTTCAAAAAAATATTTTGAGATTTTGAAAAGTTGGTCAATACCTAATTGATAAGATTCTTTAAGAGATATCTTATATTTTTTAGAATATCTTCTTGAGCCGTCTGGAATAATTGCGATATGACTAATCATATTGAAAAAATATCAAAAAAATAAAAAATTGTTCGCATATTTAGATCCTTAATTTTCTTAATATTGCTTTTGAAGTAACAATTCCTAAAAAGATTGCTGATATAAACACAGCTATTCCAGGAATTGTTAATTCATACACCAGCACGATTGAAGGTAAAAATATTGTGATTATTGAAGCAAAAAACATTGTAATCAACATTATAGAGATAATGTTAACGACATTTATTTTTTCCTTCACTTTTTTAGAATACCAATATATTCCCACCATAAAAAATAACAGCGAGAACAAGTAGTTTGCTGGCTCTAAAAATGCGGTTGAACTGAACATTGTTGTTATTAATGGATAAACCATTGAATTTAGACCCATTAGTATCAGCATTGCAAAAAATGCCCCTAACAAGCCTGCAACAATATCCTTTGAGTTTAGTTTGTCTATTCTTAGCATAATATATTTTATTTTTTGGGATATTTAAGGAAAAATATTTCACCAAATCCTCACCCAAAATACTAATTTACCTTCAATATCCTCATAATCCAGATAACCATCTTTATAAATATTATTTGTTCCTTTAGTGATCACACCATAATTAAGAACTTCAATAACCTGATGAATTATATCAACACCCATACGGTTAAATATGACCACATCACCTAATTTAATATCATTTTTCACATCAGAAATATTATAATAAATATAAGAATCGTTTCCACTTAAATAATCTCCATACCCCACAGAAGCAAATATTGGAGCTTTATAGTTTTTATAATACCCAAAACCAATATTGCCGAGACTATCTTTCATAGAGTTGCTTCTTGGTTCAATTGAAGTGAAAGAATAACCTAATGCAGAAGGGATAATTCCAAATAGTAAAATTACACTCATCAAAATGGTAAATGCGTTTTTGATACAATCCAATACAGGGAATTTCTTTTTGAACCTGCTTTTATATTCATCTATTTTCTGGATTTTGTTTAGAAATAATTTATGCTCAACCATAATATATATTAATATTTAAGTATTTAAGGACAAAAACAAAATAAAATTAAGCTCTGTTAGAAGTTCCTTCAATGAACAACATTACTGTTAAGAATAACAGCAAATATCCGCTAATTCCCTGCAAAGCTATTAATATAGGTTGAATCTCAAGGAAAGTTCCCATTGCCATCAAAAACGAAAGAATGCCGAGAAATAAACCTATTGAATCCATTGGTCTATCGGTTATATTCTCTATTTTAAATTTCTTTCCTTCAAAAACAGATTCAAGTATCATTAAAACACTTCCTATCAGGAATAGTGAACCCATTGTGAAATTGCTCAGGACAAGATCTATTATGTCGAAAGTTGATAAAGTACCAACCGCCAGGAGTATGAGAACAAATACCCAGCAGGCAGTCATACCTCTTTTTGTCATTGCTTTTGGATTAATTATATTTATCATAATAATATATAACTTTTGGATTATTTAAGCAAATTCATTAATCCAAATATAATAGGTATTAATATTGTTCCAAAAAAATAGAAAACAAGTATGGCTGTACCTGATACTAACAATGAGCTGAAGAAAAATACCCACATTATCAAAAATGTCATTGCCCCGACTAAAAGTCCTATTTCTAAAGCATAATCCTGCAAATCAAGATAAATTAAGAATCTTCGAACTAATAGGAAAATAAATAGAGAGCCTATAAAACACAAAATAAATTTAAAGAAAATAAATGTAGTTATCAAAAGGGATATCAATTCACCAATAAAAGGTATTTCTATCATCATAAAAGGTATTTCTATCATCTTCTTGTATTATTTTTAGGTTTTTTCAATATTAAAATACCCATAATCCCAATCATAAAGATAATTACTGCAATAATTACCATTGTGTCTAAATCAGGCAATCCATTATCAGGAAAACAATCTTCTTTACAAGCAAAGTCTTCACCCTTTTTTTCATACCAATAACATTCACCATCTCCACAATCAGCACAATCTAATCCACAAATAAGAGATTCTCCTTCTGAACAAACACCATCACCACAAGGATTGCAGTCTTCAGGACAATTTGTTGAGTCTTCATATTTTATCTGACAAACTTTATCACCACAAAAACCACAATCTTCGTAGCAACTTAAATAATTTTCATATTCGTCACAGATTCCGTCTCCGCATTTCTCTACTGCTTGACATCTATCATTTTGACATTTTCCACCTGAAATTATTTGGTCACATTGAGTATATTGGATATTACATGAATTGGCTGGTTTATAATATAAAGTATTTTCATCTATACATTTTTGAACTTCTCTTTCTTTGTTTTCGCAAGAAGTTCCAACGGTAAAACTTCCCTCATCCTGTGCAACAATGCAAGAAGGAAGTATTGAATATATTGGTGAAACTGCAACTTCTAATTCAATCCTCCAAGTTCCTGGCACTGCATTATCAGGGACATTGTAATAATATACAAAATTAGCAGACTCTCCACATTTAATATAATCTACACCTGGTCTTATTTCCCAATTATAAAATTGTTGTTCTTCAACCATATTGCCATTAGAATTATAAACTTTTATCGTATATCCATTAATCCTGGTTGGGTATGCAGACAAATCACATAAACCACAATTCATATATTCTAAAGAATCCATCTGAACTGTATCGCCTGGCATTACTTCTATATTTGGCTGAACAAAAGCATATATGGTTGATTTAAATAACCAATCCAAATAACTTGTTTTTTCAACTTTTAAGCCAATATTCCCCTTTTCAGTAAATCCTGAAGCAAAAATAGGATTAATTATTATTCCTTGTATTAATATCAGCCCTATTAATAAAACCAGATATTTATTATCCATATTATAATTTGTATTTTGAACTATAAAAGGAAATTTCACTTAGATCTCTTAAAAGGTTTAAAAGGAGGTGCATCATCAATAGTTACATGAAGTGAACTGCAATGATCTAACATATAACTTCTTAGTAAATTATAAATAATAGGTTCTCCATCTTTGCCAAGTCTTATTACTTGACTAATTATATGTTCTTCGAGATTTTTTTTATTAATGAAATACAAATCTTCATTACCTTTTTTAGGATATTCTAAAAGCAGAATATCATTAATTATTAAATCATCTCTGAAAGAATAAAGATAATTGTTTGTTTTCGGGTCTTTTCCAAATAAAACCATCAGATTTCTAAAAGTGTATGGTTTATTTTCAAAGTATTTTTTCATATCTGGATTAGTTTCGGTTTTGGCTTTTGCAAGGTCTTTATATTTTTGTTTCAATAAAAATACTAAAAATAAGAACTTCTCTGAAAAAAATCCCCTAAAATTACCCATAATTAATAATATTAATAAATATACTTTAAAAAGTATACATATACTGTTACTTTGAAGTGATATATATACTATATATCTAAAAAATAATATGGGAAAATCTAAAACAGATTACAAGTCGATAGCAGTAATGATGATAGCGATGGTAGCAGCGATAGGATTAGCAGGATATATGGGCTTCTTTTCAATGTCTGTAAGTCCATCAACACAACCAGGAGAACCAGGATACACAGAACTTTCAACTTGTCCAACTGATGGAGATAGTGATTTGAAGATAAATGTTTATAACCCATTAAATACAAGTGGCAGTGAAAACTATGATGTAACCTTGTATGGATTTACAGGTGATTCATTAGCTTACACAATTACCGATACAACCAGTCCAACAGCAACTACAGTAAATTGTGGAGAAAATATTTTATTTAAACCTATTGGAACAACAGGTGCATCAGGAGATAAAAGTTACATTGTTTCAGCTTCAGGAACTGGAGGTGACATTAGTGTAGTTGATGGTAATGTAAACATAAAACCAACAAAAGGAACTACAAATGTAATTCTTCAAATGCAACAGCATGCAACTTTGGAATGTAAAGCATACGACAACTTTAACAAAGGATTGATGTATGATAATGGAGACTCTTCAAACACAGATTATGAAACAGATGGAGTTACCTGGACTTCAACAACAGACAATTCAACAGCATATTCAGAAGCAAATGATATAGATATAGATTTCACTTGTAGAGCAATTCAAACCGACACAGATTACAATGATAGAGGAATTTGGGTATTAATAGAAGCTCCAGCAGCTGTTTGGGACGAACCTACAGTTTTGCTTAATGGAGTGCGTTTAGCAGAAGCAACAACTCAACTTAACAATGATGAAAGAAAAGCATACGCAGACTATGAATACGTTTACTTAATTCCACAGAACACTGTGATAGAAGATGGAGGTGATGGTTTTGACCTAACTGTAAGAATGGAGTTATCAGAAGGTGTTAGTTCAGCTACAGCAGACCCTGAAATTGATTTCGCAGTTAGAACACAATACTTATCAACAGATGGAATGTCAGTAAAAGAAGGTTCAGTAACCGATGCAAGTTCACCAGCTCAGATAATCTCACTATACGATATGACTTTGGATGTAACGTAAATTCTTAAATAATTTTTTTATTTTTTTTATTTTTCTTAAATATCCCAAAATATATTATATTTATGAGAAGTCAAAAAATTATTAAATATCATGGCAGGGTGGGTCATCCCGTTATTCACACAGCCAAAAATGGAAGAAAATATATTATGGTTAGAGCCCCAAAAGGCAGAGGATTGAAAAGACTTTATGAAGGTTCTAAATATTTAGATAATGGAAAAACAAAGAAACTAAAACTGTAAATCAATAATTATCTAATCTTTTCCTATCAATTTTTTTCCTTTCAAATTCTTTCAAAGATCTATTCAAAACCCTTTCCACGAAACTACATGGCATTACTCAAAATATAATTAATAGAGTCTTCAGAGAGTCCTATTTTTTTCAGAGAAAGTTTAGTGCTATATAATTTACTCATTTCCAAAATTGATAAATGATTACCCATAATTAAAATAACAAAAAAATTATAAATAAGAATTATTTCTTTATTTTTTTTCTCCAATATGCTTTCAGCTGAGGTGGAGTTTTTTTGCTCTTTAATAATCCTTTTATTGCCTTTTCAGACATCTTCCTTTTCTTTTTTCTTACCATAATCAAAATCTTGAAACAAAATCACCGTTTTCGTGTGTAGCCTTTTACTCTTATTCTTTTGCTACCTACTTTTTTTATGTAACCTTTAACCCTTATTGTTCTTGATTTTGATCTTTTTCTGGATTTTCTTCGTACCATATATAATTATATTTTTTGGGATATTTAAGGAAAATTTATTTTTTTCTTAAATATTTCAAAAAGAATATATATTATGAAAAAAATTATAAAAAGAGTTAAAAAATTTCACAGAAAACATCCAATCAAAATGTTTGCCTTAATAGCAATTATATTTGTAGCTTCAATATTAATTTTCTTTTTTGGGGTTTCCCCCGCATCTATTCTGAAAGATAGTTTGAATTATATATTATTTGCATTGATAACTGGAACTATATTATCAGGGGTTGTGCATAAAATAATGGCTAAAAATTAACTTCGTCAAAATTAAAGGGGTTTATTGTGATTTTATAGAGATTTTTTGTAAAAATAACCACTCTGAATCAATTATTGTTTATTAGCGTGGCGGACAAAAAAGGTGTCTTGTGCGAATGAATACAAAAACATTGTTATGGTATACAAATTGTTAGAAAGAGGATAAGTTTGTAGGAACAGAAGATATCTTGTTACCTCTTTCATCCACCACTATATTATTTGTTGTGAACTACCTCACCCTAAAGGATGAGGCTTCCTGCGAGTGCAATACCTGAATTGGTATGCCTGTTTGTCGCAGATTTGCCTGAAATTCAGACAAGGCTGTCCACAAGCCATTTCGTGATAGGAAACGAGTCATTATATTTACAGATGAATTTTCATCTCTATCCATTTCATTCCCACAATCACATTTCATAGTTCGGATTGATAAATCCATTTCCCACTCTTTTCCACAACAACAACACTCTTTACTTGTCTTATATTCGCTGGTTTCTTTTACTCTTTTACCCACAATTTTTGCTTTGTAGGTAAGAAACCTAACAAACCTTCCGAGTGTTCCTGTGTTTTGTATTGCTCTGTTTAATCCCCTTTTCTTTACACCACCTTTTCTACCCATTTTCTTCACTGCTAAATCACCAACAATTATTGTGTTGGCTTTTGTGTTATCCACAATCTTTCTGCTTAATTTATGCTGAAAATCCCTGATTTGATTTGCAGATTTTCTTTTCATTTTATTCATATTTTTATTTAGTTTATTCCATTTTCTACTCTTCTTTTTGCAGTGGTCTCTTCTTGATTGTATCTTCTTTATTTTAGGCAACCAGTATTTGTCTGGTCTCTTGTTCTTAATTTGCAGAAACTTACCTCTTGAATTTACTGCTGTTATAATATTAGTTATTCCCAAATCTATTGCCTGATACAATCCATTATCAACAAATTCTTTTTCTTGTTTTTCATAGGTTACTGAAATATAAAAATTATTATCTTTTTGATAAACTGAAATCTGATATATTTTATCAAATTTGAATTTCTCTGGAATATCAAATTCTAAATGTTGTTGTTTATCATAATATTGGGTTAATCTAATTTTACCATCCTTAACTTTGAATCCACTTTGATTATAAACCATTGTTGTAAAGTGTTCTTTACCTTTATATTTTGGCGGTTTTGCATCTTTATCCCCTTTTTTCCATAATGCAAAAAATGATTTATAATCCGCATCCAAAGTTCTCAAAATATATTGCAAAACCTTTGAATAAACTATCTTATAATCAGGATATTTCTTTTTTAGTTTTGGTAAATTATTTTGTTGTGAATAATAATTTATTCCTTTTATTCCCAAATCCCAACAATATATTCTTTCTGTTAATGCAAAATTGTAAATTAACCTGCATTTCTCTGACAACTTCCATAAAATATCCTCTTGTTGTTTTGTTGGTTTTATCCTAATCTGCTGTGTTAATTTCATTTTTTACCTTGATTTTCTACATATTTTTTTAGAATAGAAAGACTAACTTGTCCTGTTGTTGCTAAAAAATAACTATCACTCCAAAAACTATCTCCCCAAAGAGATTTTTTTAATTCTGGAAATTCCTGTCTCAAATATCTTGCTGATACCCCCTTGAAAATATTTACTGTTTTTGATAAATCTATTATTGGTTTAGATTTGAATAATATATGTATATGGTCTATATCTGGTTCCTGCATTATTATTTCAATACCTGTTTTGTCCTGTAAATTCCACATTATTTCTTTTAATCTTTCCCTGATTATTTCTGTTTTTAATACAGGTTGTCTGTATTTCACAACCAAAATAAGATGATAGTTCAGAGAATATACACTATGTGCAGACTTATCTAATTTATATTTGGTTACCATATGTTATTATAACCAAAATCCTTTACTATATCAAATCGCTTTCATCCCCTACCTAAAGGAAGGGGAATTCCCACTCATAAAGTTAAAAGTATTTATAAAAAAATTGAAATGAGAATTACTAAAAACAGGGGAACCCCTATTAAGAGAATTATACCTTTGTTATTTTGGATGAAGTTCATAATCCTTCCAATAGATTACTCCAATTCATACTGACATAATGTTTTGCTGGTCTGGTATCAGTCCAGCCAGCATATTGTTGTAATTTATATTCTCCATAACCATGATGCACAACTAAGTGAGTAAGCCTATAATGTCTTAATAAATGTGGATTTAAATTGTATTTATCTAAAATTCTCCAAACTTTCATATAAGAATATGGTATTAATGGTTCTCGTTCATCTTTAGTTTCAACATATTTTAAAATCAAAGATACAAGCACTCCATAAGTATCTAAAGGAATTGGAATATCTTTAAATCTTTTAGTTTTAACTTTTGATTTTTCATTATAGATATTAACCAATAACACTTTTCTTTTTTTAATTTTACCATCTTTTTCAATTGTTTTTTTATCAATTATACTGAATCTTTCTTTAGTTAAAGGTTTAATTGCAGGATATTCTCTATATATATTACAGGTATAATCATATTTAATTAATTTCTTTCTTCCTATTATTTCTGTTATTCTCCCCGCAAGCAAATAAACAATTAATATCAAAAATTGTTCCTTTTGATCTTTAATAGATTTAATAAATTCAATAAACTTTTTTTCACTTGGAATTGGTTGGGTATCAAGCCTGTAATCTTGTTTTTTCCAAGTCATAATATATAATATATTTATTTTTAAATAATTGTAAACAAAGAGCAGTTTGTTTACAAAAAGATAATCTGGGGTATCATCATAATAAATATTTTTCTGTTTTTTAGTAATTATAAATTATACTTAATTACTTAATTAAGTAATTAAATTATAAATACTTTCGATATATCATTATGAGAAGAACTGATGAAGAGATTAACAAAGAAAAAAAATCAATTGAAAATGTTATTTTAAATCAAAAAAAAGATTTTTGTGCTTATGAGATTACTGCTTCAATAACAGGAAGAAAAGATATGAAAGAGTTTTATAGGGTTCATTGGAACACTGGAAAAATTATAAATGAACTGTTGCATAAGAATAAGATAGAAATTGTTAAAGAGGACACAGAGAATTGTCTTAGTAGGAAAAAAGTTATTTATAGGGTAATTAGTAAATGAAATTTTCCATTCTTTTTATAATATTTCGAGTACCATAATCATATATAATAATAAATATTTATATAAGAAATTAATCAAATATTTAATTGTTTTGTAAATGATACAATTCCAAGTTTAAGTCATTCAACCATAATTCTAATTCTTTGGTTTTTATTTTTGGCAATATTTTTTCTATTTTTTTTATATTTTCTCTTTCAATTTTATGTATTTCTTTTTGAACTTTTTTTATTTCTTCCATCAAATCTTTTTTACTTTTCATTTTTGCTGAATCAATGTTTTTTCATATATTTAAAGAAAAATCACCATCCCTCTTTCCTCAAAAAAGGTTCCATCCAGTAATAAATCCTCCCTGCCATATACAACCATACCAGAAAATAAATCAAATAAGCCAACATAAAAAACACAGGTTTACTGACCAACATCCCAATTCCAACAACCAAACCTGCTGGAATTATCGAAGCTACGGTTGTTGCAATACTTACAATTATTCCAAAAAATAATACTTTCAGTCCTTTGAAAATATAATCCTGAGAGGATCTAATTCTGCTCATAATAACTAATGATTTTTTAATTATATAAGAGAAAATAATTACACTGTAATAACCACCTCCGAAAAAAGAAAAAACTAAAAATCAATTAATTTTAGGATATACTATTTTAGATGTTTTATTCTCCTTCTTCTGAAGCATCCTCTTCGTTTTCGGATGTGTCTTCATCAATAGTCAATTTGTCTTCATCTGTCATATTGATATTTCGTTCTTAGTATAATTAAGATTTCGGTAAATTAATATATATCTAACAGAATAGAAAACTATATATAGTTTCACTTTTCAGATTTTCTTATTTTCGCACCATCAAAAATATTGCCATATTCTTCGATATAGCGAGATATTGAATAAGGGTTATTGTCAAGGATTATCACTTTTGCGGGATTTCTTCTATTAACTGCTGTTTCATCTTATAAATATCTGTAATATCCTGGAACCCAAACTCTTATTTTTCGTCCTCTTACAATTTTAGTTGTGTAATGACCAGGTATCCATACCTTAAGTCTATTCTTTGAAGTCCGTTTTATTCTTTTTTCTGCCATTCTTTTCATCTTTTTGTAATTAGGTAATATCATAATAGTTTTTTTATTATTTATATTTTTCAAATAATTTTTTAAGTTCTTTTTCTGCATTTTCATTAAAAGACATTTGACTGATCATAAACATCAATATATCTTTATGTTGAACCACATTTTTCGCTAAATCCAACAAATCTTTTTGAATTTCAAGAATATCTTTACTAAGAATATTCGTTATATTTTTTTGAATATCTATCATTTCTTTTATATGTTTTATTTCCTCATCATTTCCAAATAATCCCATAATTTTAACCTATAATAACTTTTTCTATCAATATATCTTTTTTAAACTTATTTATAATTGATTTTTCTTTACTCATTTTCCACCAAACGACATATTTCAGGATTCTTTTTTTTGAATTGTTTATATTCATAGCTATCAATTATTTCTTCAGGTTTCAAAAGTCTTAAATTCCAACCTCCTCTCCTTACATGAATAATATCACCAATCTCAAAAACCGCTTTTTTATTCATAATTTATAACCAAAAAAAAAGAAAACAAAAATCATTTTTCAGTCATCCTCAACGCTCTCTGGCGCTCTTATAAATAGCAAAATATCATTTAGTAATTCATCAAAATCAGATTTAGATAAAAGATTAGAATTTAATTTAATTTGAAAACTGCCACTACTTCCTGTAAGAATCTCAACATTATTTATTTTTCCATACCACCTACTCCTTAAATTTTCTTTTATCATAGTTTTTCTATATTCTTCATATTTTTAACTTATAACCAAAAAAAAGAAAACAAAAATCATTTTTCTCCCCCCAGCTCCTCTCTTGCTGTCATTCCTATTCCGAGGCAAAATCTTAAACATCTTACCAAACTTCTTGTTTCCGCTACTCTATACTTATGAGGTTCCACCATACTGTTTACATTTTTTTCTGTTGCATCTCCGTAAGCATTGAAAATTTGTTCTGGTTCTGTTTTTGTTGCTGATATTTGAATTGTTGCTTTGAATATCACTATTTCTTTATTATCTTGTTCCACCAATCTTGTATATATATTTAGACGGTTTTTATATCTCTCATGGGCTAATTTTAGAAGTTCTTCAAAGGTAACATAGTCTTTCATTTTGTCTTTAAGATTTGATTTGTCTGAATTATGTTCATCTTTGTATCCTAAAACAGTTCTAAGACCTTTAATTACCTTACTTATTTCTTCTTTATCTAACTCTTTGAAGTCGCTGATTAGTTCTTTTCCCATTGATTTCAGTATTTTTAGAGTTTCTTCGTTTCCCCTCTCTCCTAAATCTTCTCTAAGTTTTTTTGCATATTTTATCTGGGCTTCCGATGGTTTATTTTCTATCATAATCTAACACCTTTTGATATAGCGGAAATCATTATTTTTCGTTCTAAATATGCTCTGTTTATTTCTATTTCTTTCTGTCTATCCTGAATTTCTCTTGCTTCTTTCATTAGTT
>Ga0164318_10001907_pt1 | contig 18982 bp, 13 predicted proteins | sample GuaBasSedimGuay9_FD_113734 | JGI IMG/M metagenome (GOLD analysis project Ga0164318, IMG submission 113734) | Subseafloor sediment microbial communities from Guaymas Basin, Gulf of California, Mexico - Guay9, Core 4571-4, 0-3 cm | ecosystem: Environmental > Aquatic > Marine > Hydrothermal vents... | reverse complement strand
TATTTCCCTGCCAGGTATTTTCATCAATGTGGTAACAAACACTAAACGGTAGCCCTTCACGCATTTTATCAATGTGGTGTCCCTGATTGAAGGCAATGGCCGGGATCGGGTTTCCTGTCCTGTTGGTATGAACGACTGAAAACTTCAGGTGATTGGCACCATTTTTTCCAACAAGCTTTGCATAGCCGGAATCAATCACATTTTTTGTAATAAATACAGGCGACATATTGCCCGGGCCAAAAGGAGCAAACTGTTTCAAAATGCGATAAAACTTAAAATTGATGTCACCAACATAAAGTTCATCATCAATTTCTAATTCAGGAATAAGCATATTTTCAGTAATCCTGTCTTTCGCATATTCTTCGAATCGTTGAATAAATTCATCGAGTTTTTCTGGTTTAAAAGCCAATCCTGCCGCATAAGTGTGACCGCCAAAATGTTCCAGAATATCACTGCAATCATCAATGGCATCATAAATATCGAAGTTTTTAATGGAGCGGGCCGAACCGGTAATTAAACCATCCGCCTTTGTAAGTACGATTGTTGGACGGTAATATTTTTCAATAAGCCGCGAAGCCACAATCCCGATCACTCCTTTGTGCCAATCTTCCTGATAAACCACCGTGGTTTTTTTATTGGGGTCGAGAGAAAGATCCTTCAGCTTTTCAAGGGCTTCTTTAGTAATGTTGCTGTCCAGATCGCGACGCGTAGTGTTTAATTCATTGATGGCAGCACCCAGTTTGTCAGCATATTCTTCATTATTGCTAATTAGAAGTTTGACAGAATCGGTTGCACTTTCAATTCTACCGGCAGCGTTTATCCTTGGACCCAATAAAAACACAATGTCATTTACTGTGAGTTCCCGATCATAAATTAATCCATTAACCGCTTTCTCATTCTTTTTTATTCCTACAGATTTTAAAATAGAATTAATCCCAATACGGGGGTTTTGATTGAGGTTTTTCAGTCCAAAATAAGTGAGTATTCTGTTCTCGCCTGTTAATGGAACAATGTCTGCTGCATTACTGATGGCAACAAGATCGAGACAGGAGAAGACCTTTTCTTCGGGTATCTTCTTTTTTATAGCAATGGCTTGAATGAGTTTAAAGCCAACACCACAACCCGATAATTCTTTGAAGGGATATTCGCAATCTGCTTGTTTAGGGTCAAGAACAGCAGCAGCTTCCGGTACTTTATCACCCGGTCGGTGGTGGTCACCGATAATAATATCAAGCCCTTTTTCGCGGGCATAGTCAACTTTTGCAACAGCTTTAATTCCACAATCGAGGGTAATCATCAATTTAACACCTTCGCTGCATGCAAAATCAATGGCTTTGTAAGAAATACCGTAACCCTCACTATAACGATCTGGAATATAAAATTCTACCTTTTTATAAAATGTTCTGAAAAATGAATAAACCAAAGAAACGGCCGTTGTACCATCCACATCATAATCACCATAAATCATGATTTTCTCGCCCTTTTTAACGGCTGTGATAATTCGGTCAACGGCTTTGTCCATGTCCTTCATCAGGAAGGGGTCGTGCAAGTCTTCCAGGCTGGGACGGAAATAACTTTTCGCTTCATCAAATGTTTTAACACCGCGCTGCATCAACAATTTTGCCAAATGCCCATTGATGTTAAGTGCTTCTGATAAGCTGTTAACTATTTCATTATCATCATGTTTCTTTTGCACCCAGCGCATATCCATTATCAGAAACTTTAGCACGTAAAATTAACCAAATTAAGGCTGGTTAAAGAAGGAGCGATGGAAGAAAAGGGATTTAAGAAGATTTAAAACAGTAAGTATTTAAACCTAAGCAGAATAATTTTAATAATTATTTTTGAAAAGATAAACCAATACAAATTTAAGAGTTCTGTCGCATCGCTTCCACCGGATCGAGGCGGGCAGCAGACCAGGAGGGGACAAAGCCAGACAAAAGGCCAATAAATGCCGAAACCAACAGTCCTAACATTACATTGCCATAGGTGAGTATCAAGTCAAAACTAAACAGGGAAGAAACAACAAAAGTTAACAAATAGACAATAATCAAACCCACTATGCCACCCATTACCGAAAGAAATACAGCCTCGAAAAGAAATTGTACCAAGATGAAATAGTTTTTCGCACCAAGTGATTTTTGAATACCAATTTGGTTTGTCCGTTCCCTTACCGAAACGAACATAATATTGGCAATACCAAAGCCCCCAACCAATAAAGAGAAGCCCCCGATTATCCACCCAACCATTGAAATAACGGCGAATAATTCATCAAAACCTTTGCTGATAATATCTGTTTCGTTCAAGGCAAAACTATCGTCGGCCCTTGGTGGAAGTTTCCTTATAGAACGCATTATTCCGGTTAGTTCGTCTTTCATTTGCTCATTCGTAATATGTGGTTTTGCCACCACAATTATCGTTGATCCAATATTACGCACATCCAAAACATTTCGTGCATAATTCACAGGAATCATCACCCAATTGTCTTTTGAGTTTCCAAAAATATCTTCACCCTGTTTTTTTATTACCCCAATTATATCTAATTTTCTTCCAAAAACCTTGATTTTTCTCCCAACAGGATCAAGTCCCTGAAAAAGTTTCTCTGCTACTTCAGAACCAATAAGCGCAATATTGTTCCCGCTATGCGATTCAATGACGGTAAAATATCTTCCTTGTTGCAAGTCGAATGGCATCACCTCACTATATTCTTGCGATACAGCAACAATCGGTATGCTTTCCATTGAGTTGTTCTGGAAATAAACATTCCGACTTACACTAAACATAAAAGCTGTTTGCTGAACTGTTATGCTCCGTTTTTTTATTTCTGCCATTTCCGATACTTTGGGTTCTGGTCTTTGGTAATATTTCCACCACGGATAATCACCACCCATGGCCCATGGCCACTTTTGGATAAAAAGAACGTTGCTTCCGAGAGAATTAATTTCGCTTTTAATGCTGTGTTCCATGCTGTCGAATACAGTAAAAACAGAAATAATTGAGAATATCCCAATAGTAATTCCAAGAAGAGAAAGTACCGTCCTGACTTTGTTTACAACCAAGGCATTGATAGCAAACAGCAGGCTTTCGTATAAAAGTTTAAGAATAATCATCGGTCAAAATCTATATCAAAAGGAGTGTTTTTTCAAAAAACGCAAAAACCTTCCAAATAAGTATGTAAAAGTAGGATAAGTTTTCATTAAAAGGCGTTAATTTTGCGCAGGCGATTTTGTATTCGAAAGTTTTGTTAACCCTTTAAAAATATTCTCCCTTGAAAAAAATTGAAAACGCATTAATTTCTGTTTATTCCAAAGATGGACTTATACCGGTTTTAAAAAAACTAAATGAGCTGGGAATCAAAATGTATTCAACAGGTGGTACACACCGTTTTATTGAAGAACAGGGCTTTGAAGCTCAAACTGTTGAGTCCCTAACTTCTTATCCTTCAATTCTTGGTGGCCGCGTTAAGACTTTACACCCCAAAGTATTTGGTGGTATTTTGGCAAGAAGGGAAAATGCTGAAGATAAACAACAATTGGCTGAATACGATATTCCGTCTTTCGATTTAATTATTGTTGATTTATATCCTTTCGAGGAAACCCTATTAACGACAGACTCAAGCGCCGAAATCATCGAAAAAATTGACATCGGGGGTATTTCTTTAATCAGGGCAGCGGCAAAGAATTTTCAAGATGTGCTGGTTGTTCCTGCCTCAAACTTATATGGTGAATTATTAAACATTTTGGAAAGCAAAAACGGCGCGACTAATATAGAGGAACGTAAGTATTTTGCGGCCCAGGCTTTTAACATCAGTTCGCATTATGATACTTCCATTTTTAATTGGATAAATCCCGGAAACATAAAGACTTTCAAACAAAGTCAGGGCAATGAAAATGTCTTGAGATATGGAGAAAACCCACATCAGGAAGGCTTGTTTTTCGGAAAATTGGATGAAGTATTTGAACAGCTTCACGGCAAGGCCATTTCCTACAATAACCTGCTGGATTTAGATGCTGCCATCAACCTGATTGAAGACTTTGAGGAAACTACTTTTGCCGTTATCAAACACAACAATGCCTGTGGTTTGGCTTCACGCGATAATCTTTTGCAAGCCTGGACTGATGCACTGGCAGGTGATCCTGTTTCTGCATTTGGTGGCGTTTTGGTAACCAACAAAATTATTGATAAAGCTACTGCCGAAGAAATCAATAAAATCTTTTTCGAGATTATTTTAGCTCCGGGATATGACGATGATGCACTCGAAGTTCTCCAAACAAAAAAGAACCGCATCATCCTGAAAAAGAAACTCTACGGTTTCCCCGGAAAACAATTCCGATCATTGTTAAATGGAGTTTTGGCACAAGACAAAGACAAGAAGACAGAAACAGCCGGTGATTTAAAATGTGTTACAGAAACAGCAGCCTCAGAACGTGAAACAGAAGACCTGCTTTTTGCTAATAAATTAGTTAAACACACCAAATCGAATACCATTGTTTTGGCGAAGAACAAACAACTTGTCGGATCGGGTACCGGACAAACATCACGTATTGATGCATTAAAACAAGCCATCGAAAAAGCGCATAATTTTGAACTTGATTTAGATGGAGCTGTAATGGCTTCCGATGCTTTTTTCCCTTTTGGCGATTCGGTTGAAATTGCTAACAAAGCAGGAATAAAAGCAGTTATCCAACCCGGTGGATCCATTCGCGATAAAGATTCAATTGCCTATTGCAACGAACACAATATGTCGATGGTTTTTACCGGAATCAGACATTTTAAACATTAAAGAATTTTTGTATTTTCGTCCGTTCGAATAGAGAGAAAAATCATGGGACTGTTTTCATTTTTAACTAAAGAAATTGCCATTGACCTGGGAACGGCCAATACAATCATTATTTACAACGATAAAGTTGTTGTTGATGAACCATCGATTGTGGCCATTGAAAGAAATACCGGGCGGATTATTGCTGTCGGAAAACGGGCACAAATGATGCACGGCAAAACGCATGAAAACATCAAAACCATCCGTCCTTTGCGTGATGGGGTAATTGCCGATTTTGAGTCTGCCGAATTTATGATTCGGGAGATGATTAAAATGATTGGTATTAAATCAACATTTTTTACCCCGGCCTTACGCATGGTTATTTGTATCCCTTCGGGTATTACAGGTGTTGAAGAGCGCGCCGTTAAAGATTCGGCCATGCAAGCCGGAGCCAAAGATATTCGTTTAATCCACGAACCCATGGCAGCAGCTATTGGAATTGGAATTGATGTACTGGAACCTACCGGAAATATGATTATTGATATTGGTGGTGGTACTTGTGAAATTGCTGTTATCGCCTTGGGCGGTATCGTAAACAATACTTCAATCAGGATAGCCGGTGACGATTTTAATGCCGACATTGAAGAATATATGCGCAAGGAGCACAACATCAATATTGGTGAGCGAACAGCTGAACGTATTAAAATTGAAGTGGGTGCCGCCATTACCGAACTTGAAAATCCTCCTGACAATTATGAAGTACTTGGCAGAGACATGCTTACCGGTATTCCAAAAGGGATAATGGTCAATTATAAAGAAATTGCCAACTGCCTCGATAAATCTATTTCGAAAATTGAAACAGCAGTAATGAATGCGCTTGAGAATACCCCGCCGGAACTTTCGGCCGATATTTATCGCACAGGAATTTATCTGGCTGGTGGAGGATCGATGTTAAGGGGTCTTGATAAACGGATTAATCACAAAACAAAATTAGCTATTCACGTTGCAGAAGACCCATTACGGGCAGTTGCCAGAGGTACAGGTATTGCGCTTAAAAACTTTGAGAAGTTTCCTTTCCTTATTAAGTAAAAGAAATACTGCGCCCATTAAATTGTAATTTATTTCTATATGTACAATCTGTTGACCTTTTTACGACAGTACCAATTCTTTGCACTTTTTGTCCTGCTCGAGATTGTTTCCTTTTTATTAATATCAAACAGTTATTCATATCACAAATCGTTGCGGTTTAATGCAGTAAGCGATTTAAGTGGAAATTTGTTTAATAATTATAATGACATTACATCTTATTTTTCGCTGAAAATAGAAAATGAAGAATTAATGGCTGAAAATGCTACACTCAGAAACAGCCTTGCTTCTTCGTTTGCATTGACCGATACATCTTTTGCTTTTTCCGATAGTCTGTACAACTACCTCCCTGCTCATGTTATTAGCAACAGTGTAAACAAACAATACAATTTTATGCTGGTAAACAAAGGCTCTTTACACGGTGTTGAAAAAGAAATGGGGGTGATTTCGCACCAGGGAATTGCGGGTATTGTTATTGGCACTTCAAAACATTACTCCCGAATCATGTCTGTTTTACACAAAAATACAAGAATCAGTGGCCGGATTAAAAAAAATAATCAATTGGTAAATGTGATTTGGAAAGGGGAAAACTACCAGAAAGGATTGGTAAATGATATTCCATCCCATATTCGGTTAAATCCGGGAGACACCATAATTACCAGCGGAAATTCCCTGATTTTCCCGGAAGGAATTGTTATTGGAACCGTGATTGACCAAACAATTCCCGATAACAAAAGCCTGGGGGAAGCAACACTGGCATTCTGCACTGATTTTAACAGCCTTCAATATGTGTATTTGATTAAGAATAAAATGAAACCAGAACAGGACTCATTGATAAATAGCAATGTACAATGATTAAATATCAACCAAGTCTCAAATTTCAAAATATCAATGTTCAAATCTCAAAAATTTGGATATTGAATTTTTGGTGTTTATCCATACGGACAAGTTTTGTGATTTGCTTTTTGTTATTTGGTGCTTCCAATATTGCAGTAAATAGTTTGACTGATGAATAACCCCTGGTTTAAATATCCTTTTCGTTTTGTGGTGCTAATGCTCTTGCAGGTATTGGTACTCAACAATATCAATTTGGGGGGATATATTCATCCTTATATTTATGTTTTATTCATCCTGCTGCTTCCTGTCCGTTTGAATAAAAACCTTGTCTTGTTTATTGCATTTTTCACGGGACTGACAGTTGACTATTTTGGAAACACATTGGGGCTACATGCTGGTGCATCCGTTTTACTTGCTTTTGCCAGACCGGGGATTCTCAGCTTGTTTTTTAAGCCTATTGATTTTGGTAAAAACGAGGAAGTAAGTTTATTAAAAATTGGGCTGGGTGGTTTTGCCAGATATACTTTTGTTCTGGTTATCCTTCATCATTCGGCTTTGTTTTTATTCGAGACCCTTGATTTTTCAAACTTTCATTATACGTTATTAAGAATTGGATTAAGTTCTTTGGTTACTACACTTGGTGTTTTGATAGTGATGGTCGTATTCACCAAAAAAAAGTAAGTTTATTCTAAACTATCATTTAATACAGAAAAAATAATTTACAATTATTGTTAAAATACTTCATTGAGCTGTTCCTATTCTTAGTTTTGCAGCTCACCAAATAAAACCACATTAAAATGCGAATACTTTCATTTTCAATAGTTATTGTTCTTTTTGCCGGATTTTTTTCTTCCTGCGAAAACGAAAAAAGTAAAACAAATTACACCATCGACCTAACTGTTTCAAATGCTGCGGATATAACAGCTTACCTGATTAAACGGCGTGATGGTGAAATGATAAAATTTGATTCGGTTAAATTGGTTGATGGTAAAGGAAGCTTTAGCGGAAACATTGGATTGCCCGAGTTTTATTATATAAGCCTGGAAGGTATCAGGGCTTATATTGGTGTTTTTACAGAAGAAGGGCAAATAGCAGTAAAAGTTGATGCAAACAAGCCTAACGAACCCGAAGTTTCCGGTTCATTAAGCCAGCAAACTTATGACGACTTTAATGAATCGATGAGTGGATTTGATATAAGAGCCAGGGGAATTGTTGATTTATACAACCAGGCAAGGGAAGCCGGTGACGAGGAAAAAATGAAAGAGGCCGAAGCTGCCTATGAAGTTGTTGACACTGAGAAAGCAGATTTTGTTACTGTTTTTGTGAACCAGAATAGTGCTTCGGTAGTCGCAGCTTATCTTGTTATGCGCAATACTTATCGTTATGATGTAGATGAACTCGATGCCTTTGTCAAGGGTTTTGACCCTTCTATTTCATCATCATTTTATGTTGAATATCTAACCGAACGTGTTGCAACATTAAAACGTGTTGCTGTTGGGCAGCCTTTTGTTGATTTTGAAATGGTAGATACTGAAGGAAATGCTGTTTCAGTAAGTTCGGTAGCCAAAGGCAAGTATTTACTAATTGACTTTTGGGCAGCCTGGTGCCGACCATGCCGTGCCGAAAATCCAAATGTTGTTATTGCTTACAATAAATTCCACGAAAAAGGATTTGATGTTTTGGGTGTTTCTTTTGACGAAGATCATGCCAAATGGGTAGAAGCGATTGAACAAGATGGTTTACAATGGACACAAATTTCTGACCTCAAAGGCTGGGGAAGTGCTGCCGGAAAATTGTATGGCATTCAGTCAATTCCGCAAAATGTATTGCTTAATACTGAAGGAATTATCATTGAGAAAAACCTGAGGGGCGAGGACTTGCAGAAAAAGTTGGAAGAAATTTTTACCGGTTCATGAGTTCATAAAAGTTCCCGGAACTGATTACCTTAAAACTATTGGGTTTGTATTTTTTAGCAAAGCTTTCGGGAAGTTTTACTTTCTTTTTACTTTTCCACTTAAACTTATAGGTTTCTATTTTATCATTTTTTATTTCTAAAAGGTCTATTTCTGCACCATCATAAGTACGCCAAAAATAGAATTCATTATTAAAACCAAGCGAAATACTTTGCTTTACCCTTTCAGAAACACAAAAATTTTCCCATAAAAATCCAATGTCCGTCCTGTTTTGAACGGGATTGAGATTATTAAGGATGGCATTTCTAATACCATTATCATAGAAATAAATCTTGGTGCTTTTTTTTATTTCATTTCTTAAGTTGGATGAAAACGAAGCAAGTCTAAATACAATAAAGCTCTTTTCAAGTAGCTCAATATACTTCTCGACAGATTGCCTGGAAACCCCAAGTAAGTTTGACAGTTCATTTATTGAAACCTGCGAACCAATCTGAAATGCCAGAGCTTTTAATAGTTTTCTTAAAACAGCAGGATTTTTAATGCGCTCATGAATAAGAACGTCTTTAAAAAGATAATCAGAAGTTAGTTCATTGAGTTTTCTACTTTTTAAATCAACTGCTAAATCAATCAATCCCGGATAACTTCCAAAAATTAATATGTCATTTAGCTTTTGAGCCAATTGCAAGCCTTCTGTCTTTTCGTTTATTTCTCTTAGCGTAAGGGGGAAAACCCTGAATTTAATGTTTCTTCCTGTTAATGCTTCGGTAATATGAGAAGACAATTCAAAACTTGACGATCCGGTTACAATAAGTTTATATTCTGGAAGTTCATCATAAATCAGTTTAAGTGTCTTTCCGATAAGGGGTATATTTTGCGCCTCATCAAGGGCTATAATTTTGTTTTGTCCGAAAAGAAATTTGATGCCTTCCAAATTCTGGTTTTGAAGTGTATCAAAAACATTTGGCAATTCACAATTCAATATTATGGAGCCTTTCCGTTTATCAAGAAACTGATGAAGAAATGTGGTTTTACCTACTTGTCTTGCCCCGTAAATAATTAGTATTTCTCGGGTATTTATCCACTTATCAATTACTTTTTCGAAAATTCGCCTATACATTTTATCCTTCTTTAAATAGCAAAGATAGATAAAGAGGCTTAATTTTGCAAATTATATTGCAAATTTAGGCTTAATTTTGCAATAATAATTGCAAATTCTGGCTTGTTTTGACGTCAAATAGAAAATAACAAGGAAGGTTTTAGTCTACTTCGGTTGGCATTACCAAAACTTTCCGCTTATCGGCAAGGTTAATTTTCTTTAAATAAGCACGAAATTCAGCATATTCGTCAGCAGGAAAAGTTCCTTTATTAATTAACTGTTTCCGCGTATAGCACAGCTTATTCCCATCCATTTTAAAATGCGTATAAAACGCACCATAATCAGTAACTAAAGTATCGTTCCCGGGATGGGATTTAACATAATATCCTTCCGGAATAATAAATTCAAGGCTGTCGATCCGGCTTAATGAGCGGTGGATATAAATATCTGATTCCTGTTTGTTTATTGCCGAAGGAACATCAACTTCAGTACCAAAAAAGTTAATGTCAAATAACAGTCTTCTCCCCATCTTTTTAACATAATGATCAGCCTTAACAAAATAATTCTCAGTAAAATAAGGGTGGTCTGACCTGTACTCAAGCAATGTATATTGTTTGTCGTCAAGCGAAAAATTATTGATATGAATTTTTCGTCTTACCTGATCCATTCGCCGCTTGCCTTCGTAATAATATACGTTTCTCATATTGTCGTAATACAAACCCTGGTATCGGTTTTCAATTTCAGCAGTTGCGTTTCCCTGATCGTCAATGCTAACAACTGCTTTTCTTATCCTCAGGTTATCGTCAATAGTTAGTGAAGGCGTCTTGACAAGTTTACTACCCTTCTCTTTAATAAGCAAAGCTTCCCTGCCTTCAGTAAATGTTCCCATATAACCTGTTGGGGCTCGCTGACTGGTACATTCAAGCCAGATTGTATCCTTGCCATTTGGCACACAAAGTATGGCATGATTAAACTGGTTCGACGGCAATTCCTTTTTGATTTCGCTGGCACTGCTTCCTGCCTTAATAATGACATAATACGATTCGACACCAACAGTTTTAAGCAGCGCATAAGTGTAATTTGTAAGTGCTTTGCAATCGCCATAACCGTTTTCTTCAACCTCCGTTGCAGTAAAAGGTTGCCAGCCGCCAATTCCAACCACAACATTTACATATCTGGTTTTCGATTGCATATATTCATAAACCAAATCTATTTTTTCCTTTGGCCCTTGTGCATCTTTCGTTAGCTCAATAATCTCGTTTCTTGTGGCCTCAGACAATACATCCCGGCCATTGTTTAACGAATAAATCCACGATCCGAAATTCTCCCAGCTTTCGGCATTTCCAAAATACCCATCCATTTCAAAATTCGCAGGTGCGGTCTTTACCGTTGGAACTAAATCACTAAACCGCAAATCATACTTTTCGTATTTGATTGCCTTAATATTTTCAAAATTCCATCGATAATGTATCTCGTTTTTAACATTGTAAACATCTGGTTCTATATCCGTATTTTGGAGTAAATACCTGAGTTTATTGCCAGTGGGTATGTTAACAATAAACACGCCTTCCTGCAATGCCATATCGTATCCGTCAAGCACATAAAAGCTTGGGTAGGATAATAAACCTTTATAAGATTTGGTAAAGGCATATTCTAATGTATATGGATATTTGAAATAATCGGGCGAATAAACAATTTGTCTGATATCGGCAAAAAGAGCACTTTCAGAAAATGACGACATATCCTCAATATCTGTTTTTTTTACAGCTTTTATCTTGTTTCCATTTTTATCATAAATGGTAATATTAATGGAATTGATTTTTGAAAACTTATCGTAAGTCTGCTGAAAATATGCTTTATTCTTATGGCTTTCGTGTAATATGGTGATGGCATATTTTACTTCTAATTCGGCATGGGACGGCGATTTGACAGTAAAGATTTTTTGATCGAAACGAACAACTGAACCCGCATTTTGTTTGAGCTCTTCCGGAACATTTTCAATACTATAATTGGCCTGAGAAAACAAAAGGCCAGCGGGTAAAATCAGAAAGGAAACAATTACAACAAAGCATTTATACATTGTCTTATTCGTTAATGTTGATGATAACCGGCTTGCTTTGGTTGCTCACCACCAGTCCATAAAACTCTTTGATGTTGGCATAAACATCCTCACCAAAAACTACCCGATTGATTAACAGTTTGTAATTAAGAGTAAGTACATTATTGCTAAACTGATACATCATTGAAAACTGGGCTGCCTTTTCGGGTAAAGTTATATTCACCGGATCGGGTAGTTCTGCAACAGTAAAGTTTTCGGGCAATTTTATTCTTATTGTTCCAACATTGGCACGGGTATAAGTAAAGTCAACCGGGTATTTTCTTTCTTCAGATTTAAAAGGATTTTCTTCAATTTGTTCAAACATAAACATATTAATGTAAGCCTGATTATCCATCATTATAACAACATCTTCAATTTCTGCATCATATTTTTCTGAAATGGGTTTATCAAGTTCATTAATGTTTTCAATACTAAAATCTGTAATCGCAATACCATCGTACTTATCCATCAAATTATCTACATAATCCTGCTTACTCAAATAATCTTCAAAATCTATCCGAAAACTATAGGCAGCATAAGCCGCTTTTTTAAAACTTACTTTTCCTGTTAATGTCATATTATCATCAATACTGAGATCGTAATAAGTTCTTTTTGCATATTTTTTTTGCGGTATTAACGAAATCCTTTGCGTACCCTTTCCATCAAGAACTTGTCCGTTGTAATTCAAACACCTTATGGGTAGCATGTCGTAAGGCAACAAATCGCTTGTGGCATCAAGCGGCATGAATTTACCGTCCACTTTTGCGTAAGCCAATACATAGTCTAATTTCCATAAGCTGGGGTTAACAGGGTGTAACATGCCATTTGATCGTGAACTCATAACCAAAGGGTAAGTTTCAATATCCAGTTTCCGCAACAATGCAATAAGCATGAGGTTGATATCGGCCGAATTTCCTTCTTTTTCATCAAGCACGATAGACAAATTATCTTCTGAAATTCCAACACGTTTACTACCATTATATTCTACTAAAGACTTTATTGTTTCTACTGCCATTTTCACTTTTTCAGTCTCATTACCAGCCGTAGCTTCAATTTCCTTTACATATTTATTCAAAAATGAATTTGACCAAATCAATGCTTTTCCAAAGCTCGACCTTTTATCTAAAAGATTATCAATCGATTTCCACGAATAAGCATATTCCATAGGATAGTAACCAGGAAAATGAGTTTCGGAAATATCGAATTCTATTCTTGTCCGGTAATTTTTGTCGGAACTTAAATAAGCTTCGCTAATAAATGCCGGTACGTTTACGGCCATCCAGTGGTTACGGCCAACTTCTTTCGGACGAATAATTCCACCAATTTGTTTTCTGAAAGTCAGGTTATCACTGTCACCCAATTCTATTTCGCTTTTAACAACCGGTATTGATTTTTGAAAATACCAGATGGAAGGAAAACCGGCATATTTCATTTCGATATCTATTACCGAACCAACTTTTACATCAGGCATAGCTACATTATAAACATAACTGTATTCCCACATTTTTTCCTTGAAAATTGATGATTTACCCAATTTAGATTCAACAATTTTTCCATTTTCCAGGTTGTAGGTTTTGCCTTTAAATGTACTGGTTGCAGAAGCATAAAACTTATTGTCGGCCATAAAATAGCCTTCCTTTTTCAATATTTTAATTCTTCTGAATTGAACATACTGGTGATTGATGCCATCATAATAACCTCTTTCGTACAAAATCACAGCGGTAGCACTTGTGTCCAGTTCATAAATCTTCATTTCAACTTCTTCTATACTGACTTTTCCAAACTTGATTTTCTTTTCTTTGGCTAAAGCGTGGGTACTAATTAATAAACCCATCAAAACAATAATTGTAATGCTTAATTCTTTTTTCATTGTGAATTGGTTTTTGGTTTAAGAAAGGTGAATGTTGAAATATTTCCCTTTACGGATGCTAATATCAGCTATTTATGCCAATTATTAAGGGTGGGGATTTTACTCTTTTTTATAAAAAACAATTTGAATTATTCAATGAATTGAATTACAAGGAGTGAGGCCAAAAGAAAAAATGCCTGAACAGAATACTTATTTAAAATTTAGACCAATTATAAATAATTAGTCACCAATTATTTAATTTACTTCCGTTTTTTCCATTGTTGGCTGAAAGATTTTTTGGCCATTTTAGGAAGATCACGCCGTGGTCCCCACATTTTAGAAGCAAACATTTTACCCAATAAGTTTTTGGTACCTCCGGATACCATATCCAATTTTTTTCGTGAACTCAATGCCGTTGTTGACCATTTAATGCCCTGTTGTTCCCAAAAGGTGAAATAACCTTTCTTGACAGCTTCGTTACGGTTGACAAGTAATAGTTCGTGGAGGGGTATTTTAACCGGACAAACTTCGTCACATTTTCCGCAAAGCGAAGATGCAAAACTTAAATGTTTGTGTTTTTCAAAACCTTTTAAATGGGGCGTAATTACTGCACCAATAGGGCCACTGTAAGTTGTATTATAAGTGTGTCCACCAATGTTTTTATAAACAGGGCAAGCGTTTAAACAAGCTCCACATTTAATACAGGACAAAGCCTGGCGCTGGCGTTCTTTCTCCAACAATTTTGTACGCCCGTTGTCAAGCAATACCAAATACATTTCTTCAGGACCATCTTTTTCATTTCTTCTTCGGGGGCCACTAATAATAGAATTGTAAACTGTCATTTGCTGTCCCGTACCATGTGTTGCTAATAATGGCCAATACAAATCCAGATCGGTTAAATAAGGAATAAGCTTTTCGATACCGGAAATGGCAATATGTACTTTTGGAAAAGACATAGACAACATGGCGTTTCCTTCATTTTCAGTAAGGGCTATCGATCCTGTGTCAGCAATCAAAAAATTAGCTCCGGAAATACCCAAATCGGCAGCAACAAATTTTTCGCGCAACAATTCCCGCGTATAATTTGTTAACTCCTTAGGACTTAAGTTTTCAGCAACATCAAATTTTTCGTGATAAAGTGCTGCTACATCTTCTTTCGACATGTGCATGGCAGGTGTAACAATATGATAAGGTTTCTGACCTGCTTGCTGAACAATGAATTCCCCTAAATCTGTTTCAACCGATTCGACACCATTTTTCTCCAGAAAATCATTCAATTCAATTTCTTCGGTAATCATCGATTTTGATTTGACCATTGCTTTTAAATCATGTGATTTTACAATTGTCAAAATCTCTGTCAACGCTTCTTTGGCGTCTCTTGCCCAAATTATTTTTCCGCCATTTCTAATAAAATTATTTTCAAACTCAACAAGGCGTTTGTCAAGTTCATTTATCGTTTTGTATTTTATATGACCAGCCCTGCCTTGGGCAAGGTTTAAGTTTTTATAAATTCCTTTGCCCTTTTTAACAGCAACATCATATTGCGAAATATTAAATTTGATCTTTTTCCTGTGGTCAAGGTCAAATCCTACTTTTTCGGCAGCCTTAAGAAATTTTTTATTTTCAGAAGAAATTTTCAATGTGTTATCTATTTAAGTATTTGAGCAATTTTTTCGACACGTTGTATGTGTCTTCCTCCTTCAAAATCTGTAGACAGAAAAACCTGAACCATTTCCCAGGCTGTTTCAAATGAAATAAATCTTCCGGGAAGCGACAAAACATTGGCATCGTTATGTTGGCGTGTAAGCATTGTTTGTTCTTTATCCCAACAAAGTGCTGCCCTAACATTTGGATACTTATTGGCTGTCATTTGTGCACCATTTCCACTGCCACACATAATAATGCCTTTTTCAATATTTCCATTGTTTATTTCAAAGGCCAGTGGATGAATAAAATCAGGATAATCTACACTGTCTTCGGACTGTGTTCCAAAATCCTTAATTTCGTAATCTTGTTCCTGAAGCTTTTGTTTTATGAATTCTTTCATGGCAAATCCACCATGATCAGATGCCATCGCCAACATGCTGCCAACTTTTGTCATTGTTGATAAATTTAAGGAACAAAATTAAATAAAAATAGAGCTATGCTGCAAACAATCTGAAAATGAAGACAATTATTAAAAGGCGATTATAAAGTCTATTTTCTAATTAATTCAATTTCAATTTTTTATTACTTATGAATATAATGTTGTTAATATCTGCTTATTTTTGTTGATAAATAGATGATAAAACCGGGCTTATCAACATTCAAAATCGAACAATTACAACAATCACAAATATGGCTGTTTTTATCAAATTTTATGAGCAGTAATCAACAATAAAAAAGGGACAATTATATTAAGTTTTATCAAACATTACAGATATTAACACAATGTTCATTAAACATTCAAAAAACTCATTTTAAATAATTTATACTTGAATAAATCCGTTATAAATTGTTAGTAATATTGCATTATCGACAAATCCAAATAAATAGTAAAGAAGTAATACAACATATGAACAGCATATTATTATTATTAAATTAAATATTTAAAATATAATAAATAATATAGCTTATTGTTAATTATTGATATTGAACAAACCATGAATTATAAAAAAGAAATAATCCGTCTTAAAAAAGAAAAAAATGTTTTGCTGCTGGCGCATTATTATCAAATACCCGAAATTCAGGATATAGCCGATTATGTGGGCGACAGTTTGGGACTGGCACAAAAAGCTGCTGAAGCCAAAGTTGACATGATTGTTTTTGCCGGCGTACATTTTATGGCCGAAACAGCCAAAATGTTAAATCCGGAAACGCTGGTTGTATTGCCAGACTTAGAAGCCGGTTGTTCATTGGCCGATTCGTGCCCTCTGGATGATTTTAAGGCATTTGTTGATAAGCACCCAGACCATATTGTTATTTCTTACATAAATACCACAGCGGCCATTAAAACAGTTACCGATGTGGTTTGTACTTCTGGAAATGCCGTTCAAATTGTAGAGTCTTTTCCAAGGGATCAGAAAATAATTTTTGCTCCTGATAAAAATCTCGGAGGATACATCAACAACATTACCGGAAGAAATATGGTATTGTGGGATGGAATCTGCGAAGTACACGATATTTTAACAACGGAAGCCATTATTAGTTTAAAGGAAGAAAATCCAGATGCCAGTCTTGTTGCTCATCCCGAATGCAATGCCGCAGTTCTTGAATTGGCAGATTATGTTGGTTCAACTACCGGGATGTTAAAATATACGGAACAAAGTAATCAACAGAAATTTATTGTGGCTACCGAAACGGGCATTCTTCATCAAATGCAAAAACTTTCACCCAATAAACATTTTCTTGTAGTGCCTTCTGACGAAACTTGTTCGTGTAACGATTGTCCCTATATGAAATTGAATACAATGGAAAAACTATATTTGGCGTTAAAAAATGAAAAACCAGCAATAGAACTTGATGCAGATCTTATTGAAAAAGCAAAAAAACCAATTGAACGCATGCTTGAAATTTCTAAAAAATTGAAACTGATTTAATGCAATATCTTTTGAAATACAAATCCATTAAAACAGACTTATTACTTTCATTAGTAATGTTTTTTATATTGTTAAGTTTCAACAGCTTCGCGCAAGAATCATCAAAAATTAATCCCGATGGTTACAATAAGTTTTATTATAAAAGTGGAAAATTAGCAAGTGAAGGAACAATGCGTGCCGGTAAACCCGATGGTTATTGGAAAAACTACCACAAAACAGGCGGACTAAAATCAGAGGGAAACAGAAAAAATTATCTGTTAGACAGCGTTTGGAAATTTTATGATGAGCAAGAAAAACTAAGTTTGGAAATAACTTATAAAGCAGGGAAAAAAAATGGATTCCGTTATACGTACCAGGGTGAAGAAACCACCAAAGAATATTTTGAAAATGATTTAAAGCAAAACTATTCTTATGTATTGTATGCCAATGGAAAAGTTAAAATGAAGACACCATTTATTGATGGTTTGGAAATAGGAAAAGCCATTGAATACGACAGCAGCGGAAACATTATACAACTGATTATTTATAAAAAAGGCTATGTAGTAGAAAGGGAGCGTATTAACCGTTACGACACGAAAAATATGCCGCATGGAAAATGGAAATGGTTTTTTGATGATGAAGAAATATTACAATCGGAAGGAAGTTTTAACCATGGATTAAAGAATGGCTATTTTAAGGAATATGATAGGAATGGCAATCTTTTATCGGCTAAAAAATTTGTGAATGGGGAAGAAATTGAAAAAGCCGAAGAATTGGTTAAGCTTGATATTCGCAGGGATTATTATCCAAATGGTAAACCAAAAGTAGTAGCTACTTACAACGAAGATGGTATTCCCGAAGGGGTTCGCAGAGAATACAATCCTGATGGAGAAGTTGTACGGGCTTATGTTTTCAGAAAAGGAAAAGTTGTTGAAGAAGGCATTATTACCGATGCTGGTGAAAAAGAAGGAAATTGGAAAGAGTATTATCCGGATGCCCAACTCAAGGCCATTGGATATTATCGAAATGACAACAAACAAGGCGAATGGAAATACTATTATCCAAATGGACAATTGGAACAAATTGGAAAATTTGTGGATGGAAAACCCGATAGCATTTGGAATTGGTACTACCAGAGTGGTGAGTTATTGCGCGAAGAACATTTTTATAATGGACTTGCTGATGGCTTGTTAACAGAGTTTTCTCAAGATGGCCTGGTTATTACCCAGGGCGATTATATTGAAGGTGAAAAAGAAGGAATTTGGGTTTATACTGTGGGCGATAACCGCGACGAGATTGAATATGTTGATGGCCTGCGCAACGGCTTGTTTAAATCGTATTACAAAGACATTACTGTTAGTTACGAAGGAAAATTTGTTGATGACCTGCCCAATGGCGAGCACAAATGGTTTTGGGTTAATGGTAAAATTAAAAAGCAGGGAAAATATGTCATGGGAAGAAAAACCGGTGATTGGAAAAAATATGATTTCGATGGCAATCCTATTATCACAATTTCCTATAAAAAAGGGAAAGAAGTAAAGGTTGACGGGATAAGTGTCGATATGGAAAAATAGAAATCAGAGTTTTTATATTTACTTATTTAGATTGATAAATATTAATGATTACCAACTCTTTCTCTGGTGGAAATATCTATATTCGCCGAATTAATTTCAATAAAAACGAACTATGAAAAAAATAATTCTCGCCTTTATGGCATTGGCAATTGTTGCTGTTTCCTGCGACAACAGCAATACAAAAACAGAAAGTAAAGTAGCAACTGAAGAGGT
>Ga0164318_10001905_pt1 | contig 18987 bp, 16 predicted proteins | sample GuaBasSedimGuay9_FD_113734 | JGI IMG/M metagenome (GOLD analysis project Ga0164318, IMG submission 113734) | Subseafloor sediment microbial communities from Guaymas Basin, Gulf of California, Mexico - Guay9, Core 4571-4, 0-3 cm | ecosystem: Environmental > Aquatic > Marine > Hydrothermal vents... | reverse complement strand
TGTTTGGCTCATTTTTTAGCTCCTTTTTGCCCCATAGCTATGGCTATGAGCCTGCAAACGAGCTAAAAACTGTTCTCAAACCTCCGAATTTTCGCTTCAGTCCGTATAGTCCGACAGCCTCCTGTGCCATCATTTTAAAACTTTCATAACAACCAGGGTGACATCATCATTAAAATGGCGCATGCCGGTAAAAATACGTCCTTGAATCATAATCTGGTCAATCAATTCTTGTGGATTTAAATCATCGCACTCCTCAAGTACCTTGGCAAGTCTCTCAATGCCGAAAAAGACTTTATCTCTATTTTCAGCTTCAATGATTCCATCGGTATATAAAAGCAGGATATCCCCAGGATCAAGGTCGGTCGCTTTTTGCTCAAAGGTAATATCCTCTTTGATGCCAAAAATTAAACCTTCAGTATCCAGGGTTATAAGGTGCCTTTTCCGTTTTTTCCAGAGAAGGGGGGTGTTGTGCCCGGCGTTACCATAAATTAAGCGGCGATTGACAGGATTATATTGCAGATAAAACATGGTGACAAACAGATCAGAGCGATCCAGATCCTTGAGGAAATAAGAGTTGAGAGCTCGTAACATCTCGGCCGGTTGTTTGATACTTTGCATCCGGGCATGGATAAAGGTGCGCGTTTCAGCCATGATCAGCGCTGCACCAATGCTGTGTCCCGACACATCAGCTATGATCAGATCATAAGATGAGCCGTTGCGGTCAATAACGTCATAATAATCTCCTCCAACCTGATGTGCCGGGACACAGAGCCCGGCAATGGAAAGATCATCCAGATCGGGAAGGTTTGCCGGGAGAAGGCCTTTCTGGATATCTTTGGCAATCTGCATTTCTCGCTCTTGTTCACGAACTTGCAGTAGCTTCTGCAGTTGTTGATCATTGCGCCAGGCAATGCTGATCTGTCCTGCAAGGTTCTCAAAAAGAGCAATGAATTCCTTGGTAAAGATCCCTTTTGTCGTTTTGGAAAAAGCCGACAGAATTCCGATAGGCTCTCCTTCAAAAACGATCGGAGTATGGGCTAAACAGGTAATTCCATCGCGCTTGATAGGTTCTGCTGAAGCTGGCTTTTCGCTATTGTCGGTGTCATTAACAACTGTGGTGACATTAGATCGAAATGCCTGACCTATATAGGTATCCATATTGAGATTACGTTCAAATTGACCAAAATGTTCTGAAGATTTGCCGACCAGACTTTTGACCATCAGCGTCATCGATTCCGGTTCTAGAAAGCGGATGACACAGAGATCAAATTTGAATTGTTGAGCGAGCAATTCCAAAATATTGTCGAGAGTTTTCTGGAAATCTCCTTCGCTGGAAACAATCTGTGCTGTTTCGTACAATACACTCAGTTGTTCTCGGCTATCGGCATGACTGATGGTGACGGAGCCGAAGATATCAAAAACATCCTCCATTTCACTGCCGCGAGCAGAGAGGTAGTTTTCCAGAATGATGCGTGCTGGAGCTGCCCCCACATGTCCTGCCAGGGTTCGTTCGGTAAAATTTTTCAGGTTTGGAATCTCGTGATCGGAAAGACCCCCTTTAGTATTAATCTCCTGCAGACTTAAATATTCAGAGATGGCATCCTGGGCCGATTTTTCGCCGATAAATTTGGACATCAGCTCAACAAATTCCATAACGGTTGGTGCTTTACTGATCCGTTTTAGTTTGCCCGGTTGTTGTGGCTGTTCGACAAAAATATCGACAAATGCTTCTGCCTGAATTGCTTCTGATTCTGTCTGTTTAGCGAAGAAAGATAACGTCAAATAGACCGCTAAATTGAAAAGCATACTCCAGAAAAGGGAGTGGGTATAAATATCAAAACCACGCAGACCAAACAGTTCCAAAGGTTTTAGCAGGTTGATGCCAAACAGGCCATTTTGCAGAATATCTGAGTGGAGCCAGCCGGAACGGACAAATGATGGGATGAGAAGAGTGTAAAACCAGAGGATAAAACCAAAACTGACTCCTGCAATGGCAGCTTTATGGTTGGCTCTTTTCCAGAATAGCCCACCGATGACGGCAGGGGCAAACTGCGTTGCTGCAGCAAAAGATATCAGTCCCATATTAACCAAGGCGTAGGAATCACCAATGACCTTGAAATAGAAGTAACCGATACAGATAACTCCGAGGATACCAAGGCGTTTGATATTGATCAAAGTTCCGGAAAAATTCTGCGTCTGGATATTCATTTTTAGAATGACCGGCATGACCAGATGGTTAAGGATCATCGTTGCTATGGTGACCGAAGAAACCATGACCATGCCGGCAGAGGCAGATAAGCCGCCAATAAAGACCAGTAATGCCAACCAGGGGTGTCCCGAAGAGAGTGGCAGAGTCAGAACAAAGAAGTCAGCCTGGCTGGTGTCGCCACCGTTGATTATTAAGCCCCCGAGGGCAATCGGCAGGACAAACAGGTTCATCAGAAAAAGATAGGCCGGAAACTTCCACATTGCTGATTTGATATGCTGTTCATCAACATTTTCGGTAATCATGATATGAAATTGACGGGGTAGAAACATGACCGCCATCATCGACAGAACAGTGAGTGTGAACCACTTGGTGTATGGGGTCTGTTCGGTCCCGAGAAGGAGCAGCTCGCGACGTTCTGGAAACTGTTCATAAAAACGTTGGAAAATATCGATGAAACCATCAAACAGGCCATAGGTGACAAAGATACCGACGGCAAGAAAAGCGACCAGCTTGACCAGAGATTCAAAAGCTACCGCGACAACCAGTCCTTCATGCTTTTCAGAAGAATCAAGGCTTCTGGCACCAAACAACATGCCGAAAATGGCCAGTAGTATAGCAACGAAAAATGCTGTGTCTATATTCTCTGGAAGTTTAGCGGCATAATCGTACAGGCCAGTACCGTGAGCAGTTAAGGGTGCGGAAAGAATATCTAATGTTTTGGAAATGGCTTTCAGCTGCAGGGCTATATATGGGGTAATACCGAATACCGCAAACAGGGTGACGATGGCGCCAAGAACAGTGGAACGGTCATAGCGGCTGGAAAGAAAGTCGGCAATACTGGTAATATTCTGTTGCTTGCTGATGCGCACCATCTTGCGCAGTAAAAACCACCAGGCAAATGCAATCAGGGTTGGCCCCAGGTAGATCGGGAGAAATTCCAGACCGCTGGTTGCTGCTTTGCCGACGCTGCCATAGAAGGTCCAGCTGGTGCAATAGACAGCAAGAGACAATGAATAAACATGTGAATTTTTTAGCAGGCAGTGGTCTGTTTTACGGCATTTTTCAGCGTACCAGGCAACCAAAAACAATAACGCAAAATAGCCAAGTGAGACAAGCAGAACCGTTTTAGCAGAGATAATCGATGTGAAGAGGATGGTCTTTGCCGGAATCATGGGTCGCCCTTGTCGACCACTATGTCGGAACTATCTTGCGAGCCTTTTTCCATGTGACGCGCAAAAAACCAGATAACGGCTATTGAGGCCGGCCATCCGATAAAGAAATAGAGAACCAGTATTGGGATACCGAAAATAAGCTGTTCGGTGTTGAAAATATGGATAAAGGGGAAATTGATCATGATCAAGCCTAGAATCAGACAGAGGACCCAAGCTTCTCTGATCGAATTTTCTTGTGACTCTTTCATCGTCAGACCTTTTTCTGATTAAATCCACAACGATGCTATCCAAAATCAGATAAACACTCTATAGACTAATCCTGAAAGAATATAATTACAATAATTATAATCTTCACATGGTATGAATTTACCAGAAATTTCAACGCTGTAAAGTTGGTCAGACGTTTTTTTAAGGGTTTGACGGTCGGGAAATGAGTATGCTACTTATCGATACAGGCTTAGCCCGCATATTTTGTTTTTTTATAAGACCATCATCGATGGGTAATAGTCTTTATCCTGTTGCCGGTCTGAAGGAATGTTTTTTTGAAGATTGAGTCTATTTTGAGGGTTAAAAAAATAGTTTTCAGCCTGCTTCCCATCCTGATGATTGTTTCCGGTTGTGTTGCTGTGAATCAGCCTGAATTGCCTGTTCAGGAAAAAGCCAGTTCTGTTAAGTATCATTCGCAACTGGTTGATCCTGCAGCAAAGGCCCTTTTTTCTTTCAGTAAATTCAGAATGCTCGGAGCTGAAAATCACTGGGAAGAGGCGATTGCTGCCCTTGAGCAGGCAATTAGTTTTGATCCCCAATCTGATTATCTGCAGCTGATTCTGGCTCGAGCTTATCTGCACCGTCAACAACCGGAGCAGGCGGTTGCCGTTTTGGAATCTCTGTTGGCCAGAGATCCAGAGAATGCTACAGGTCATGAGCTGCTGGGGGAGGTTTTTAGCTTTCAACAAGAGTATGTTCCTGCGATCAACCATTTTCGCCGGGCATTACAGTTGGATCCGGATAATGCGGTATTGCCGTTGCGCCTGGCGATGGTGCTTACCCGACTGGAGCGGCAGGAAGAGGCGATAGTCGTATTGGAAACACTGCTTGAGCAGCATCCAGAAGGCGATCTTGCCCGGCTCAACCTGGCACGTCTTTATCTGCTGGAAAAACAGACGGATAAAGCGGCAGCAGCCTATCAGCAGTTGTTGACGCAGCAGCCGGCCCAGGGACAGGTCATTCTGGAATTTGGAGAATTGCTGGAGCAGGAAGATTCCACTGCTGCCTTTGAGCTGTATCAATCCTTCATTGATCAGAATCCAAGGGAGGTGGCGGTTAGACAACAACTTGCACAATATCTTCTTGAACAGAATCGATTGGACGATGCTCTCGTACAACTCAAAGTCATCCAACAGCAATTTCCCGATAATTTAAAAATAATCAATCAAATCGGATTGGTTCAATTGGAATTGGAACAATGGGTTGAGGCTGAAAATACCTTTCGTCTGTTGCTGGAATCGAAAGATGATCAAGAAAACCGTCGTTATTATCTCTCTCTGGCGTTATCAGAGCAGGGGAAGTTTTTAGAGGCGATTGCTGTTTTAGAGCCACTATCCAGTGCTTCACCGATTTATACCGAGGCGGCATTGCAGTTGGCCTACCTGTACAAACAAGCGGATCAGAATGATCAAGCCATTTCAATCTTGCAGCAACTACTGGCACAGGGGGTAGAGCGACCCGATTTATATTACTATCTCGTTGTTTTTCTCGATGATAGTGGGGATTATGAGCAGGCTGTTGATGTCGCACTGATCGGAGATAAAAAATATCCCGAAGATGTTCGCTTGCTCTACCAGCTGGGGGTGCTCTATGAAAAAATGGAACAGCATCAGTTAGCCATGCGGACGATGGAAAAGATTCTGTTATTGGACGATAGTCATCCTGATGCATTGAATTTTCTCGCCTATGGGCAGGCAGAGAACGAAATTGATCTCGATTTAGCATTGTCCCGCGCACAAAAAGCGTTGGCAATAAAGCCCAGTGGTTATATTGTTGATACTCTGGGGTGGGTGCTTTTTAAGATGGGCCGTTATTCTGAAAGCCGTGAGCAACTTGAAAGGGCGTTTGAATTACATCCTGATGATGCTGTCATTCAAGAGCACTTGGGGGATCTTTATCGTGCCATGAACCTCTGGGGAAAGGCTGAGTCAGCGTATCGACAAGCATTGAAAATAGATCCTCACGCGACGCAGGTTAAAGAAAAGCTTGAACAACTATCCCTGGAGGGGCATTGATGCGCTGGTTGATTTTATCTCTGTTTGTTCTGCTGGTTGGTTGTATTCGTCCGTCGGATCCGGTTTGGACCGAAATCCCTACGGCACAGCAGTTACTGGATAGCCTCAGCTCCGATTCAAAGCCTTACACGACGCTGGATGCCGCTGCAAGTGTGGCTTTGACCACCGGAGAGAAGTTTTTTTCCAGTCAACAGTTCCTCTTATTGCAAAAGCCGGATCGTTTACGGGCTGATGTGCTTACCGGATTTGGCCAACTGGTTCTCCAGATTGCCTCTGATGGTGAAATTTTGTCGGTATTTCTCAATACGACTGTTCCTGCCAGGTTTCTTCGTGGTTCGGCCAGTTATGAAAATATTTACCGCTTTATCAAGGTTCCCCTTGCAATTGAAGATTTACTCACCCTGTTGCTGTACGAGCCGCCGCTGATCGTTTATCAGCACAGCCGCGTTACTGTATCGGGAAAAAACTTAATATTGACCTTGCTGGGTGCCAACAATAACCGTCAGGAACTGTTGTTTGATCAACAGCTCAGAGTCGTCGGTTGTCGCTATTTTGCTGCGGGGGAAAAGTATCTGATTGTTGATTACCAAAAGTTTTCCAAGGAAAATCAGTTTCCACAACTGATCCAGCTTGCAATGCCAATGGAACAGACTCGGGTTAAGGTGAAATTTTCTGATCTGAAGGTCAACACGAGGATTGATCTTGCCCGGTTTTCCTTGAAAGAGCATGTGAATATCCCGATTGAAGAATTGCCTGACTGAACTGGTATAAGTTGATGAGAAATACTTTCACCCGTAACTTTTTATTTATCACTATTGTTGTGTTGCTGCTTGGCGGTTGCAGTAACAGTAATGAAGCGAGCCACCCGGGAATTGTAGCGGCAGGTACCCCGGAATATGGTGACACTTTTATTGAATCTTCAATCGGGGATGCCAGCACTCTGTTGCCGGTTCTGGCTTCAGACTCCGCTTCCAGTTCGATCAATGGTTTGATTTATAACGGTTTGGTCCGGTACGATAAAAATCTGCAGATAGAGGGGGAACTGGCTGAATCCTGGGAGGTTTCAGAGGACAATTTGACCATCACTTTTCACCTGCGTCAGGGTGTGACCTGGCACGATGGTGCACCGTTTACTTCTGCAGATGTGAAATTCAACTATCAGCTTTATGTCGATCCCAAAACTCCGACAGCTTATGCCGAATCATTCAAGCAGGTGACCGGGATAGAAACGCCTGATTTTTACACTGTTATCGTTCATTATGACAAGCCTTATGCTCCGGCATTGATCAGTTGGGCGACGTCAATTCATCCTCGCCATCTGTTGGAAGGTGAGAATATCACCAAGAGCCTGCTGGCACGCAAGCCGGTTGGCACTGGCCCCTATCGGTTTATTGAGTGGCTGGGAGGTGAGAAAATTGTTCTTGAGTCTAATCCTGACTATTTTGAGGGACAACCATATATCAAGCGAGTGGTATATCGAATTATTCCTGATATTTCCACTCAGTTTCTTGAATTGCAGACTGGCAGCCTTGATTATATGGGTCTTTCACCATTGCAGTTTGATCGCCAGACAGATACCCCCGCATTCAGACGGCTGTATAATAAATACCGGTACCTGAATTTTGGTTATACTTACCTCGGTTATAACTTAAAACGTCCGCTGTTTCAGGATAAGCGCGTCAGACAGGCTCTTTCCTATGCCATCAATAAACAGGAACTTATTGATGGTGTCCTGCTGGGGTATGGTAAAGTTGCAACCGGGCCATATAAGCCGGACACCTGGGTTTATAATGGTAATGTTCCAAAATATTCGTATGATCCAGATAAGGCGCGACAGCTTTTGGCCGAAGCTGGCTGGCAGGATACCGATGATAATGGTATTTTGGACAAGGATGGCAAGGAGCTGGCATTTACGATTGTTACCAATCAGGGCAATGATCTGCGCTCGAAGACCGGTGAAATTATTCAGCGGCGCTTCAAAGAGATTGGTGTCGCAGTGAATTTGCGGATTATTGAATGGGCAACGTTTCTCAAGGAGTTTATCAATCCGGGCAATTTTGATGCGACGATTCTCGGTTGGACTGGTGGACCAGAGCCTGATCAGTATAATATCTGGCATTCCAGTAAGACCGGCCCGCGTGAATTGAACTTTATTGGTTTTAAAAATGCGGAGGTTGACAGTCTGCTGGAGCAAGGCCGGCGAGTTTTTGATCAACCGCAGCGCAAAGCTTTTTATGACCGTTTCCAGGAAATACTGGCTGAAGAGCAACCCTATACTTTCCTCTATATTGGTGAGGCTCTGCCGGCCGTGTCCAAAAGATTTCGAGAGGTAAAACCGGAACCCGCCGGGATCCGTTATAATTTTAATCAGTGGTTTGTCCCCAAGGCAGAACAAAAATATGCCCGCTGAAATGACGTTTTTTTTGTGAGAGTTTTATGCTGAGCTATATTGCGAAACGTCTACTGCTGTTAATTCCCTTGCTACTGGGGATCACCCTGATTTCATTTGTGGTGATTCATCTGGCTCCTGGTGAACCAACCGATCTGCAGACCCAGCTTAATCCGCAGGCCAGCTCTGAACTGCAGGAGCGGTTACGTTCTGAATATGGACTGGATCAGCCTCTTTATGTCCAGTATGGAAAGTGGCTGTCACGCTTGTTGCGGCTCGATTTCGGTGAATCTTTTGCCACCGACCGCAGGCCGGTTTTGGATAAAGTTCTAGAGCGTTTACCGGTGACTATTTTACTCAATCTGCTTTCGATTATTTTGATTCTTGCTGTCTCTATCCCGCTGGGGATTATTTCAGCAATTCAACGAAATTCCGGCTTTGATCGGATGACCACAATTCTGGTATTTACTGGCTTTGCCATGCCTTCATTCTGGTTGGCACTGCTGCTTATGGATTGGTTTGGTGTGCGCCTGGGAGTATTGCCGGTTTCTGGTTTGAAATCCCTTGGCTATGAGTATTTAAGTTGGGGGGGACAGCTCCTTGATCGGATCAGCCATCTGGTTTTGCCGGTATTTGTTTCTGCAATTGGTGGTCTGGCAGGATTTTCCCGCTATATGCGCTCTAATATGCTTGAAGTGATTCGCCAGGATTATATTTTGACTGCCCGGGCTAAAGGTTTGTCAGAACGGGTGGTTATTTATAAGCATGCTTTACGTAATGCGCTGTTGCCGGTCATTACTATTCTGGGGCTCTCAGTCCCGGGATTAATTGGCGGCAGTGTGATTTTTGAAACAATTTTCGCTATTCCGGGGATGGGGAAGCTTTTTTACGATGGTGTTATGATGCGCGATTATCCATTGATCATGGGAATCCTGGTTATGGGTGCAGTTTTGACATTGTTTGGAAATTTATTGGCAGATATCTGTTACGCTCTGGCAGATCCACGTATTCGTCACAGCCACCAGGGTGGGGGTTCAACGTGATGAGCAAAACAAGAAAAGTAGGAATTCTATGAAAAATAATGCAAATCGATTAGGGGAAATGTTGGTGGAAGCTGGACTGATTGATCAGTTTCAACTTGAATCTGCACTTTCCATGCAACGTAACCTGGGCGGCCAGATCGGCAGTGCCCTGGTCAAACTCGGCTACCTGCCTGAAGAGACAATCGCAGAATTTCTGGAGTCTCAGGAAAAATACTCTCGGGTCTCTCTGCAGGACTTTGAAGTTCCAGAACCGCTCATGGCACTGTTGTCGGTTGAACGAATGTTGGAATTGTTGGTGATCCCGATTGAACTACGCAAAACTAGGAATGAAAAAATATTGCGCGTAGCGATGACTGATCCGACCAATCTCAAACTGGTTGATGATTTACAATTTGCAACCGGGTGTAAGGTTATTCCGGTGTTGGCTTTAGAGGGTGAAATTGAACAAGCGATTAAAGGTAATATCTTCAAAGAGCCAACTAAACCCCCAATCGAAAAGAGTGTGATTGACTATAACGTGGTCGATTTCAGTGATGCCGCTACAGAGGACCCGCGTCTTGACCGTTTGCTGGAGCTATTGAAAGAAAAAGGGGTTTTAAGTGTGCTTGATATCGAGCGGGTAAAGTTTAACTGATGAAGTCACAATCTCGGCGTAGTTTTCTTCTCGATGTTATCTGGCAGCGGTTACGTCATAACCGTATGGCTCTGGTTGGTGCCGGAATCGTTCTGGTTATGTTTCTGATGGCAGCCGCTGCTTCAGTCAGTGGTGTTGATCCCGCGGCTATAGATATTAAACAGAGCCTCTTGCCACCAAGTATGGCGCACCCTTTTGGAACCGACGACCTGGGTCGGGAGGTTTTTGTGCGGATGCTTTACGGTGCGCGGATTTCACTGCTGGTTGGCTTTGTCGCGGTTGGAATTTCAACCATCATTGGAATTATTCTTGGTTCTCTGGCCGGTTATTATGGCCGTTGGGTCGATACGTTGGTGATGCGTTTTGTTGACATCATGCTCTGCTTTCCAACTTTCTTTCTGATTCTGGCCGTGATTGCATTTCTTGATCCATCCATCTGGAATATCATGATTGTGATTGGATTAACCAGCTGGATGGGGGTGGCACGCTTGATCCGTGCGGAGTTTCTCAGTTTGCGCCAGCGTGATTTTGTTCTCGCCGCTCAGGCCCTTGGTGCCTCCGATCTGCGACTCATTTTCCGCCACATCCTACCCAATGCCATGTCGCCGGTTCTGGTTTCTGCGACCCTGGGAGTTGCCGGGGCGATCCTGACCGAAAGTGCCCTTTCATTTCTTGGTATCGGTGTGCAACCGCCAACCCCCTCGTGGGGAAACATGTTGATTGTCGGCAAGCAAACCCTTGGCAGTGCCTGGTGGTTATCGGTTTTTCCCGGCCTGGCAATCTTGATAACTGTTTTAGGTTATAACCTTCTTGGTGAAGGAGTTCGCGATGCTCTTGACCCGAGGTTAAAAGAATGATGCTGGCGCAGCCATTGTTTTTCTGCGAGACTTAATTTAATGACAGCTTTACAGTTTTTGGAGCGGCGCTTCTCTGCTTTAGCTGAAGAAGATTATGCTGCGGTCTATGACAGCTATCACCATGATGCCCCCTTTTTGCAACAATTCGGTAGCCGTAGCATCTATATCCGTTTTGCTGAACAACAGTTGAGTGGTATTGAGATTAAAAACTGGTACTGTTTGTGCCAGCGAATGGTCGCTGAAACGCAACTGGAGGTGCTTCTGGTGATGGAACTAGAAACTGCTGCTGGATCCCAGTTTTTTTACGAACTCGCCATGCTGATTGAAACCGATGCCGGTTGGCGCTATCATTCAGCGCAGAAATTGGGGGCTGAGGACTATTCCGGTTCTCCCGATAAAATTTCTTTTCACCACTTTGATAATGCACCACAAAAGATCCGTTTTTAAATTATGCCTGAATTGCCTGAAGTAGAAACGACCCTCCGCGGGATTGCTCCTCATGTCATCGATCGCACCATTCTGGAGTGTGTATTTAGAACCACAAAACTACGCTGGCTGCTTGATCCGGCCCTTTGTCACCATCTTCCCGGACAGAAAATAAATAAAGTTGAACGTCGGGCAAAATATCTGTTGCTGTCCTGTGACCGGGGAACAATAATTTTACATTTGGGGATGTCGGGTAGTTTGCGAATTGTTCCTGCGGGAACAACTGAACAGAAACACGATCATGTCGATCTGATCTTGACCGATGGGCAGTGTTTGCGTTTGACCGACCCACGTAAGTTTGGTGCATTTATTTACACCGATACCGATCCCTATAGTCACAAATTGCTCCATAAGCTAGGACCTGAGCCACTGACCGATGTTTTTAATGGGGATTATCTCTATGCTATGGCCAAAGGGAAGAAACAGTCGATTAAACCGTTTATCATGGACCAGAAAACGGTTGTCGGAGTGGGAAATATCTACGCCAGTGAAGCTTTGTTTCGTGCTGGAATCCGTCCAGATCGAGCTGCGGGAAGGGTTGGAGTTGAGCGTTATGAGAATCTGACCCGTGCAATTAAGGAAATCCTGACCGAGGCAATAACTGCTGGTGGCACAACGATCAATGATTTCAGCCAAGCTGATGGCAAGCCGGGTTATTTTACGCAACAATTGCAGGTTTACAGCCGCAGTGGTGAACCCTGCATGATCTGTGGTCAACCCATCCACAATCAACGGTTGGGGCAGCGTTCTACCTTTTTCTGCCCCACATGTCAGCGTTGATTCTGATTTTCGAATCTCCCACAACCCCTTTTTTTCAAACAGGGGCGTTTTTAAACATCCCCCTTAGAAAATGGGGGATTGAGGGGGATTTGTCGTAACGAGGTTATTATGGAACAATTTAAATTTCAATTTACCTATCGTGTTGGTGTCGCTGATATCAACTACGGTGGTCATGTCGCTAACTCGGCTGTGTTGAATTTCTTTCAGGATGCCCGAATTGCTTATCTGGCCACCCTTGGCCCTTATACAGAGATTGATCTCGGGGGCTGCGGAATTATCATGCCCGAAGCACACGTCTATTTTCGGAAAGAGATGTTTCTCGGTGATCAGTTGTCTATCGGGGTTAAATCACGAGATTTGAAACGTTCCAGTTGGATGATGGAATACCGGATTGAGCGGGATAGCGAATTGACAGCAGAAGGGGAGACTCCGTTGCATTGTTTTAACTACCAGACGCGTAAACTATGCCGTATTCCGGTTGCGATTCGCTCTGCACTGACAGACTTCGAAATGATGTGATTGCAGGGGTTTAAAACTGTTTTTAACGCCCTGCAACTGTGGATTTCCCCAGAATTAATCTGTATTGGTGGTCTGTAACTTTTAAGGGGTCTTTCTACCTTGACGAAACCGGGGTGCTGAGGTTATCTTGCGGCACCAAATTGAACAGTTAAGGATAGTGATTATGGAAGAACTGAACGAATTATTACAGCAACGGCGGGACAAAATCGAAAGCTTTCAGGCTGCCGGTGTTGATCCTTTTGCTAACGATTTTACGGTAACGCACAATGCCCAGCAGGTGCTTGATGCACACGCTGATGATGATAAACAAAAATTGGAAGAGGTGAACGTTACTTACCGTCTCGGTGGGCGAATTATGGCTCGCCGTGATTTTGGCAAGGCGGCATTTTTGCAGTTGCAGGATGGCAGTGGCCGGATGCAGATCTACGTTGCGAAAAATCAGGTCGGTGAGGATGCTTTCGAACAATTTAAAAAGTTTGATATCGGTGATATTATTGGAGTCTCCGGCTCCCCCTTTCGGACCAAAACGGATGAACTCTCTGTTCGGGCGGCTGAAATCCGGTTGCTGACTAAATCTCTTCTACCTCTGCCTGAGAAATGGCACGGCTTGACCGACGTAGAAACCCGTTATCGCCAGCGCTATCTTGACCTGATTGTCAATCCTGAGGTGGGTGAAGTGTTTCGTAAGCGGAGCCGGATTGTCAGTCTGATCCGTGAATATATGCTGGAGAGTGATTATCTGGAAGTTGAAACGCCGATGATGCACCAGATTGCCGGTGGTGCAACCGCTAAACCTTTTGTGACTCACCACAATACGCTGAAGATGGACCTGTTTTTGCGAATTGCGCCAGAGCTCTATTTGAAGCGATTGGTGGTCGGTGGTTTTGACCGGGTGTTTGAGATCAACCGTAACTTTCGAAATGAGGGCATTTCAATTCAGCATAACCCCGAATTTACGATGATGGAGTTTTATCGGGCGTATGCAACTTATCATGATTTGATGGACTTTACTGAGGAGTTGCTTTGTCATGTCACTGATAAAATTTGTGGTAGCCTGGTCATCCCTTATGGTGACAAAGAGGTTGACCTGACCCCGCCGTGGGATCGTTTAACCTTGAAAGAGTCAATTGTCAAATACGGTTCTGCCGATATGACAGTTCTGGAAGATCGGGATAAATCGTTTGCCTATGCTCAATCACTTGGCCTGGAATTGGACAGCCAGATTGGTCACGGTAAACTGCTGGCAGAAATTTTTGATGTGGTGGTTGAGCCAAAACTCTGGCAGCCAACATTTATTACCGAATATCCCACTGAAATTTCACCGTTATCACGTAAAAATGATCAGAATCCCGATGTTGTGGATCGATTTGAACTGTTTATTGTTGGTCGTGAGTTGGCCAACGCTTTCTCTGAGCTCAATAATCCATTGGATCAGAAAGAGCGTTTTCTCCAACAGCTGAAAGAAAAGGAAGCCGGGGATGAAGAGGCTCATGGGATGGATGAGGATTACATCCGTGCTCTTGAATATGGACTGCCGCCCACAGCGGGCGAAGGGATTGGCATTGATCGCCTGGTGATGTTGTTGACCAATTCTGCGTCGATTCGTGATGTGATTTTATTTCCTCAATTACGCCCGGAAATCAGCTGATTTGGAGGAGTAAAATAGTGAGATTATAGGGGTGAGGTGTGAGGTAGACGAATTCTTACCCCTTACCTCTTACTCCTTACCCTTCACTCCTCACTGGAGTTTTATGTCCTACGAATGGTTTATCAGTCTCCGTTATTTACGTGCCAAACGGAAGCAGACCTTTATCTCAGTTATATCTTTTATTTCGATTGCCGGGGTGACCCTTGGGGTCGCCGCGTTGATTTTGATTCTGGCAGTCATGACCGGTTTCAGCGATGGGGTACGTCGGCAGATTCTGGGAAATGTCCCCCATGTATTGATCCAGCGCCTTGGTGGGGGAATTGAGAATCCACAACAGTTGGTAGCGGCAGCAAAGCAGACTCCGCATGTTCTTTCCGCCTCCCCCTTTGTCTCTAAAGAGGCGATGTTATTATCCAAAGGAAATGTATCGGCAGTCAGTGTCAAGGGGATTGAAGCGGAACATAAAATATTTTCTCAAGCGCTATTAACTCTGGATGGTCAACCTGCTGTTGAGCCATTTTTTAGTACGACAACCAAGCGGCCTGGAATTATTATCGGCATCGATACCGCAAGTAGTCTGGGTGTTGCTGTTGGTGACTCCATCAATGTTATCCCCCCATTATTTACTATAACTCCCTTCGGGATGATCCCGAAGATGAAGCCATTTCAGGTTGTTGCTATTTTTGAAAAGCAGAGTAGCCTGGTTGATAGCTTTTACGCCTACATCCCTTTACCTGTTGCGCAGCATTTCTTTGATTTAAAAGACATTGTCAGTGGTATAGAGCTTGAAGTTGATGGTTATGAACGAGCTCCTCAGGTTGCTGATTCCTTGAGCGCCCAGTTTGAATTTCCTACCATTATTCGGCCGTGGCAAAGTATTTATGGCTCTTTTCTGTCGGCACTTAAATTAGAAAAATTAGGCTTGTTTATTATCCTGGGTATTATTGTCCTCGTCGCTGCATTTAATATTGCGACAACCCTGATTATGGTGGTGATGGAAAAAAATCGTGACATTGCTATTCTGCGGGCTATGGGTGCCAATGCTCGCAGTATCATGAAAATATTTATGCTGGAAGGTCTTATTATCGGTACCATAGGGACGGGATTGGGAACGACATTAGGGGTCTTTCTGGCAACCTATGCAGATGTTGCAATTAAATTTCTTGAACGGACCTTTGGTATCCGGATTTTTGATCAAGCCGTTTACGGAATGGAGCACTTCCCTTCAGAAATTGTTGTCAGTGATGTGGTTATGGTCGTAGTGATGGCAATGAGTATTTGTTTGCTGGCGACAATATACCCGTCCTGGCGAGCATCACGCATGGATCCCACCGAGGCTCTGCGCTATGAATGATGGCTTAGCCATTTGTGTGGGTGTGAGATCATTATGAATGATTCGGCAATGATTGAAGTTTCTGCGTTGGGTAAAAGCTTTATGACCCCTGGTGGAACCATCGAAGTTCTGCGGGGTGTCAATCTGAAGATCTGTGCTGGCGAACGGGTTGCCGTTGTAGGTACTTCCGGAGCTGGAAAAACAACTCTGATGCATATTCTTGGGGGATTGGATCATCCGACTTCCGGCGAAGTGCTGTTTGAGGGGAACAGTCTATTTGCGTTAAAAGGCGCCGATCTTGATGCTTTTCGTAATCGTACCGTCGGTTTTGTGTTTCAGTTTCACCAATTGTTGCCTGAATTTACAGCCCTTGAAAACGTCATGATGCCTCTTCTCATCGGTGGTGTTCGGCGTACCGCTGCAGCACAAAAAGCTTCTGCAATTTTAGGTGAAGTGGGCTTGGAACAGCGTCTGACTCACAAACCTGGAGCCCTGTCGGGAGGTGAACAGCAGCGTGTTGCCATTGCTCGTGCTCTGATCCGCGAACCACAATTATTATTGGCAGATGAGCCGACCGGAAATCTGGATAGCCGTATTTCTGATGAAATCATGCAGTTACTTAACCGGATGCATCAGGTGCGTGGTTTAACTATGATTATTGTTACCCATAATATTTCGTTGGCGAACAGTCTAGACCGAACCTTGCGCATCGAAGACGGTATTCTGGCTGAGGATAATTTAAATTGAAGTTCTCAATCTGTTTTTCTATAATCAGCCTTTTTATATTTCTACACTGAGGGTTACGGATGTTGAAAAGAGTAATATTGACACTTATTCTGTTAAGTGCGGCGGTGTTTGCCTCCGCGCAGGACTTAAGAGTGTCAGATATTCAAGTCGGGGGAAATGCCCGGATTGAAACCTCTACAGTGTTGGCAGAAATTTCTATCAAGCCGGGCGACTTGGTTTCTCTTGAAAATATAGATCAGGCGATGCAGAGTATCTTTAAATTGGGTTACTTTGATGATATTTCTGTGGAGATGACAGAGGTTCAGGGAGCTAAAATTCTCACTTTTGTGGTTCACGAACTCCCTTTGATCCGTTCGATTGTGTTTGTTGGCAACAAAAAGCTTAAAGATGACAAACTGGTTCCCCTGCTGACGATGAGAACACCTTCAATTTATAATCGAATCAAGGTTGATGTGACTCTTGAGCAAATTAAGAATGCCTATATTGTTGACGGTTATTATGCTGCAAAAATAACACCGGACTTACAGGTAGACGATAAAAACGAGGGGACGCTTACTTTTAACATTGTTGAAGGGAAGAAGATTCTGATCAGTCATATTACCTTTGTTGGTAATACTGTGTTTGATAAAGATCAACTGCTGGATAAGATGGAGACGAAAGAACGCTGGTGGCTATCCTGGATCACCGATCGGGGGGTTTATAATAAAGAGGCCATGTCTCTGGATGTTGAGAGGATCAAAGCTGCTTATCATGATGAAGGCTACCAGTCTGTAAGGGTGGGAGACCCCCAGGTTACTCTGATTAAAGATGAGTATCTGGATGTTGTGATAGAGATTGATCAAGGGTTGCAGTACCGGGTCGGGGAGGTTACCGTATCCGGTGATATGATGTATCCGCAGGAGAAATTGCGAAAGTTGGTCAGGCTGCAATCTGGAGATGTTTTTGGTACCTCGGCCTTGCGGCAAAGCATTCTGATGTTAACGGATGTCTATGCAGATCATGGTTATGCCTATACAAACGTAACTCCATTAACAAGCAAAGATCAACAACTGCAACTGATCGATCTGAACCTTGAAGTTGAACAGGGCCCCAGGGTTTTTGTTGAGCGAATTGAAATCACTGGCAATACCAAAACCCGTGACAAGGTGATTCGCCGGGAAATACCGCTGCTTGAACGTGATCTGTTTAGTGCAAAGAAGGTTAAGGAGGCAAATCGGCGGATTCGTAACCTCGGTTTCTTTGATGAAATCAATGTGACTAACAAGCCGGGTTCCGATGAGACTAAAACCATTCTTGGTGTCGCGGTTACTGAACGTTCAACCGGAACTTTTTCCATTGGTATGGGCTATTCTTCATCTGATAAACTTATGGCTCAGGGGTCTATTTCTCAGGATAACCTTTTCGGTTATGGCATGCGACTTTCTCTCAGTGGCACTTTTGGTTCGTATAGTTCAAATTACTCTCTGGCTCTCAGTGATCCTCACTTTCTTGATACAAACTGGACTCTGGGGGGTGAAATTTATAAAAATGACAGAGAATATGATGATTATGATGAAGAGAAAATTGGTGGATCAATTCGGACGGGTCATCCCATCGGCAGAAAATCTAAACTCTACGTGACCTATCGATATGAGCAGTTGGAAGTCTCTAATATTAGTAACAACCTCACTGATACTATCCAGGACGAAGCAGGGAATTCAACTCTGTCATCATTAACAACTCAGATAGTTCGTAATAGTACCGATTATTATGATGATCCAAGTCGTGGCGGGGTGTCTAAACTCTCTCTTGAGTACGCTGGATTGGGTGGTACGGAAAAATTCGTCAAATCCATCGCCGAACATCGACATTTCTTTCCGTTGCCATGGGGAACCGTTTTTTCGATCCACGGTGAGCTCGGTTATGTGACATCAACAGACAGTGATGACGTGTCAATTACCCAGAAGTTTTTCCTGGGGGGGATTCGTACCATTCGGGGTTTCCAGTATCGAGAAGTTGGGCCAAGGGAAGAGGGCGATTATGTTGGTGGTTCAAAAATGGGATATTTCAACTTTGAATATCTGTTCCCAATTTATAAAAAACTTGGACTGAAGGGAGTTCTGTTCTACGATACCGGCAATGCTTGGACCGATGATGAGAATTACTTCTCTGATATGCGTCACAGTGTCGGGGCTGGAATTCGTTGGAAGAGCCCGATGGGGCCGTTGCGTTTTGAATGGGGTTATAATTTATCTCCCCGTGATTATGAAGACCAATCTGTATTTGAATTTACCATAGGAAAAGCCTTTTAATAACTTATCCATAGGAGAAAACCATGAGAAAGATCATTTTTGTTTTACTTGCTACCTTTTTATTATCAACTCCAGCTTTTGCAGAGATGAAAGTTGCTTATGTCAATCTACAAAAGGCGTTAAATGATTCTGTGTCTGGTGCTCAAGCAAAAGTTAAGATTGCCGCACAGGCAAAAGAGTATGAAACAGAGTTTAAGATAAAGCAGGAAGCATTCCTGAAGTTAAAGAACGAACTTGAAAAGCAGGGGGCCCTTCTTTCAGATACAGCCAAAGCGGAAAAGATAAAAGAATATCAAACCCAGGCAGCAGCTTTGCAAAAATTTCAGAATGAGGCCCGCCGCCAACTGCAGCAAGAAGATGAGAAGTATACGCAGCAGATTCTTAAAGAACTCACTGCTATTTTACAAAAATTTGGCCGTGATGGTAGCTACTCGATGATTTTTGAAAAAACTGAGGGTGGTCTTATCTATGTTGCTGATGACATGATCGATTTGACGATTCAACTCATTGAGGCATACGACGCGAGTAAGAAGTAACAAGGAGTTTGTCGGACTATGCGGAGCGCAGCGAAAATTTGGAGGTTTGAGAACAGATTTT
>Ga0164318_10001903_pt1 | contig 18991 bp, 16 predicted proteins | sample GuaBasSedimGuay9_FD_113734 | JGI IMG/M metagenome (GOLD analysis project Ga0164318, IMG submission 113734) | Subseafloor sediment microbial communities from Guaymas Basin, Gulf of California, Mexico - Guay9, Core 4571-4, 0-3 cm | ecosystem: Environmental > Aquatic > Marine > Hydrothermal vents... | reverse complement strand
TGTTTCTGGTACTTCAACAGGTGTTTTGCTTACAAGCGCCAATTCAACAGTATATAATAAGGCGTATGCGACTGCTACGAATCGTACTGGTGGCTCAAATGGAGCCCTCCCAATTTATGCCTCTACCAGTGGCGATTATTGGGACGAAGGCGGTGCGGACCGTGTTTGCCGTATTGACGTACTAAATTCTGCAAATGATGCGCAGATGCAGGATGCTAGCGGTAATACGATTTATGCTAAGTTTCATGATGGTGCGGATCATGGTGGAACTGGTGATGGTACAGATGTATATGTAAAATTTTATGCTAATGATGCAGTATGTGATCTTTCTACAGTTACTGGAACGGTAAATTCTGTATATTTTATTGTTCCTGAACGTAGACGTATGACTGATGTAGAAGAATGGGAATGGCAGAGAACCGATTTTGTAAGCTCTTGGGAAGGTGATATAGAGCTTCTTGAAGATATTATGAATTTGTGGAGTTATACTGGTGCAGGAGATGGTATTGATAGCACAGCTGGTTCTTGGACGAATGCCACTGGTAATTACCCATTAGCTGGTAATCCGTCTGATTTGCAAGCTGCAGCAGATGCGTTAAATGATGCGGCTGGTGATAGAACTTATACTGAGCAGAATTATATTACAAATGCTGAAAGTTTTGCGGATTCTTTAGATGCATTGGATCAACAGGTAAAAGATAATGCTGATGCTATTGCTGCGGGTTCGGCTGATAAATATGTTGAAGAGGTATCTAGTACTATTAGTGCAGGTGTAGAGCATGCATTGCCAGCTGGTTTGACTTATACTCCAGATTCCACATCTGGACAAGAAGGAAGTAATATGGATGTTTACGTTGGTGGTCAGTTGCTCGCAGCTGATACTGGTGTTGCTGGTGCGAATGCCGATCGTGATTATGGTGAGACGAGCACTTCCGGTATTACATTCCGCTTTGATGTACAGGCTGGTAGGAATATTACCTATATGATTAGACAGTAAAAAATCCAATAAAGGAGAGTATAACAAATGTCTAGAAGTCTATTAACACAGTTAGAACAAATTAGACGTTCGGCTACTTATGATGATCAGGTGGTTGATGCGGTTTCAAGTACCGTAGCTGAGCCGACAGTCTCTGGTTCTCTTGAAGATGACCTTAATGTGTTAAGAACTATTATGAGGCTGGCTAAAGGTAGTACTAACTGGTATGATAACTTAGGTAATTATTTCGATCCAACCAATACTACTAGTGGAAGTGGCGAGACTAAATCACTCGATTTGTCTAATTTAAAAAATCATAGCGCGGATGCGAAAACTGTTATCGTACCGGTAGTTTCTGATAATAGCGGTTCTGGTTATTCAGTAAGTGGTACACAGGATGGATTTTTAATGAACATTACCACTAGTTATGCTAAGGCCACAGATAGACGTGGTCTTCCTATTTATCAGAGTACTAGTGGTGATTATTGGGATGAAGGCGGTGCACTAGATGTTTGCGCTGTTGATATCCTTAGTGTAGCTAATAATGCGTCCATCACGACTAGTGGTGGTGATGTAATTTATGGATTATTCCATGATGCTGCTGATCATGGTGGAACCGGTGATGGTACAGATGTATATGTTAAATTTTATGCGAATGGTTCTCCAGTTGGTTTTCCTAGTGGATATACTACAACAACGACTACTACGAGTGGTGGTTATACACCACCGAGTGGGGATGATGTTGATTTTGATTTTGGTGGTGGTTATGTAACCCCAAGTGGTAACTTGGTTAATTTTGATTTTAATGAGTATTCTACCACTGGTGGTATTAAAGTTATTTATCCGCATAGGAAAGTTATGACCAATGTGCAAGAATATGAATGGTTTAGGACCGATTTTATTACTAAAGTTGAGGGAGATCCGATTTTTGTTGAAGATATTAATGATCTATGGGGTTACACTGGAGCAACAGATGGTAGTGAGTCAACAGCTGGTGGTTGGACTTCAGCTACTGGTAATTATCCGTTTTCTTCGAACCCATCGGATTTACAAGATGCCTTAGATGTAATTAATACAGCACTTGGTAATACGATTTTCACTGAAGGTAATTATATTTCTGATGGTGATCCCATTGCTTCAGGTATTAATGCACTTGATGAGCAAATCAAGGATAATGCTGATGCTATTTCTTCAAGTCTTGGTGTTAAGTATACTGAGGATGTTAGTGTGACTATTCCAAGAAATACTTTACATAATTTACCTGCTGGTGTCACCTATACTCCTGATTCTACTGCTGGACAAGAAGGTAGTAATATGGATGTTTATGTTAATGGTCAGTTATTGATGGCTGATTCAAGTGGTGAGGTTAGAGATTATGAAGAGACATCTACGTCAGGCATTACATTTAGATTTAATGTGGTGGCTGATTCAAATATAGTTTATATGGTAAGGCAATAATTGTATAGGCGCGCTTAGGCGCGCCTATAAATATTTATGATTTAGGAGGAAAAGGTATTTATGGATATGAATAAATTTAGAAGTATAATAGATAGCGCACGAGATGATGAAGTAATAAGTAGTGAAGAAGCTGGTTTTATTGTTATGTTGGCTAAGCGGTTTAGACAAGATATTGAACGTAAATCAAAGGCAATGATAGCTTTACAGGGTGAGATTGCCCAGTTAAAGGCCAACGAGAAGATAATTATCGATATTGTACAAAGTTTGGTTGCGGCACAGCAAAGGGCGAATGAGCGTGATAAAATAATGAAAGAAATTAAGGAAAGTAAAACGAGGAAAGGTGCAGCTATCATTGAATCTGATGATGCCGGTGATAGTGCATAATATATATTTTAATATCAACTGATAGAGGAATAAGAAATGGCTAGAAGTCGTTTACTATGGACAAAAGCTTTCGATTATTATTTTGTGTCGAAGGTTAACTACCAAATTTAACTAATAACGACTTCTGGCCATTTGTATGATCTAATATGTGAAAATATTTGTTTATTTTTTGTATAGTTTGTATGTATTGAACGTAGTTTTATTTTTAAAGCATAAGTATATAGATAGTCAAGTCGGAGATTATGGTGCTATATGTGGATATTGGCGTTTTTTACAAATAACGGTGAACCAGCTTTGGGCCTCAATCCTCTTGTTAAGGTGTTAGATGTTGAGACTGGACTTACAGTTGTCAATAACGAGAGCATGGTTGAGACCGGGGATGGGTTCTATAAGTATAGTTTTGATGCGTATGAACCAGCACGTGATTACGCTGTTATATGTGATAGTGTAACATTGTCTGGTTCGGAAAGATATACTTATGCTTCAAGTGGTGAATATTCCGAAGTACTTGATTCTATTGAGTCAACTGTTGGTCTTGTAGATGTACGTACTGTCTTACTTAGAAAAATACAAACAAATAGATTAGAGCTTGCTGATGGTGATACTGATAATTGGGTACTGTATGATGATGATAAGACGACACCATTACTAACTTTTAGTGTCAAAGATAAATCAGGTGATTTAATTGTTCAGCAGCCGCATACACCATCACGTAGAGGTATGGCTACTGGTGATGTTTGTGGATCTGGTATTTCGCCAAGTATTGAAATCTATATGCGTAAGTCTGTATATGACCCAGATGAAGACGGTATAGTAAATGTATCAGAGGCTGTTAGTGATGGTGTATATACTTCTACTGCATCAGGAATTAAATTTGCTGTTGATAATGCGCATCACCCATGTTATTTGGGTACTAAATGTATAGATGAAAGTGGCATGGGTGACCAGTTTGTAGTAAAATATGATGCTGCGTTAGACCGTTTAATTTATGGTGTGTCAAATATATCTGGTACTCTGTCTGGCACTATACCGCATAATTGGTTATTAAAATTGGATTATGATGATCACCCACAGTATATATTGGTTGATGGTACTCGTGCGTTTACATCAACTGTCTCTGGTGTTGATCCGGTGGTAGATGACCATTTAACTACTAAGCGATATGTTGATGATAAAATATCAACTATAAGCGGGAATTTGAGTTCAAATTATTATACAAAGCAAGAAGTATTAGATTTGATAGGGCAAAATCAAGCTGGTATTGTTAAATTAAATTATAATGATGATCAAACAATAGTTACATTTAATACAGCTTTTACTAGTGATGACTACGCACTTTTAGTTAGTGTTGACAATGTTTATGATTCAGAGCCTTCTGAGTATGCGATGACTATAGTAGATAAAACTACTAGTGGGTTTAAAGTGCGTTATTCTGGTAAAATTGATTCGGATAATTATACGTTGAATTGGTATGCTACTTTATCTGGTGTTGCTGGAGGTGTGACACGTGGTTTGTCACGTGGTTTAGTTGGTAGTAATACCATTAAACAAATAGAAAAAGATTTTACGGTATTACCGGCTGGTAATTATACTATACATAAAATTCCAGAAAGTAAATCTATGGATGAATTAAATAGCAGTATGGAATTATGTAATAATAGTGTTGTATTAAATACCACGCCAAGTGGATACATGACACATGGGTATGTTGTTGGTTGGAGTGGTGATGTATCAACTGTAAATATCCAAGAAAATTTTAATGGTTTCGGTATACCTATGTATGTTCAATCTAATGGTAAATTTGGCATGTGTATGGCTGCTAGTGGAACTAATCAGATGCCGTGCATAGCATTATCGTTAGAGGAAGGGAGAGGTTATAAGCAAGTATTGTGGAAGGGTATTGCACGGAAGGGATCATGGCATTGGAAGCCTGGTAATATAATTTATGTGTCCACAGTTGAGGGGGCGTTAACAAATAAAAAGCCTATCGATGGGTCATGGGTACAGCCTATTGGTATAGCTATTGCTTCTGATACAATACGATTTGATCCTGGGTTTAATGTAGGAATAAATAAATAAAGGAGGAAAATAGATACTATGGCTAAGTTTAGAGGTAATGAATTATATTTAGCTGATGGTCAGCGTGTTCGTTTTGGTGATAGTCAAGATTCGAATATGTGGTGGGATCCAAATGCACCTCATACAATAACCAGTGGTGATTTACGCATTGATACTACTGTTAGTGGAGTAGATCCAATTTATGACTATCATTTAACGACTAAGCATTATGTAGATGATGAGATATCTACATTAAGTGGTACGATACCTTACGATCATGGTGCTTTGACTGGTTTACTTGATGATGATCATCCGCAATATGTGCCCACGGATGGTAGTCGTGGTTTTACTAGCACTGTATCTGGTGTTGATCCAACTCAGGATTACCATTTAACTACTAAGAGTTATGTGGATAATGAAATAAATACGCTGAGTGGAACTATACCATATGATCATGGTGATTTAACTGGTTTATCTGATGATGATCATCAGCAATATATTTTAGTAAATGGTAGTAGGGGATTTACTGGTACAGTAAGTGGTATTAATCCAACACAGCCATATCACTTGACAACAAAATATTATGTGGACAATGTTGCCAATAATATAGATTGGCAGGATAGTGTGATTAATTTTCAAAATACACCACCTGGTAGTCCTAGTACTGGTGATAGGTATGTTGTTACGGCTACTGCAACTGGTGCATGGGTTGGTCATGAGGATGATATAGCTGAGTGGAATGGGTCGTCTTGGGATTTTACAACACCTAATGAAGGATTTGCAGTATGGGATGAAACTGGTGATCGTCTTATGATTTATAATGGTACGTCTTGGGTACGATTTGGGTCTACTATTACACATAATAATTTGGCTGGATTGCAAGGTGGTGTGTTTAGTAATGAGTATTACCATTTAACAGCTATTATGTATAATACATTAACAAGTGTTAGTGGTATTGTAAATGCTAGTTCACAGCATATACATGATGATAGGTATTATACTGAGTCTGAAATAGATACTACATTATCTGGTTATGCATTATTAAACCATACGCATACAGCTTCTGATATTACTGATTTCACTGAGGCAGCACAAGATGCTGTTGGTAATATAATAGTTGGATCTGGTTCTGTTACTGTAACATACGATGATGCTGCTAATACCATTACTGTAAGTGGTTCAGATGTGGGTGTAACTGATCACGGTGCTTTAACTGGTTTGCTTGATGATGATCATCCACAATACGTGCTTGTAGATGGTACACGTGGTTTTACTGCAACTGTTTCTGGTGTTGATCCAACGCAGTCATATCATTTGGCAACACGAAATTATGTTGATACACATGTACCAAGTCCTATTTATGAACATGGTAGACAGTCAATTAGTAATGGTGTGTCTCAAGTCAGTGTTACATTTACAACTGCATTGTCTAGTACTAATTATACTGTCAATGCTACTTTAGAAAACACTACTGATTCGCCACCATCTATTTATGCGTTTATTGTTAGTGCTAAAACTACTACTGGTTTTACTATTACTCTTATGGGTGATACTGATAGTGCGAATTATGTATTAGATTGGAGTGTTATAAGTGATTAATTAATGTGCATGCTACTGGGCTATAATAGCCCAGTAGCCCCTCAATATAATATGGAGGCTAGAATTTAATGGCTAAATTCAGTCAAAAGGATATATTTTTTAAAGATAACGATATGGCCGTATTTGGTACATCCTATGATAGTAAACTATTTTGGGACGGTACAAATGATGAATTATGCTTGACCACTACTATCAGTGGTGTAGACCCAACTAAAAGCTATGAATTAACTACTAAAAAATATGTCGATTCATTGGCCACTGGTTCAGGATCTATTAGTTCTTATTTTGATGCTTATGACGATATAGGTGGTACAACTGTTGGTACTACGTGGACTGATATACCACTAAGAGTTGAACGAAAAATATCTAGTGATGTATTTTATCATGGAGCTGGATCATCTGAAGTTATTATCCAACGTAATGATGTTTATATAGTTGTGGCGCGGGTTACAACTAGTATCACGACTGGTACTAACAGAACTGATAGTAGTATGAGACTAGCTTTAGATACTGGTAGTGGTTACACCGTAGTTTCTGGTACTACTGCTGTATTGTATAATCGTACGTCGAATCTTGGTGAGAATACTGGTACAGTTACGGCCATTTTGGATTTGAATGCAAATGATAGGATTAAGGTTCAAGCAAAGAGGGATAATGGTAGTTCTACACTGAGTTTATTAGCTGGTGGGTCGTCTTTAACGATATTTACTACGCGTGGAGTGAAGGGAGATAAAGGGGAAGATGGGGCACCTGGGTCTGGTTCTTCTATAACTTTGAAAGATCATGATACTACGGTTAGTGGTAGTCCATTTTCAATATTAAATTTTACTGGCGATGCAGTTAAATCAGTATCAGATCAGGGCAGCGGCCAAGCCGAAATTTATATCGAATCAGATTTTGGTTCGTGGTATGGTTGGTCTATCAGTGATTCTGAAAGTACTACAAACAGTACTTCGTATCAAAATAAATGTACTTATACTTCGCCTGTGTTACCAACAGGTTACTATAGGATTGGTTATCAATTTGAGTGGCGTCGAAACACTACTAGTAATGATTTCAAAGCGCGGTTACGCTTAGATAGTACAACAACTATTATGGAAATAAATGAAGAACCGAAAGATAGTAGGTCGTGGTATTTAAGAAGTGGGTTTGATATTGTCTATTTAACTAGTGGGTCTCATACTTTTGATTTAGAATTTTGTGGTGAAAATACTAGCTATACTAGTCGTATACGCCGTGCCAGATTAGAATTTTGGATGATAACCAAGCCATAATAGGAGGATAATTAAAATGAGTTTTATGTATATGTATTCAATAGCAAATGATTTTCCTAATCAAGCGGTAAATGAAGAAGTATTAGCCTATGAAATTAGGGCATCGGATATTACAATAGCGCTCGATTATATATTTATTCGTGATCAAATTGAATGCGAAATTTATATGAAGGCCGAATTGAATGAAGTTGAACAGGATTTATTAGATAGTATTGTTAATGAGCATCAGGGTGAATTGTTACCAAATGGAACTACTTCACAAGCTAGTTTTGATCGAATACAAATAATTAATGACACAGCTGAAAAAGTAGTTGCTATAGATGATGAAGGTCGTTTACAGGTTTTATCATCGGTGATAGCTAAAGAGCATGAGTTATCTGGCCCACAGCATATCGGGCAATTAGATGATGGTCAGATACCAGATTTTATAGTACGTAGTAACGAACTATCTACTGTATCAGGTAGTTTACATGAAGAGATATTGGTAATTAAGGATGATTATTATGATAAGTTTGATATGGATAATTTATTGGCAAATAAGTCAGATATTTCACATGATCATGATTTGAGGTATTATAAAAAAGTTGATCTGGATGATATGATAATTACCACACATAGTGGGTTGGCTAATTTAGATGCTGATGATCACCCGCAGTATTTAACTGCGCTGCGTGGTGATGGGCGTTATTATGGAATAGATCAAATCAATACTATTTCCGGTGTACTACAAGATGAAATAGATAGTAAATCTGGTATAGGACATAGTCATGATGACCGGTATTATACTGAATCCGAAACGGATAGTTTACTTGTTGAAAAATCTGATATAGGGCATAGTCATAAACATAGTGATCTATCTGATTTAGATCAGGATGACCATCCACAGTATTTGTTAACAAATGGTTTGAGGCCATTGGATGGTGATCTTATAGTAACTGGTGATTTAATAGTAAGTGGCACACAATTTATATCTAATACGGAAACTGTTCAAATAATAGATAATATTTTGCTTTTAAATAATGGGGAAGTTAATGCAGGTGTTTCTAAAATAGAATCTGGAATAGAAGTTGATAGGGGAACATTAGATAATTTTAGGTTTGTTTATAATGAAAATACTAAAAATTTTATGGTTGGCATCTCAGGAAGTGAGGATCCTGTAGTTATACGCGCCATGGCGAATGTGGAAGTTGGTGCAATTCCCTCTTGGAGATATCACACAGAAGGATTACCTCACTATGAATTGACTACTTCAGGGTCTTTGAATGTTAATAATGTTTCAACAATTGATTATGTAGATTCTATAGCAAGCGATTTACAAAACGAAATAAGCAGTAAAGCGGATATTGTACATACACATGTAGAGGATGATATAATCGATCTAGATCATGATGCACAGAAAATAAAAAGTAAGCTAGTTGTTGCCCCAACTTCGCATGACGATGGTAAAAGATTAGTCTATAGAGTAGCAGAAGATAGATTTCAATTAGAGAATAGTGGTGCTGGCGGTGGTGGAGTTTCATTCCCATTTTCATATTTTTTTCATGATCAGGACTTATCGGTAAGCTCGACAACTAGTTCATGGTATTGGCAAACTAAATTAATACTAAGAATAGAAGACGTCCCATCTGGTAAGTATCGTGTTGGATGGTTTTATCAATGGTCGCTAGGAAATACTAATACATTTTTTAATTGTCGTATTGTAATAGATGATGAGATTAAAATATTTCATCAATATACGAAGTCGAGGCATTATAGGGAGGACCATATTGAAAGTGGTTTTAGGTATATGGATTTGTCAGCTGGAGATCATGTGATTAGTTTGCAATGGAGAACTGATCACTCATGGACAGCTGCATATATATGGAATACTGAATTAGAATTTTGGAAAATAGCATAATAGGAGGAATTAAACATGGCTTTAATTAAATATGAGTTTTCAATAGCAAATGATTTTCCTAATGGGAAAGTAGCTACCGATGCTTTGGAAAAGGAAATATTTGAATCTCAAATAACAGTATCATTGGACCATATTGATACAGTTGGTGATACATGTGATATATGGTTTAAAAATGAGCTTACACCGGCTGAAGAAACGTATTTAGCTGACGTAGTGGCAGCTCATCAGGGTGAACCATTGGAATCTTATGACCAGGTTGAAGTAGTTAATAAAGTTGCATTACTAGCCACCAATTTGCATGATAAAGTGGAAGTGCATGAATCGTCTAGGCCAGCAAATACAACCACTTATTTTACTGGAGCTGGGGATGATATAACTAATTTATCAGATGTTGGTAATGGTACACGTTTTATGTTAAAGCATAGGATAGGTGAAGATTTTTCACAGTTTATATATCTTGATTTTAATATAGTAGAAAATGAATTGTGGATACATGAAGGATATATTATATGGAATAACGCTATGTTTGACGCAGTTTCATTTGAAGTAGTACCAATTATAACTACTGTTACTAGTGGTATAAATACTAATTATAATATATATAATAATTATCTTATAGTTCCAGCAAATGGTGATGGGGTAATAGATATTACGTCTGATATTACTGATGTACGTGGTGGTCTTGTATATATGCCTTTGACTGAAAAAGGTGAACGTCTTGGACCCGCATTTTGGGATGCAACATGGAATAAGATTGATAAGAAATATGAGAACATAACTCCGGCTCCTAATGGTGATGGTGAATATAATATGTTTGTAAGTGAAGTGGTATTTAGCAGGTTTGTTAATAAAATACCATTATTGGGTAATGGATTTCAGAAAATGCAAACAGCAGATGCTGATCAAATAGGTACTGGTATGAGATTAAAAGCTTGGATGCAAACTTATGAGCCTGATCATGATTGGGAAATGGCTTGTTTATTAACGTTATATAGAAATAGGACCGCCTAATAAATGGAGGGGTGCAGAAATGGCTTGGATAGTTGCATATTTTGAAAAACAGGGTCAACCAGCTATTAATTTACATCCAGTAATTAGAATACGATATGTGGAGACTGGTAGTATAGTTGCCGAAGATGCTATGGAAGAAATTGGTAATGGTTTTTATCGATTTGATTTTTATACGTATGATATGACTGAAGATTACACAATGTTGATAGATGGTGGTCCTGAATTAATCCAAAGTGAGAGGTTTCTTGAGGGAGCTACTGGTGAGTATGGTGCTATTTCTAGTAATATTTATTTAATGGCAGATAATATTGATTGTAGGGTTTTATTGATGAAAAAAATATTCGGAAATAGGCTTGAATTGCAGAATGGAAGTAAGGATAATTGGATATTATATGATGATGATAATGTTACGCCATTATTGGTTTATGATGCCAGCGATATAAATGGTGACGCCATTTATCAAATTACTGGTATGGCATCTAAAAGGTCTAAAGCTAAGGAAGGAGCTTAAATTGAGTAATATATCAGTATGGGGATGGGGGAATACAACTATTTCAACATGGGGATGGGGCACTCCATACCATGAATATATTCCTATAATCTTAGCCACTTTTATAGAAAGCCATGCTCATACGTGTGTTTTAACTAGAGATTACGTTGAAGTACTGGTGCGTGAAACCGGTGATGTTGTTCTTAGACTACGTCCTGATCAGATTCCGCAAAGAGGATACGGTGAAGTATTAAGTAGAATGCGTGATGGTGATATATTAATTAGAACTAGACCAAATCAGGTACCAGTACGGGATTACGCGGAGGTTATACAAAGATTACAAGATGGTGACGTTATATTGAGAATACGTCCTGATCAAATATCAGTCAGAGAACGCGGTGAAATTTTAGGTAGGGGTATTAATGAAATCATTTTGCGAAGTAAAGGATGGCCTTGGCAGGGCGAGCCGTGTTTAGATGATGAGGAATAGAGGGAAAGCTTATGTCTAGAAATCGGAAGGTAGGCTTAAAAGCTAAAAAACGATGGAAGCAGTCGATGACCAGATTAATAGATGGTTTGGGCCGTGATATTGTTGTATATTTACCGGATAGGCGGTCTGAATGCCCTAATTGTTACTATGATAAAGTACATAATAAAAGTTCTGGTATATGTAAATCTGACCCCTCTAGTTCTAATTATTTTGCATATGGTCGTTGCCCTGTTTGTAATGGTAAAGGTGTAATAGTTACTTCACGTAGAAAATGTATACACGGTATTGTTGTTTGGAATCCTCAAGGTAATGCTACAAATAATTTGACATTTGGTGAAGCTGGTATGGAAGGTGTAACATCTGTAGAATTAAAAACAGACGTATGTTACTTAGATTTAATTAAAGAGGCTAAATGTGTGTCTATAGATGGTGTTAGGTGTAAATTATCTAACCCGCCTATAATTAGAGGAGTAGGTGGTAAGTCTGTTTTAATAGCAAGTTTTATTACAATGGATAAACCAAGGAAAGGCAGTGGCGAGTATGTCAATTAAGGATGAATTAATTAACCTTATAAAGGTAGATATTAAAAATGATATTGTATCTCAATTGATGGATAGGTTTGATAATGAAATCGTAGTATTTGAAGATGAAAATGATCCTATGCGCCCGTCTGTTTGTAGAGATGAATTTATGGCCTTTTTGGAGGAAACAATTGATAATAGTTTACTAGTTAGCCATAATCAGATAAGATTTGGAGTTGGTGATGAACGAAAGCTTGGTTTTGATGAAGAGTTGGATGCTGATACTACTGATTGTATAAAAATATTAGGTACTATTTTGCAAGGAATTTCAGGTAGGTATGTTTTGGTAACTACTGAAATGGCTCGTGATATGTTTCCAAAAGATAAAACTATTTATCTTGGTAGAACTGGGCATGCGTATTTAATGCCTAGAGAAGAATATAATAAAGGTGTTGAATTATATGGGTGGCCTGAGAAGCCAGATTGGCGTTTCTCTAATTTTCCTGGTATACCAGATTTTTTTGAACAAATCCAGCTTGATATGAATAAATATATGAAGAAATTAATGGCGGGATGATGAAAACTATACGTAAAGAAGATATTAGTTTACAGCATTATATAAAAAATTATGTGTTATCTGATTTTGTGGAAACTGATACAGCGAGTTTAATATATTTGGAAGATCAGTCTTCCACTGGATCATATGTATATGAAGCTAATTCTTCTATGCAACCTAGCCCAGTAAGTCTGGGCAGAGGGTGGTGTTATTTAGATAATCCAGACGATGTGTCTGAGCAACAAAATGCTGTAGTAGTTTATGATGAGCATGGGTCAGTTATTAGTGGTTCAAATTATCGTATTGATTATGTTGATGGTCGTATAATAGTACCTAGTCAATCTATAGTGCCATCAAGCGTAACATATAAATGGAATTATGTTTCTGTAGTAGATGAATGGTCGTCTGTGGAAAGCTCTGAAGTTCCTATAGTAGTTGTTGATATTTCTGGATTTATTAAAGAGGGTTTTCAATTAGGTGCTGGTAAACGAGTTTATAGACGAGTTAATTTACATGTATTTGCAACTGATACAGCTGAGCGGGATGACATAATGGAAGTATTATATGATGGGCTGTATCTTAAGAGCTGTGCTAATCAGCAGTTTCCAAAAGGTACAATGTTAGATTGGGATGGTACGTTTAATTCCGATTATGAATATGCAACAATAAGTGGTTCTAGTTCTTTGAAATTTGAAAACGTGGAAGCCAGATCAATTTTTGTGCCATTATTGACTATCCCAAACAGAGAAATGACTATGTTGAGTGATTTGAATAGGTATCGTGGTAGGGTTCGTTGTGGTATGTTTCATTGGAATGAAGGATGGGATTAATATAGATGTATGAGAAAATATACGATTGATTATGTTCGTAAATGTTTTGAGAACGAAGATTATATATTATTAGATACAGTGTACAGTGGTTGTAAATATAAGTTAAATTATATTTGCCCAAATGGTCATCGGCATAATATAACATTTAGTAAATGGTTATCTGGCCAGCGCTGTTATTATTGTAATGGTAATGTGAAGTTAACTACTAAATATGTAAGTAAAATGTTTAGTAAAGAAGGGTATGTGTTATTATCGGAATATAAAAACGCGGCTACAAAATTGAAATATTGTTGCAATAATGGGCATGTTGGGTTTATTAGTTGGAATAGCTGGAGAGATGGTCATCGGTGTTCAAAATGTGCTGGTAATTGTACAAAAACCATTGATGAGATTAAAAGAGAATTTGAATCAGAAGGCTATATATTAGTCAGTGATATTTATATTAATTCTAAAAGTAAATTAAAATATATTTGTCCAGAAAAGCATGTTGGTTATATAACGTATCGTAATTGGGCTAGTGGTCATAGATGCTTGGAATGCTCTGGTAAAAAAAGAAAAGATATATGTGAAATCCGTACTTCAGTTGAAAGTGAAGGTTATAAATTATTAACTGATAAGTATAATAACTGTGACCAAAAGATGCATTTAATTTGTTCAAATGGACATGATTATTATGTTAGTTGGGACAATTGGAAGCACTCTAGATCTAGATGCCCACGATGTAAAATGGTTGGTACATCAGAGCAAGAACAATTACTTATGGATTTTTTTCATAGTAATATGATTACTGTTATTGAGCATGACAGAAAATTAATATTTCCGTATGAATTGGATATAGTTTGTCCAGATAAAAAAATTGCTATAGAATATTGCGGTTTATATTGGCATTCAGAATTGGCTGGTAAGAATAGTAAATATCACCTAAACAAACTAACAAAGTTGAATAAAATTGGGTTTAATCTTATAACTATATTTGAAGATGAATTTGTAGATAAATATGATGTTGTAATTTCTAGGTTACGTCATATTTTTAGTGTCACTGATAGTGACCGTAAAATATTAGCCAGAAAATGTGTAATTAAAGAAGTAGATCAAGGTGTGGCATCAGTATTTTGTGATATGAATCATTTGCAAAAGTACAAAAACTCTAGTATTAGATTAGGATTGTTTTATAATAATGAGCTAGTTTCTTTGATGACATTTTCTAAACGACCAGATCATAGTAGGCCTGCTGGTATTTGGGAGCTGTCTAGATTTTGTTCAAAAGTAAATTATGCAGTGATTGGTGGTGCATCAAAGTTACTTAATTATTTTGAGCGAAGTTATGAATGGAATGAAATATGTTCATATGTTGATAGGAGATGGTATATTAGTAATTTTTATGATAAGCTTGGCTTTGAGTTAGATTCATATATAAAACCTATATATTGGTATTTGGACGGTGGAAAGCGTATTCATAGATTTGCATTAAAAAAAGTCAGTAAAGATCCAATGGATCAAACGAAAAGTAAAACTTTTAAGTTACAAAAGTTAAATAAAATATGGGATTGTGGGCAATTAAAATATGTTAAACGAAATATAAGAATAAATGAATGATTATTATAATATGATTTTTTAAAGTATGTAGTATTACATACCGGAAAAGGCCAAGGAATTTTAGATAATCAGATATGCCTCATCTGTCTATCTAAAAGTGGATAGGATTAATAACACGATAAAACCAACCTCAATTGTGTTAGATTAACTTAAGGAGGAATATTAGATTATGGCTAGAAAGAGAAATAGGATTATCTATGGTTCTCAGTCAGTATTTTGTAATGGTGAAATTCTTTATAGAGTGCAGACTCTTGGTAGTACCACTACGTTTACCTCAGAGGACATATTTGAGCTAGGCCATCTAGATATCGTTGATGTTGTTGATGACGTGCCTGCTGTAGCAGTCACGCTTAATACCAACGATTGGGGTGATGTAAAAACCATGGCGGTTCTTGCACAAGTTGCAGCGGATAAAATTGCGATGGATGCTACGGCGTCTGGAACTAACGCTAATCTTGTAGCAGGTGGATCTGATTATTTACATGGTGTTTCTCTAGCCGATTTCGCAGTAACTTGTGGTAATTTGACTGGGGTTTCTCTTTGGGCTCCAATTCAGAATGAATGTGATCTTGGTACATTAGCGGATAACATTGAACAAACTCTTTATATGGATGAAGTTTATGTTAATAGTCTTGAATTTAGTTATACGACTGGTGCTAATGCTACAGAGAACTATGGAGCTGAAACAGACCAGAAGATGTGGTTACTGAATGATGGTAGGTTTGTTAATTGGGAAGAGTATGATTATACTACTTTTTCTGGTGGAAGTTTTACGCTTGGTAATGGGGTAGAAATTCCGGTACTTTCTGATGGTTCGTTGGCATTTCTTAGAACTTCAGAAAATGGTGAAAGAGCTGTGAGTTTTTATGATAGTAGTGAAAATGAGATTACTAACTACGCAGTTATTTCAGGTACGTCTGCCGATACATCACGCTTTGTGTATAATGAAGCGACTGATACTATGTACGTGCCTACTGGATTGACCATTGGATCTGATGATAAAATTTACGCATTATTTGCTGCTAATGGTTATACGTCGGCTATGGGTAACAAATATTTTGAAGCCCTTAATGATGTTGATCGACCAGCAACTGTTGGCGCATTGAGACAGGGTCAGGTTGAGATTTATATTGTTTCAACTAATGATGTTGCTTATGCAAATGCGTGGCGGTTAACTGGTGTGACAGTTACATCAGATCTTACTCGTGAGCCTCTTGCTGAACTAGGGCATCTTGGCCCATATGATAGGCCATTGACATTACCTATTCCGATTACAGTAACCATTGATACGACTGCGGGTGATTTGGAACATTGGTCACGTTTTGCGGATAAGTATGCTGACTATGCATCTGGAGATCTTGATGATATAGATCTTGCTGATTTGACTGCTTCTGATGATCTTAAACTCGTCATTAAAATTTATGCACAGACTGATGAAGAAGCTGGTGGAACCGGTGCTAATCGAAAGATTGCGCAAGGGTCTGACCTTATTGGAAAATCATATTTTAATGATGGTGTAAAAGGTACTTATGCGGCTGCTGGTGAGCAAGAGTATGCGCTTAAAACTATTGTAGTTGAGCATCTTAAGATTACGGACGAAGCGTATACATTGGATATGGGAACAAATGCTACACAGACATTTGGGTTCCGTTCTACCAATGATTTGTATGTGGTTAAAGGTGACGTATCACTTAGTTTGGTTAAAAACGGTATTAGACGAAGTGCTGCGTAATCCGGAAAATTTATCTAAATTTGATAGTATGCTATTGTACGGGGGGTATAAGTGCTCACTCCCCGTACATACATAGCTATGGGAAGGGGTAAAATTGATTATGGGAAATAATAAAGTGGACAAACATAAGGAAAAAATGAATCATATGGTTAAAGATGAAGTTACTAAGATGTTTGAAAAAATTTTAGATTACGCTGAGGTTGCTGTTCCAAACAATGATCAATATAAAAAGTTAAGATCTAAAATTTTGCGTGTTGGGAATAATTGTATAAGAAATATACGTAAAGATATTGATAGACACTATGATGTTAAATATAAGGCACCTGCTGAAACAATTATAGAAGTATTGCAAAAATAAGGTGAAGGCTTGATTGAAAAGGAGGTATTATTATTATGGTGGATGAAAAAAAAGATAGATCTAGTGAAGAATTAGAAGGTAGGAGAGTTTTTAAGGATCCAGAAACAGATAAAGATTGTTATATATCTGCCCCGACAGCAGATGATATTCGTGGTGCTGATTGGCAATACAGTAAGACTTATACAAAATCGTTAGTAGAAGGGATCACAACGTCAGCTGAAATGATGGATATTTTGATGCGTAGAGGTGTAATTGGTCCTGAATTTGAGCAACGTCAAAGAGAATTATCTGATAACTTAGCTGCTAAAGTTCTTGAACTTCAAACAACTACTAAAGTAGATGAAAAACAGATGTTAGCTATGGAAGTGGCTAATGCACGGGAAGAGTTGTTTAATTGGAATCAGAGACTTAATGGCCCAATGTCTAATACTTGTGAACAGATAGCTGATGATGCTCGGTTAGAATATTTAACTTCACGAATGGTTGAGCATGAAGATGGTTCTAAATTTTGGGAATCCTACGAAGACTTTCTTAAAGAGAGAAGCCAAGCATTGGCTATACGAGCTCGTTTTGAAGTGATGTTGTATTTACAAGGGTTAGAATCTGATTTTATGGAGCAAACTCCAGAGGCTGTAGCTATGAAAGAGGTTGAATCTGAGTTGAAGAGAAAGGCTACAAAAGCAATTGAGGAGCTGGCTAAAAACCAAGAAAAAGAAGATAGAGAAAAAGCTGAACAGAAAGTTAAGTTGGAAAAACCAAAGAAAAAACGAACTACTCGGAAAAAATCTACTAAAAAGTCTTCGGAGTAAACATGAAGTTAACTCATGAAGAAGTTGAGGAATATTTAGAATTTATTTCCATTGGGTCTAAAATAGTAGATGTTGATAATAAAAGTATTTTATTTAAATATCCAAATAATCGCCTAAGAATGCTTTCCAGGTGTATCTATAGGACTGAATATAATAAAGCTATTAGTGACGGTTTATTAACCTATGATCAAATGGCTGATGTAATTAAGCAACGTAATTTAATAGGTGAATCTGAACGTAAAAAATTAGCTATGTTAGAATCGAAGATAGAAGCTCAACGTGTTTTATTAGCTAAGACCACTAGAGTTAAAGCTAATCAAACACGTATAAAGAATATCATAGCTGATTTAGAGAGACAAAAATCTATTATTGAAGCAAAAGAGCGCTCTAAGTTTGCTATGACAGCAGATACTAGGGCAGAGGAAGCTAAAATTTTATTTTTGTGTTATTATAGTACATTTGATATAGATACTGATAGTTTATACTGGGGTAGCTTGGATAGTTTTAAGAATGAAATGAATTATGAATTTAGACGATTAGTTTTATCGGAATTTATAAAATTTTATACTGGAATAAAAACGCCAATAATAAGAGCTATTGCTCGCAGTAATTTGTGGCGTATTAAATACGTTACTAGTTTAAAAACTGGTGATAGTTTGTTTGGTGTGCCGATTTCAGAATATACCAGTGATATGTTAAATTTGGTATATTGGTCTCATTATTATCAAAATATAAATGAGATGATGCCTGAAGATCAACCATCTGATGATATAATTGAAGATGATGAAGCATTAGACGCTTTTATGCAAGATTATCATAATGAGAGATCGAAGGATATAGCGGAACGGAAACATAGAAAAGGACATAAGGGTAGCCTATCTGCTTTTAATCAAGAGGAAGTGATTGTGACTCGTACAAATGAATTATTTGAAGATATTGAATTTGATGAGCC
>Ga0164318_10001901_pt1 | contig 18996 bp, 15 predicted proteins | sample GuaBasSedimGuay9_FD_113734 | JGI IMG/M metagenome (GOLD analysis project Ga0164318, IMG submission 113734) | Subseafloor sediment microbial communities from Guaymas Basin, Gulf of California, Mexico - Guay9, Core 4571-4, 0-3 cm | ecosystem: Environmental > Aquatic > Marine > Hydrothermal vents... | reverse complement strand
TGGTTATAGGCTGTGATTGCCAGGGGCCATTCTTTAAGTTCGGCATAATTTTTTTTCAACAGGCGGGCGGCAGCGACCGTGGAAATATAAGGGTCTCGTCTCTCATCCACCGCATAACCGATTTTCATATACTGCCGGCCTGTGGACCTTGTAAACTGCCAGATGCCGGCAGCACCAAATTTCGAATAGGCTTTGAAATTATAGGAAGATTCAACACAGGGCAGATAAATAAGATCAACAGGGAGGCCATGGGATCTGAATATACGTTTAAATTCATCAATGACTGCTCCTGAACGAATCAGGCCGTCTTTGAATTGTTTTTTTAATCCGGTCTGACATCTTATGCGAAACGCGGCATTTTTATAATCTGACGGTTTCGCATCAAGACCAAAGAGTGCAGCAATCTGTTTTTCTTTTTGTGATAAAGGTGTTTTTCCTTTTGAAAGATTTAAAAGGATAATTTTAAGCTTTTTTATCACAGCTTTTTTTATTCTTTTGTTTTTTCTGTTACCTCTTGCGGTTTCTGATGTATCAAGGGTTACGACATCATAAATAATCCCAAGATTCCGGCTGTCATGGATAACCCCCTGGGATTTTGAAAATTTTGAAAATATATCGATCCAGAATTCAACATTGGGTTTAATGGATGGGTAAAAAGGAAAATCAGGGTCTGTCACCCTGTTACTCTGGCTGACAGAAGCCTGTAGTGTGGAGATCATTGCAAAAGAAATCCAGATACTCAAGAAAATAAGAGCTGTGAGTCTTTTTAAAAAACGATGATTCCGGTTCACGATGCGCCAGCAAGAGACACTCATAACTTCTCCTAAGTCCAGATGGTTTTGTACTATTTAAGATTTGTGAAATTGAAAACTACCACATAATCAACGATTTTTAAACCATATATCTGACCATAAGAAACAAAGATCATGGATATCCGGTTTTTGATGGGGATATGTTTGAGGGAAACAAAATGGGACTGGTTCATTTTGAGTTTTCCTCCTCGTCTGATAACCGCTTTTCCATTTCTATAAACCGACGTTCTTTCTGGATTTCCGTTGCCAGTTCTTCTTCTGTTGGTAAATATAGTTTATACCGTGAGGCAAAAATCTGGTTATTGTCCTCTGGTAAAGTATATCGGACTACGGCATCACTTTTATCAGAACACAGAATGATTCCTATGGGTGGATTCTCATCAGATTCGGTAAGGTCTCGCTGGTAATAGTTCACGTACATCTGCATTTGGCCGATATCCTGATGTTTCAGTTCGCCTACTTTTAAATCAATTAATACAAAGCTGCGTGGCAGCCGATCGAATAATAGTGAAGCGATCTGACGTTCAAGCTCACGCGTAGACCATCGGGCATTAATTGTTTCGGCTTCATAAAATGCCCGGGCATCGTGGTTTTCTACACGCAAAAGAATACGATAGTGGGTCCAGCTCAAATTGTGACTCAGCGCGTCACAATTTGGATAACCTTTATAAAAAAGCCTCATATTACGAAGCCTTGAAGCATCAAAGCCTTTACCGAATTCACCACTGAGTTTTTTTGCCAGTTCGACAAGTAATCCTTTTCCATAAACGGCCCGTTTTGTTCCACTCTGTTCTTCCTCAACAATCAAACGACCAATATTCCAATAGCAGGTCACCATTTGAGTGTTAACTACCTGAAATGCCCGGGAGCGCGATTGAATGAGAAGATCTTTAATTTTTCGATAAATACGCCCGGTTGTGGATTGGGGTGTATCTTTGACCATTGTGGTTTCCTTTTTTACCCAAGTTTAATTTTGATGCCGCTGTTATTTTTCAGCTTCACATATTTTTATTCTTCTTTGATCTCGGTCACTTTTATTTATTATGTCTGTAACCATTCAAGTTGAGGTGGATAGGGATGTTGGGGCATCAGAGGCAATTTGGCACAGGAGAACGATGATTCCGGTTCACGATACACCAGCAAGAGACACTCATAACTTCTCCCTGTCCAGATGGTTTGTACTATTTCCGATTTGTGAAATTGAAAACTACCACATAATCAACGATTTTTAAACCATTGATGTGATTTTCATTGATTTGAGGCATTACAACCGGTTTACAGGAATGTTGGCCAGTTTCTCCTCAAGGTATTCGTCCATGAGGTCTTTATACTTGTCTTCGGGGTAATTTGTTGTGCAGGACCTGCAGCAAAAATAGACCTTTGTTCAGGTTCGTTTAATATAAAGTTTTCCGCCGCAGTTCAAACATCTTTCTTTTATATTTTCCAAGATTTTATCCTTTATCTTTTAATGTCTTGTGGATAAAATAATGCCTGTCATGATAAAAGTCAAAAATAAACCAACAATTTAAATCATAGGAGTATTGAATATAGATGGAGAAAAATATGGAGAGATATAAGCGGAGTTATCCGATTTCCTGGGAACAGCTTCACCGGGATTCAAAAGCCCTGTCATGGAGGCTCCATGACATTGAGAAATCATGGAAAGGGATTGTGGCAGTTACAAGAGGCGGCCTTGTCCCTGCCGCAGTGATTGCAAGAGAACTTGGGATATACTATATTGATACGGTCTGCATCTCCACCTATGACTGGAAAAAACAGGGGAAAGCAAAAATCTTGAAAAAAATTGAGGACTCAGGAAAAGGGTTTTTAATTATTGATGATCTTGTGGACACGGGCTCAACAGCCAGAATTGTCAGAAAAATGCTGCCCGATGCCTATTTTGCAACCGTATATGCCAAGCCTGCCGGTAAACCCCTGGTGGATGCCTATGTAACGGAAGTCAGTCAGGATACCTGGATTCTTTTTCCCTGGGATTCAGAGTCTCAGTTTGTTGAACCCATTGCCGGCAACTAAAAAAAACTGCCCGGGAGTTTAAGGGCTATTCCCGGGCAGGTAATTTTATTTACTTGGTTTTATTGATGATATTTCTATGGGCCATCAATCGGATGGCATTAATTTTTATAAATCCTTCCGCATCTTCCTGGTTGTAACCACCTTCAATATCCATGGAAGACAGATCCTGGTCATACAGAGAAGAATGGCTTGTCCTGGCAATGGGATATGCCATGCCTTTATAGAGTTTCAGGGTAACTTCGCCGTCAATGACTTCCTGGCTTTTATCAATAGCCACCATTAGAAATTCCATTTCAGGGCTGAACCAGAATCCATTGTAAACCAGTTCAGCAAACTTGCCGGAGAGCATGTCCCGAAGACGCATGACCTCCCGGTCCATGGCAATGCCTTCAATATCTTTGTGGGCTTCATGGAGGATGGTGCCGCCGGGTGTTTCATAAACCCCCCGGGATTTAATCCCCACAAACCGGTTTTCAACCATATCAAGGCGTCCAATCCCATTTTTCCTTCCTAAAAGATTGAGGTATTCAAACAGCTTAAGGGCATCAGTTTTAACAGTATCATCTTCAAGATTGGTGACTTTAACCGGAATACCGTCCTTGAATTCTATTTTTATTTTTGTGGGGCTGTCCGGTGCGTCCTCCGGGGATACCGTATGGGAATAAATGCTGTCCTCACACTCATGGGCCGGATCTTCAAGAATACCGGCTTCATGGGAAATATGCAGCAGATTGTCATCTTCACTATAGGGTTTGGATGCGGTCTGTTTGGTCTGGATACCATACTTTTTTGCATACTCAAGAAGGTCGGTTCTCCCCTTGAAAGCGCTTAAAAATGCCGTATTTTTCCAGGGCGCAATCACTTTTATTTTGGGGTTTAAAGCATAATATGACAGCTCAAACCTGACCTGGTCATTGCCTTTACCGGTGGCACCATGGGAGACATACTCCGCATTGACCTTCCTTGCAATCTCTATTTGCTTTTTTGCAATGATGGGTCGGGCAATAGCCGTTCCCAAAAGATATCTGCCTTCATAAAGAGTGTTAGCCTTATATACGGGAAAGATATAATCCGTGACAAACTCTTTTCTCATGTCTTCAATAAATACCTTGGATGCACCGATTTTCAGTGCCTTTTGTTCTGCTGCTTGAAAATCTTCTTTCTGTCCGATATTGGCCATATAGGCGAATACTTCATAGCCTTGTTCCAGCAGCCATTTTAATATAACAGAGGTATCAAGCCCCCCTGAATAAGCCAGAACAACTTTTCCTTTTGACATTGGATCTCCTTATCATTTTTTTTAATTCCGGTTCGTTTCAAATATTATGGCCTATTAATGAAGAAAAACAATAAAATAGTCAACAAAAAATGGCTTTGACAACGTCGAATATTCTAAAGGAATCGGTGGATTCCATTATGATCAGGTTTACCAGGTAATTTATCGGGATATTTTATATTGTGAAGCAGGGTTGATTTAAGTATGCTGGTGGTTAAAAATAGACAGTGTAGCAATTACTTATAAAAGACAGTAGTCATGATAGGATTTTATCTTGGAGTTATATGAAACATATGTTTTACCAGGTCTGACCCATTGGGTCTGCAGTCATAAGGATTTATCGAAACAACGCAAAAAGGTGGTACCCCGGGCAAAAGGAAGAGTCCTGGAAGTGGGTATCGGTTCAGGGTTGAACCTGCCGTTTAATGTTGATTTTATCGCTTTGACAGGTGAAGAGATCCCGCTGGAAAATCATTCGGCTGATACAGTGTTAGTGACCTATACCTTATGCTCGATTCCGGATGTAAAAAAAGCATTGAAGGAAATGAACAGGGTCCTCAAACCTGGCGGCGAGCTGATTTTCTGCGAACACGGCAAAGCGCCTGATGATCATATTCGCAGATGGCAGGATAGGGTGAATCCTGTCTGGACAAAGATCAGCGGTGGCTGTCATTTGAATCGACCGATTCCGGATCTTATAAAGGAGAGTGGATTTGACATCAGATACCTGGAAAGCGCATACAGCAGTCCGTTGAAAATTGTCAGTTTTAATTATTGGGGGATGGCAGTCTGTGGATAATTTTTTTATTAAAAGAGTGAAAAAGGGTGAAGAAATTTATAGAGATCTTCAAAGACATCTGGATAGCCAGGCCGTAGGGTTCCCTGCGACTAAAACCGGAGCTGACATCAAAGTATTAAAACATATTTTTTCACCCCGGCAGGCAAAGATCGCAACTTGCCTGGATTTTAAACCGGAATCACTTAAAGAGATATATAAAAAAACCAGGAATCTGGTTGGGTCACCTGAAGAGTTGTCTGATATCCTGTCGGCCATTGAAAAAAAAGGGGGGATAGAGTCAAGGGGAAAAGGAGATGAAAAAAGGTATTGCAATGCACCCCTGGTCGTGGGTATGTATGAATTTCAACTGAATAATCTGACACCTGAATTTATAGAAGATTTTGCGGAATACACGTCTGACATAAGATTTGGTGTGGAATTTTTAAGCACAAAACTGCCTCAAATGCGAACCATACCCATTGCCAGGAGTATTTCGCTTAAAAGTAATGTCAGTACCTTTGATGAAGTGGGGGAATTGTTAAAAAAGTCGGAAGGATCTTTTGCTATTTTTGAATGCATCTGCCGCAAGAAAAAAAGGCTGCAGGGAAAATCCTGCCAGGTTACGGATCGAAAGGAAACATGCCTTGCTGTAGGAGATTTTGCACACACAGCTGTTGAAAGTGGTATGGGAAGAACGATTGGCCTGGATGAGGCCATGGAGATTCTTGAAAAAAACCAGAAGGAGGGGTTGGTTCTCCAGCCATCCAATACAGAACAGGCTGACTTTATCTGTTCCTGTTGTGGCTGTTGCTGTGGTATGCTCAGCATCCACAAGAGTATCCCCAAACCGATGGATTTCTTTGTGTCTAATTTTTATGCCCAGGTCGACTCGGGCAACTGCAATGGCTGTGGTATTTGTGAAAAAAGATGCCAGGTGGGAGCAGCAAAGATATCTGAAAAGAGACAACAGGCATTTATTGATCTCAACCGGTGTATCGGGTGTGGTCTCTGCCTGCCTGCCTGCCCGCAAAAAGCAATAACCCTGCAGAAAAAAAATCCACAGATAAAGCCACCGACAACACGGGATGATCTGTATGATATTATTATGGCCAGAAAGAAAGGGAAAATAGGCAAATTGAAATTGACAGGTAAATTGATAATGGATGCCGTAGTAACAAGGCAAACCCATTTGTTAAAATAGTGTTTGAACGAAAACTCACTCATCTGCTTCGTTGCTGCAAAAAGTTGAAATCCTCATGTACTACAGTACACTCCGGTTTCAAATTTTTTTGCGCCTCGCATATGAGCAACTTTTCATCCAAACACAGGTTTTCGGTCGGGCACTGAATAAGTGGAGGAATTTATGGAAAACGATATTTATGCAGATCTGGCAAGACACATGTCTATGATGGGACTTCCTCTTACAGAGGGTCTTGTGGATATTTTAAAGGAAAATTTTACGGCTGAGGAAGCCAAAATCGTCATGATGCTTCCGGCTACCGACATACCGCTGAAACCGGTAACAATTGATGAGCTGGCTGACTTAAAGGATATAGATCAAAAGCACCTGGCTGACATTCTGGAGGGTCTGACAGAAAGAAAGCTCATTTTTTCAGGAGAGAATGGGGTGGGTGAAAGAGGCTATGCGCTCCATCAGGCAGGTTTTGGTTTTCCTCAATCATTCTTTTGGGACGGCTCAAAAAGCCCTTACGCAATTAAAATGAGCAAGCTGGTCATAAAATATTTTAACCGCAAAGTAACAAAACAAGCCTTTGGCGGTAATAAAACCAAAGCATATCGCTATATTCCCGTCCACCAATCGATAAAACCGGATGTACAGGCTGTTCTTCCCCACGATATGATGGAGAATGTACTTGACAAGGCAAAACTGTTTGCGGTAGCCCATTGCACCTGCCGGGTCCAGGCGGGCCTCATGGGAAGAGCCTGCAATCACCCACTGGAAGTCTGCCTCAAGTTCGATGAAATGGCACAATATATCATTGAACAAGATCTTGGCAGACAGATTACCCGGGAAGAGGCTGGACAAATCGTTCACAAAGCCGCAGAAGCAGGCCTGGTCCATTTTGTTGACAATGCGGCCGGTAAGGTGAAGCACAATTGTAATTGCTGTGGCTGTGCCTGCTGGAATGTCGGCACTATCCGGAGACGAAAGATTCCCAGAGACGAGTTGATGGCAGTTTATTTTATCAGGAAAACAGACCCGGATCTCTGTGTGGGTTGCGGGGAATGTATTGATATCTGCCCGGTGGACGTCATAACGCTTGAGGATAATGTGGCAACGATTGATGAAGACTGGTGCATTGGCTGCGGTGTCTGTGCAACAAAATGTGAGTTCGATGCCTTAAATATCATCTACCGTGAGGATCAAAGCCCGGTCCCGGCAGATTTTGAGACGCTCCATAAGGAAATTCGTAAATTCAATGGGGAAAAATAAGATCAAGGCTATACTCTCTGATAAATTTGACGATGAGTATTTCTATTGATTGACAATTGAACAAACAACCTGATATTGAAAAAATAACAAATACTGATTTCCAGCATGCTCATGACTGTTTTAATGAAATAATATAGTGCAAAAGTAATAGGATTATCAATGAATACGCCTTTTGAAAAACTTGAAACCATTTTTTATGCAAAAAAATCGCTATCCAAAAACGAACTCTTCTCTCTGTTTGACAGGGTAAAAATCCCTGAAGAAGTTTGTTGGCGCACCATTTACAGGGCAATTTTTGATGCCAGAATTGATCTTGACTCAAATAGAGATCGAAAAATAACCAGAACCCAGCTTGAGCCCCTTATGAAGAAGGCATTGAAGAATGCCAGGGATAATATTTTTTCAGAAAACAGACTTTTAGACCTGATCAAAGACTATAACACCATCTCTTTTTCCGTTTGTCACAAACAGATAACAGAGGTCTTAAAAGAACTGGGGAGTCTGACAAAAGAGTTCAAATCGATGAGTGTAAGGGGGCAGGGGAGGATAAAAAACCTTGAATCAGACACCATATCGGTGGTTGAATTGGATCTTTCCCTTGATGATAAGATCAAATTGATTAAATCTAAATTCAAGGAAACAATTGAAGTATTTCAGGACGATTTGGTAAAACTGGACCACCTGACTCATACGGATCATTTGACAAATCTTTATAATAGACGGTTTTTTGACGAACGGTTAAATTTAGAAGCTTCCCAGGCTTTAAAGGAGAGAACCTGCTTAAATCTTTTAATGATTGATATTGATGACTTTAAGTCGTTCAATGATACATATGGGCATCCCATTGGTGACCAGGCTTTGAAAATAGTTTCAAAAAATATACAGATTGTTTGCCACGATGAATCAGGCAGGGCAGGGATTGATTTTTTCCCCGCCCGGTACGGCGGGGAAGAATTTACCGTTATACTGCCTGAAGTAGATGAAAGTCAGGCTTTGAATATTGCAGAAATAATAAAGACAAAAATCAGCAATTATATGTTTGTCATCAGGAATAAAAAAGGCCGGATTCTGCATGAAAATTTAAAATTGACAGTAAGTACCGGGCTTGCCACACTCAATCACAAATATAATAAAAAACAAGGGATAAAGGATCTTGTCGAAAATGCCGATGCTGCCATGTTTGAAGCTAAAAAAGCAGGAAAAAATTGTGTAAAAGTCAGTATGGAATCTGATTTGCATACACCTGATTTGTAACAGGGAAAATGATGGATTTCAACAAAGAACACTTACTGGATTTGCTGGCCCAAATAGCGCCGAATCGATACCTGCAGGCACTATTGATTATCCTCTTGTTTTTAGGCCTGGCAAAGATCATGGATGTGATCATCACACGTGTTTTAAAAGGATGGATAGAAAAGACTCATCTTAAACTGGATGACCAGGTCCTTGAAATTTTTCACAAGCCTGTCTTTTTGAGTATCATTCTTTTCGGCCTTGTCCTGGCCACTGAAAGATTGGCATTTAAAGAGACCATAACCTTCATTACTTTGAGCGGCCTGAAAACCGTGGCCATATTTTATTGGGCGGCAGCTGCCGCTAAATTCCTCAGGCTTTTACTCAACCTGGTGAGTGACGATCAAAGCCGGTTCAAGTTGATACAGGATCGGACGCTGCCGCTGTTTAACAATTTATTGATTCTTCTGGTAACAGGTCTGTCAATTTATATTGTTTTTCTGGTCTGGAATATAGACCTGACAGCCTGGGTGGCCTCTGCCGGTATATTGGGCCTTGCCATCTCCTTTGCGGCAAAAGACACGCTGGCCAATTTGTTTTCCGGTGTATTTATAATGGCGGATGCCCCCTATAAACTCGGGGATTTCATAGTACTTGAATCCGGCGAGCGGGGTGCGGTGACAAATATCGGTATTCGCAGTACACGCCTTTTGACCCGTGACGATGTGGAAATCACAGTACCCAATTCAATTATGGGAAATACCAAGATTACCAATGAAGCCGGCGGCAGACATGAAAAATTTCGTATTCGTGTAAAGGTCGGTGTTGCTTATGGGTCTGATATTGATAAGGTTCATAACGTTTTACTTGATGTAGTAACAAATTTTCCGGATGTCTGTATGATCCCCCAGCCGCGCGTACGATTCCGGGCATTTGGCGATTCAAGCCTTGACCATGAGTTATTATGCTGGGTGAAAAGGCCTGTGCTACGCGGCAAGGTATTGCATCTGCTCAATACCGCAGTTTATAAACGATTTATCCAGGAAGGCATTGAAATACCCTTTCCCCAGCGGGATATCCATGTCCATTCAGCATCGGCGCTTACTGCAGACATTGACCCCGTATAAAATTCTATAAAAATTAAAAAAGAAGATGCAATTGAACTGATCGATAACCTGATTAAAAAGTGATTCTCTTAGGATATTTCCTAAATTTCCTGGAAGCATACAAATAATACCAAACCAAAAAATACAAGACACATGCCGGCAATGGAAATACTGTTGGGCAAAGGCGCATTCAGAATCAAAATCTCTCCCATGAGTGCGAATATGACCTCACTGGATTGGGTGGCATCCACCGTAGCCAGCTCACTTGGCTTGCAGGCTTTATTACGTGCCATTAAAAAAAGACTGGTCGCTATAACGCCGGAAAAAAGAGCAACTAAAAAAGTGTTAAAAATCTGACCGGTTGATGGCAGTTGCGGCCTTACAATCCCGACCAGTATCAGCCAGAAAGGCACAGAACCCCATGATAATAGCAATACTTTATTAAATGCATTTTTTACAAGGGGATCATCAATTTTGGGAAGAGACGGGTTCCCATTCGTTGCTTCCCATACAAGCTGGTTCCCTATTGGATAACAAAATGCCGCAACCAGAACCGGAAGTCCTCCCATAAACAATTCGCTTAATGATGACAATTGCGCATGACTCAAATTGATCATTAACACACCAATAAATATAATAATGGAAAAAAGCCATACTTTTTTGGGAAAGGATCTTCCAAAACCCATTAAAACAACCAGTGTGGCAATAATCGTCAGCTGCCAGGTCGCCGCAATGATCCACCCGGGTGAATGATCCGCACTAAAGCAGATTAACGAATAAAAACCCCCAAACCCAATACTGCCGGTCATGATCCAGAATTTCCAGTTTTTGAAAAAAAGCCGGACCAGGCCTTTCATCGTATCAAATCCCTTAAACAAAGAGATAAATCCTGACAAAATCAGGATCATAAAGGCATACCGAAGACTAGCCGACCACAGCCAGTGACCGCCTTCCAGACTCATCATTCGGTTCAGAATAAAGGTTGTACTGAAAAACAGACCGGATAAAAGACCAATTGAAATTAATGAAATCATATTTGTAGTTTTTATTTGTAATAAATTTTTGTGTCATTCTATCAATTCGGGTATATTATCGGATATAATACTATTTAGGAAATAACAAGGGGTTTGAACTCGCTGCTATATCTAAACAATATTTATTAGGATAAAAAATGAAACTGATCGCAGACAACCTTCGAATCACAAAAACAGACATGCAGGGTGCACTTAAAAACCGTGATTCCAAACCGATAAAGGAGCTTGTGAAGCTGTGTGTGGCAAAGGGATCTTGTGCCATTGATGTGAATACCGGGCCTTTGGGTAAATCACCTGAAGAGGATATGGCATTTTTCATTGAATCGGTGGAGAGTGTGACGGATCTGCCTCTGCTCATTGATACCTCTAATCCTGTGGCCATGAAGGCAGGGCTAAAGGCTGCAAACAATCAAGTCATTATTAACGGATTTTCCCTTGAACCCCGTAAACTTGAAAAAATACTGCCCCTTGCAAAAGAGTATGACGTGGATATTATAGGGTTCTTATTGTATCCTGACAGCCGGGTGCCAAAAGACGAGGTACAAAGGTTTGAGATTGTGCTTGAGCTGTTTGAACAGGCGCAGGCAGCAGGGGTTTCAAAAGAGCGGATTATTATTGATCCCATTGTCCCGCCTTTGGCGTGGGAAGATGGTATTGTCCAGGCAAGGTCTGTTTTAAATGTTATCAGGACACTGCCTGATTTGTTGGGATTTGAGGTTCGGACCATTGGTGGGGTTTCCAATTTGACCACTGGTGCAGGAGATAAGGAAAAAAAGAATCTTATGGAGCAAAGTTATGTGGCCATGCTGGCTGCTGCGGGTTTGGATTATGCTCTGCTGGATATATTGAATGGAGAAGTTGTGGCGGCTGCCGGAGCGGCGGGTATTCTTGCAAAGGAAGAACTTTTTTCCTGGGGCATGGTTCCCGGATAACTAAAAAAATTGTCAGGAAAATATTATGAAGATGTTTAAAAAAATATTGATCATTATCCCCATCGTCTGCGGCATTATTTTTTTTGTGGTGATGAAAAAGAATAAAAAACCACCGGTTCGTCTTGAGAATAAAGAACGGGTTCAGACGGTTCGGGTGATCCCTTTAGAAAAAATGACGGTTGTGCCGCGGGTCATCACGTATGGATATGTTGAAGCAGACCGGACCTGGCAGGCAATTTCCGAAGTCAGTGGAAAAATTGTCTGGGTTAATAAAAATTTAAAAAAAGGATATTTTTTAAAAAAGGGTGAGATTCTGTTTAAGATTGATACCACCACATACGGTTTGGCTGAAAGCCGGGGGGTGGCAGATCTGATGAGCGTGGATGCAAGACTCAAGGAGCTTGAACAGTCTCGGAAAAACACAGGCCGCCTTTTGGCCATTGAGAAAAAATCCCTTGCCAGTGCTGGCCAGGAGTTGAAAAGAAAACGTGAATTATTCGAAAACGAGTATATTTCTTCTTCTGATCTTGAAAAGGAAGAAAGAAGTTTTCTGACCCATCAGACCGCAATGAACAATCTGCAAAATAAGCTTGACCTGATCCCCTCCCAGAAAAAGGCGTTGCTGGCCCAGAAAAAATCCGGTGAATCTATTGTAACGGAACGAAGACTGGATGTTGCCAGGACTGAAATTCGTGTACCTTTTGACAGCCGCCTGTCTGTCGTGAATATTGAACTGCACCAGTTTGCATCGGCCGGAACGGTTCTGGTTGAAGCTGAAAGCGTTGACCGGGCAGAAATACCGGTCTTCCTGACACCGAAAAGTTTTATGACACTTATGCCGGGAAAGTCTGGGACCGGTACAGGGACGATACCGGATATGGAAAGCCTCCGTCAGGCTATCGGTATTACAGCCAGGGTCAGGCTCCCCCTGGATGATGAAATGCCGATTGAATGGGATGGTACCTTTTCCAGGATCAGTGAATCCCTGGATCTTAAGACCGGGGCCATTACTATCTACATCTCTGTGGATAATCCCTATGAAAATGTTATTCCGGGGAAACGACCGCCTCTGGTCACCAATATGTATGTGGAAGTGGAATTAAGAGGCAGGCCGGTGTCCGATCGGTTTGTGATACCCCGAAGTACGGTCCACGACAAAAAAGTCTATATCAGCACCCCTGAAAACCGGCTTGAAATCAGATCAGTGGAAGTTGAGTCTTATATGGAGAACCTGGCAGTGCTGTCCCACGGGCTTAAAGAGGGAGAAACGCTTGTTCTCAGCGATTTGATACCGGCAGTAGAAGGAATGCTGTTAAAATCGGTTGAGGCTGTCGATATTTTAAAAGACTTAAAACATCAGGCCCTTGGGGAGGCCAGATAACGATGAACGTATTTAAACAAGTCATCTCTTATATGTGTGATCATCCCACGGCAGCCAATCTTTTGATGCTGCTGTTTCTCGCCCTGGGTGCCATCTCTGTGACCGATTTAAAACGGGAAACTTTCCCTGATTTTTCAGTCAATGCCGTTGAAATACTGGTGACTTATCCCGGGGCCACTGCCGATGATGTGGAGACCTCGATATGCCGGCGTATTGAAGATGCCATTGACAGTGTGAGCAATATTGTCGAAGTCAAGAGTACGGCCATGGAAAACAGAGCGTCTGTTATGGTGGAAATGGTGGAGGGCAATGATATCATTGAGTTTTTCAATGATATCAAAACACAAGTTGAGGCCATTAATGATTTCCCAAACGAAGTGGAAGATGTCATTGTCAAACGGATCAATCGGATAGACCCGGTAGTATCCGTTGCGATTACAGGACCCATGAGCCCTTTGCACTTAAAATTGTATTGCGAAGACTTAAAAGACCGGTTAAAGCATCTTAATAGAGTCTCCCAGGTGGAAATCTTAGGGTTTTCCGATCATGAATTTTTAATTGAAATACCGTTCTACAACATGATGCGGCTGGGCCTTTCCGTGTCTGATATTGAAGGGGCTGTCGCAGCCCAGAACATAGACCTGCCGGCGGGAAGTCTGGAAACCAGGGATTCAGATATCCTGATTCGGTTTTCTGAAGAAAGAAAAACCCTTTATGATCTGGAAAATCTCATTGTAGCATCTTCCCAGACAGGTGTTGAGATCCGTCTGGGGGATATTGCCTCAGTTACCGACCGGTTTATGGATGATGAGGATAAGATCCTGTTTGACGGAAAACGGGCCGGGCTTCTCCAGATTAACAAGACCAAGTCTGAAGATGCATTGAGAATCATGGATGCGGTAACCAGGTTTTTAGAAGAAGAGGAGGCCCGCGCACCGGCAGGTATTTCATTTACCACTACCCAGAATGTATCTAAAATTGTCCGGGACCGTCTCCAAATGCTGCTCAAAAATGCTGTAGCCGGGTTGATCCTCGTATTTATAGCCATGCTTCTTTTTTTCCCATTTGGTTTTTCCTTCTGGGTCGTCATGGGACTGCCGGTCTCTTTTTTCCTGACCTTTTTCTTTATGAAACACTTAGGGCTTTCCATTAATATGCTCTCCATGGTCGGACTTTTAATCGGCCTGGGTCTTCTCATGGATGATGCCATTGTGATTGCTGAAAATATTGCGGTACATCTTGAGAAGGGTAAAAATACCTTTAGCGCCACTGTGGATGGTGTCTCTGAAGTGGCAGCCGGCGTATTTTCTTCTTTTTTAACCACCTTATTTATTTTTGGGGCTCTTGCGCTGAGCATGGCAGGGGACATCGGGAAGGTGCTCTATGTCATACCCGTTATCCTGATCTTGACCCTGTCCGTAAGTCTTGTGGAAGCATTTTTTATTCTTCCCAATCACCTGTCCCATTCTCTTTCAAAACATGAGAATAAAAGCAAAGAAAATCAGAAAAACCGCTTTCGTCAAAAGATGGAAGCAGGGATCAACTGGGTCCGGGAAAAGCTTCTTGGCCCTGTTGTTGATACGGCAGTTAATTTCAGGTATCTGTTTGTCGGACTTATCGTCTTTGCTTTTATGGCCTCCATTTCCATGATTGCCGGCGGATACCTGAAGATTCGAGCTTTTCCGGATATTGAAGGAGATGTGCTCCAGGCAAGGATTCTATTCCCCCAGGGGACACCGCTTGAACGAACAGAGCATTATGTGGACCAGATGGTTGATGCAGCCCAAAAGATGAATGGCCAGCTTTCCTTATCCCAGCCGGCCGGGGCTGATCTGGTGGATCATATCAGCGTATTGTACAACACCAATGCGGATGCAGGAGAAACAGGCAGTCATGTGGCCACTATTTCTCTGGATCTGTTAAATGCGGAAAATCGATCCGGCACCATGGATGATATCATCAGTCAGTGGCGAAGTCTTGCAGGCGATATCCCGGATGCCATTGCCATTGCTTTTAAGGAACCCACAATAGGTCCCGGCGGGCTTCCCATTGAAATCCGGCTCACGGGGAACAGCCTTTCTGAATTGAAACTGGCATCCACACAACTGATCAACTGGTTTTATTCTTATGAAGGGGTCTTTGACCTGTATGATGATCTTCGGCCAGGCAAACCCGAAATCCAGGTAAAGCTTAAAAAAGGAGCTAAAATAAGGGGGTTTGATGCCAGAACCGTTTCAAAACAGCTGAGGGCTGCATTCTACGGTACCACGGCCAGTGAGATCATTGTCGGAGATGAATCCTATGAAGTCAATCTGAGGATGACAGGTGACGACAGGAACAGCATATCACACCTTGAAAATTTTTATCTCATGAGCGGCACTGGGGAGCGGGTGCCCTTAAGCACCGTAGCATCCATTACCCACAGCCGGGGGTACGCGGGAATTAAACGGGTGAATGCAGGCCGAACGGTGACAGTAACCGGGGATGTGGATACTCGGGTGGCCAATGCAGCGGATATTATCAAGGATACAAAGAATAGATTTTTGCCGAAATTAAAAAAACAATTTCCCGGAATCACCATCGGGCTGGAGGGCCAGGCAAAGGAGATGAAGGCATCCATGGGCGGTATGGTAAAGGCCTTTGGTATCGGTATTTTTGGTGTGTTCTGTCTTTTAAGTTTTCAGTTCAGATCCTACCAGGAACCCCTGGTGATCATGGCCATTATTCCTTTTGCCCTTATCGGTGTGATCTGGGGGCATATTTTTATGGGGCTTGATATCTGTATGCCCAGTATTCTGGGATTTGTATCCCTGGCCGGTATTGTGGTAAATGATTCAATTCTTCTGGTCAGTTTTATTAAACTAAACACGGCCAGGGGTAAGTCTGTGGAAGAAGCAGGAAAGATGGCATCAAGGGAGAGATTCCGGGCGGTGCTTTTAACCTCTGTGACCACTATTGCAGGATTAATGCCCCTTCTTTCGGAGAAATCCATGCAGGCACAGATTCTTATACCGCTTGCCTGTTCTATTGTGTTCGGGCTCTTGATGTCCACTATACTGGTGCTGCTGGTGGTGCCCTGCCTTTACACCATTCTGGCGGATTTTAATCTGGTAAGGCTTACTGATGACAATTCTCATTAAAATGAAATACAATCAGTACAAGTGTTATTTTTATTGTTCAGTATGATTAAGATTTAATGTTTGATCTTGCTACCTTGGCCTCGTCAAAGGATGCCATCTGACACATGATCTTACAGGCGGCATCTGCCATATCAATGGCAAGGGCAGCGCCTGTGCCTTCACCCAGCCGCATGTCAAAATCGATCAGCGGAATAAGATTCATATGGGAAAGTGCTGCTTTCTGGGCGATCTCCACTGATTTGTGGCCGGAGATAAGATATCCCTGGATTGCAGGATTAATGGCATAAGCCACAAGTCCTGCCGCCGTTGAAATAACCCCGTCAAGAACAATTGCGGTCTTTTTTGATGCAGCCGCAAGAACAGCTCCTGCAATACCGGCGATTTCAAACCCGCCGATTTTCTGTAGGACCTCAAATCCGTTGGCAGGATCAAGGGCATGGAACGCAAGGACCCTTTCAATGACGTCTGTTTTGTGTGAAAGCCCCTTGTCATCAATGCCGGTTCCCCTTCCTGTAGCCTGGGCCGGTGGTATCCCTGTAATAATAGAAATAATGGCAGAGGCAGAAGTTGTATTGCCGATGCCCATTTCACCAAGGCCTACAATGTCGATGGGGCGTTTGTTATAAGCATCCAGAAAGGTGGTCATCCCGTTTTCAAGGGCCATAATCATCTGCTGTTTTGTCATGGCATCTTCAATGGCAAAATTCCTTGTTCCTTTGGCAACTTTTTTTATGATCAGGTCAGGATGAGGTCTGAATTCCCGGCTTACTCCCATATCCACGACCTTCATCTCTATATCGTGGTGACGGCACAGAACATTTATGGCGGCACCACCGTTTAAAAAGTTATCCACCATCTGGGCGGTTACCTCGGATGGATAGGCTGAAACACCTTCTTCGGTAATGCCATGGTCTGCTGCAAACACGAACAGGTTTTTATGTTGGATTTTGGGATTGAGATCATTCTGGATCAGACTCATCAGGACGGCAAGGTCTTCAATTCGACCCAGAGCGCCAAGGGGTTTTGTCTTGTCATCCATTTTAGCCGTGGCAGCTGCAAGTTTGCTGCCCGGCAGGGGGCTGATATTCTCAACAATCTGCCTGCAAAGGCTGTCAGGTGCAAGATCCTCCTGGCTGATGCCGGGAGGTTGAATTTTTTGTGTTGCAAAGGCCGGCAAAACAGCAGATGTAAGGCTGAAATCAAGGATATATTTCAGATATTTCCCTGAGAGCACCTTAGTCATAAGCTGTGGCGCTTTCTGGGGAGCAACAATCTCTTCGATCAAAAGTTTAAACTCGCTTTCATGGGTCTGCATGAAGGGAATTGCCTTTCGCATGTGATCCTTTGTCATGCCGTAGACGCCGGAGAGTCTGGCTTCTTTATAGTGGAGAAGGTTTAAAAGGTTGGTTTCAATGTGCTCGTTTTTTGAAATCCCGCTGAAAAAGGAAATCTGTCCCCCTTTGCCAACCTTGGCAATGCCCTGGCAAAAGGCAATATAATCGGCACAGGTATTGATCACCAGTTCAAATTCACTCTTATGAGTATCCTTGGTGCAGGGGATACCGGTTGCTGTGAGGAAGGGGGCAACATGGTTTATTTTGGCCTCATTTTTTTCAATGATGTGAGGAACAAGCCCCAGATGTTGTGCATAAAGGGCTGTGATCAGTCCCATGGTGCCGGAACCTAAGATCAGTATTGGGTCATTCTTTTCAAAGGTTAATTTTTCAAAGGCATTGATGACACACCCGACGGGCTCTGCAAAGCAGGCCACATGGGTAGTAAGATTATTCGGTATGGGGATCAGGCTGTCGTGCGGCAGGACGGCCTGGCTCGCAAATCCGCCGTCCGTATGGAACCCGGTGATCTTCATGTCTTCACAGAGGTTTTCACGGGCGGTTTTACAGAAACGGCAGGTTCCGCAGCTTTTTCCGGGCCAGACAATGTATCGCTGGCCGGTTGGATCCTTAACCACCATTTCATGGCCTAAAACCCTTGGAAAGACAAGATCCCTGTGGCCCTGTTCCCACATTTTGGCATCTGTTCTGCAGATGGCACAGCAAAGGACATGGGTTTGGATAAATCCGGATTCAATTTTGTCTGTTTTTATATCTTGACTGATTTCAAGTTTTTCAATTTCAAGCTTTCCGAGACCTGTTAATATCATTTTCATTTTTTATAGATCCTCTTCGGTTAAAACGAGTTTTTTAATGCAGACATCGGTAAATCCCTGTTCTTTGATGTGGAACACATGCTCCTGCACTACTTCCATCTGGTTCAAAAGGAAGACGTTTGCTTTATCAATACTGACAAGTAGAGGAACATGATCCTTGAACCGGATATACTCCTGGCCGGATTTTATAATCAGTAATTCCATTTTATTATCCTTGATTTTATTGTACAAGGCTGTGAAGCCTTGCCAATCCTTTTTTCGGGGTTCTGTTCTGGGTCTCTACCCATTTTTCAAGGGTTTGAAAGGCAGTGCCGGATTCCAGGATTTTGGCGGCCTTTTCAATGCCTTCTTCAAGAGTTGTTGCCCGATCTGCTGCAAGGAAAATCAAGCCTGCATTGAGAATGGCCGCATCTTTTCTGGCGCTTTCTTCCTTATTACTTAAGAGAGCGGCAAATCGTACGGATTCTGTTTTAATATCTTTTTCAGGTGAAAGATCATTGCAGTCCTTGATTGAAAGACCGAGTTTTCTGGGATCAATGGTAAACTCATCAATTTCATCATTACCGGAAATTCTCGCGCAATGGGTGACCCCGCAGATTGAAGCTTCATCCATGCCCTTGTCTGATTCGTCAATGGAACCATGCA
>Ga0164318_10001900_pt1 | contig 18999 bp, 17 predicted proteins | sample GuaBasSedimGuay9_FD_113734 | JGI IMG/M metagenome (GOLD analysis project Ga0164318, IMG submission 113734) | Subseafloor sediment microbial communities from Guaymas Basin, Gulf of California, Mexico - Guay9, Core 4571-4, 0-3 cm | ecosystem: Environmental > Aquatic > Marine > Hydrothermal vents... | reverse complement strand
GGGATTATGAGGCGAATACCGCCGTCCTGCAAGAATTCCACGTTCGTCACAATCGAATCGGTATCGATATCTCTCAGGTCAGCAGTGAATGGTGTCGCAGTCGTGACAGCCACACCGCGCAGTGCTGACCTGACAACCTTAAGACTCAATCGCATGCCTCCAGTTCAAGATGGTGCTGCTCGTAGTCCGGAGCAACGTGCCTGATATATGCCCCCAAAGGAACACCGTAGGATTCTATGGAAACAGCCTCAGAATCTCGCTGCGCTCAGACTCGGTTGCGTCGAAGTTGATCGGGATTCTGACGTAAGGTGCTGAGCACGGATTCCCACAGGCGACGTACATCACAGGTCTGTGAGCAGAATGCGATTCAATCTCAACGATATAGCTGTAACAGGTACAACCCAGATATGGAATTGAACTGTTGGACGCCTCGTCATGACGGTAGATTGAATCGAAGGCTCGGCTCTCACTATGAGTGCGGAGCATCGCAACGAAGTCGTCGACGGTTCCCGCCTGTTGTGCAAGCCTGTTGGCCACAGCATACCTTCGCCGACTGCTAGACAGCGGACCCGCACACTCCCGCTCTGAGGCGCTGGACACTTCGACCAGCGCGGCCGTTGGCAACAACAGATGATGATTCGTCCGGACAACAAGAGTTGGATCACGCTGGAGGCGACACCCGTCCGGCCCGAGCTCAATCACTCCGACCTCATCCGGAGTGGCGAGGACTATATTGCACCATTGGTAGCGCCCACCAGAATCGAGCCTGTCTTGGACCGTGATGAGGGCATCATCTACGCTCCGGTCGTGTCTTAGTATCTCCTCAACGAGAATATCATAGGGAGTGTCGGAGGTGGCGAGAACGGTCGCCGTACATGCAGCAAGGCCGTCGGAGTTCCCGCCAATTGATATGCCCAACGCCTCACCCGTTCCAATTCCGACTTCCACCACACCGAACGTCTGGCTATCGAACACGACACGGTCTCTGAAGTCACGGTAGAGAAGATCCCGGTTCTTGAACATGACCACGCGGTCGCCAAGTCTCTTTGCTCCGATCGTGCAGCCGTCAGACAATCAGTGTTCCCCGCAGCGGTATCAACACACTGGCTCATCTTCATTTCTGTGATGAGAAGACTTTTGTCACAGACCAAGGAGGGCTGGACACTATGACGACTGTGAGAGCCATCAGGAATGCTATTATCATGTGTCCCGTTCAAGGAATCATTGAGAACGGAACCATTGTGTTTGACGAGAGCGGAATCCGCGACGTGGGCACGGACATTGCGATTCCAGATGGCGCCGAGGTGATAGACGCCGACGGCCGCTATGTGACTCCGGGGTTCATTGATGCACATACCCATCAGGGGCTCTTCGACGGATCGATTGGATGGGCGGGCCAAGACGGCAACGAGTCCGTCAACCCGGTCACGCCGGAACTCAGGGGAATAGACTCGTTCAATCCCTTTGAGCCGTCGTTGAAGGAGGTCGTGAAGGGCGGTGTCACATGCATCAATACCGGCCCTGGCTCCGCCAATGTCATAGGCGGGCAGACATTCATCATCAAGCCGACAGGCTCAGGCATAGTCGACGAGATGCTTGTGATGGCACCCTCGGGCCTCAAGGTCGCACTCGGCGAGAATCCAAAACGCGTTCACGGGAACGAGAAGCGTTCACCCGCCACAAGAATGGCCGTGGCGGCACTCTTGAGAAAGACCCTCACAGACGGCCAGAACTACCTCAACGAATGGACGGCATATGGGGAGAAGGCGCGCGAGGCAAAGAAGAAGGGAGAGGCACCACCAGCGCCACCCAAGAAGAACCTCGGCCTTGAGGTCATCGCCATGGTCCTCAAGCGGGAGATTCCGCTCCACGCACACGCCCATCGTGCAGATGATATCGCCACCATCATCAGGATTGCGAAGGAGTTCAACATTGGACTAGTGATCATTCATTGTACTGAGGGCCACAAGATTGCCGATTTCATCGCCAATGCAGGAGTGCCAGCTGTCGTGGGCCCGACTATGTTCTGGGTGAGCAAGCCTGAAACCCGTGAGCGGTCCTTCGAAACCGTTGTGAAACTCGTTCGAGCAGGGGTGAAAGTAGCACTGCAGACGGACTCGCTGACCCCAATGCTGCACTTCCAGCTGCTCCCGATGTACGCCGTGAAGTACGGTCTCACAAAGGATGAGGCTTTTCGTTGCGTCACAATGAATCCCGCAGAGATTCTCGGTATTGAGAACAGGGTGGGGTCTCTTGAGCCGGGGAAGGACGCCGACATTGTCATCTGGAGCGGCGATCCCTTCGATTTCTACAGCAAGCCCGAGAGCGTCTTCATCAACGGTAGCCCAGCTGAGATAGAATAGTGTTTACGCCTCTCCGACTGCCCCGCCCTCCGCGCTGGCCTCCCTAGCGGCGACAGCCTCAGCGTGCAGTCTCCTGCCGACGCCAATGAGGCTTATGGCAAGAACAAGGGCAATCACGTTGAAGACGAGGTTGATCCATGAGACCGGCTGTGCTCGGTGGAACACGAGGTCAGCGAACACTCCACCTACAATCGGCCCTATGGCAGCACCCGCATTAGAGGCACCGTTCACAAGTCCCATGGCACGACCCCGCTCCTCCTCACCAGAGATCAGAGCGGCAAAGGTCGATGTGGCCGTCACAACAAGCGGGTAGAGCGGCAACGCGTAGAGGATTGTGGCACTGACCGGATCCGTGACGAGAGCAAACGCAAGAGCGAACATGGAGTACATCGCGAGGCCTGAGATCAATACACTGATAGGACCTTTCCTGTCTATGACACGTCCGACATACCCCGTTATCAGGGCGGCAAGTGCTGTGGCCGCCGAGTTCGCGTAGCCCACAAAGGCGGTCGGACCACCCAGCTCATCAGAGATTATTATTGCTGTCACCGAGCTGACGGCGTTCATCCCGAGTGTACTGAGGATGGCGGCCATCAATAAGCGTGCCATTCCGGGCCGCCCGAGCAGGTGAATGAATCCAAGCGCCGACTCGCCAGTTGACAACGGAAGTGCGATGTCGTTGACGAAGAGGGCACACGCCACAAACGCAGCGACACTCACCAAGGCGGCTATCCGATACAGGACGAACATACCCACTATGTCGTACATCACCCCGCTGAACAGAGCGCCACAGAACCATCCAGCGGACTGAGCCACCAAGAGTAGTGCTAGCCGCTCACCCTTCTTGTGAGTCTCGGTTGTCATTAGCGCCTGCCCGGCGGGCAGTGCCGCTGAAGAGAAGAACGTACCAACTACTGCGATTACAAAGTACTCAGTGCTGGTTGACACGAACGAGTACAGGAGATAGGTGGCAAAGTATCCAGCGAAGCCCAGCAGCAGAAACGGCTTTCTTTTGCCAACTCTGTCGGAGATGGCGCCCCAGAAGCTCATTGCTAGAATCATGACAAAGGACGGAGCCGCAAAGATTGTCGTCATAAGAATGAACGATGTGACGCCGAGCTCGTGTTTCAGGAAGTAGGTGATGTACTGCCAGCCGATTGCCATACCTACAGACTGCAGGCCGAAAGCAAGATACAGACCCCACGAGCTGACACTGTTGGTCCCCATAGTGCTCGGCCTCCGCGCAAGCCCGACTGCCCTAAGTATTAACAATATTGATGAGGGCTTCGAAACAGTTCGCGTCAGTCGGAGTCCTTTTGAGCGCTCGTGTGCACCGTAGAGCCATGACAGGGGGTTCGGACGAGCCTGTCCTGCGCGTAGAGAATCTCAGAGCGTACTATACGTCAAAGAGGGGTCTGGTCCACGCCGTAGAGGATGTGTCCTTCGATGTCAAGCGCGGCGAGTGCGTCGGACTCTTCGGGGAGTCGGGAGCTGGTAAGACGTCGATTGCTCTCGCAATAATGGGTATCTTTGACAGGGTGTCACGGTACTACGCATCGGCCTCTGGCAACGAGGAGAACAAGCGTCTGTGGGAGCTCAGGGACGAGGCCAAGAAGAAAGGTCTGACTTCGAGGGACATGGGAGTTGAGCTGCCTGGTGTCGAGGGTCACATATGGTTCGAGGGCAAAGATCTCTTGGCATTGGACGAAGAGGAGTATCGCAAGATACGAGGCGACAGAATAACCTACGTTCCTCAGGGAACGAAACTGTCAATGAACCCCTACATGACCATCGGCTTTCAGACGGCTGAGCCTCTGTGGGCGCACGACGAGGACAATCAGTTGACAGAGCGCATCGTGTTGCGCAGGGTACTTGAGGTCCTTGATCTTGTTGAGCTCGGCGATGCTGACCTGAGAAGGTTCCAGAAACCGGGACAGTTCAGTGTGGGAGAAGACCAGCGCGTACTTATTGCCATGGCACTCGTCACGCTACCAACGTTGATGATCGCTGATGAGCCGACCACGGCCGTAGATGTGGGCGTGCGGAGGCGGATTCTTGATGCCATTGAGATGGCAAGAGAAGAACTGGGGCTCTCCATGATTCTCATTAGCAATGATCAGGGAGTCATCGCGGAAACATCAGACAGAGTAGCCGTCATGTCAGCGGGGCGAATCATGGAGTACGGGCCAGCAGAGCGTGTCTTGAAGAGACCGGGGCATCCGTTCACGCGGGCATTCATCATGAGCAACCCGACAATGGAGGTCATCAGGAAGATTAGGGAGAAAGGCCTTGTCCTCAGAGGCATCCCCGGCAGTCCTCCAGATATGACAGATCCACCGAATGGTTGCCCGTTCCATCCAAGGTGCGAATTCGCCACTGAACTCTGTAAGGCCGAGATTCCCGAGTATCGAGAGGTCGAACGGGGATACTGGGTCTTCTGTCACAGATACGAGGAGCTGCCTGAATGGTGATACCAACTCACCACAGATGAGGAACTCGCAGACTTGGGCACCTGTTTCATGTCAGTAGTACCAAAACAACACTACCTACACGATGGAGATTCTGTGTCGCTGCAAGGGGCGAAAAGACAATATCACGAGGTGATGTATTATGACAGTACTTGATCGCCAAGACCAACTGGCTCACGGAACCTCACAATACAAACTTCACCGTTGATTCAGCTCATCCTTGGGATTCGTACTGATGTGTTCGCACTCGTCGTCATCGTCATAGTCGTCGCTACTATTGTCGCCGAGATAATCATCTCACTCGTGAGAAGGGCTCCCAACATCGGCATGATGAGAAAGCAGATGGAAGAGGTGCAACCACCTGCTCTGGAGTGCATGCATGCTCTGTTCGAGCTTAGAGTTTCAAGGCCTCAGCGGAGCCGAGGTAGACTGCCAGGCCCGACCGGCCTGGGGTCACCAATCCGCTGTGAAAGTTGATACCGTGGACGACGACACTGCCACGCTTCTGACAATCGTGGGGGAAGCGAGCAAGAAGATTGACTCATGGCTTGGCTTACGATGCGAATCTGGACTCCACAATAGTGTTGTAGCAGGACAAACTTGACGGGCTACCGTCGTCTGTCCATGCTGCTCGTGAACTCACACTTTCGGCCTCCATTGCAGCACGAACAGAACACGGGCACCCAAAACGTCGATTGTTGAAAAGGCGTAGAGTGCTCTCCATGGTGTCGCGATGAATGTAGAGTCTGCCGTTCCGCAGACGCGTGCCCAACGCCATTCCCAGGTAGTGAGTCAGCGGATTGTAGAGGGGGTGCAGGTCGAGTGCGGATTCTGTTCGGCCATCTTGGGTCGAAACGGGTATGTGCCCTAGGCAGACTTAGACTCATGTGCACTGTCGGTACGACTTAAATGTGGGCCGTGTGCGCGTTACCCTAAGTGACTCACATGACAAAGGGCGACATTCTCCTCAGAGTTGAGCATCTTCGTGCGTACTATGCCTCGAAGAAAGGGCTGGTGCGGGCCGTCGATGATGTGTCATTTGAAATCAGGGAGGGGGAATGCTTGGGCCTGCTTGGCGAGAGTGGCTGCGGAAAGAGCTCGCTGGCCTTGGCTATCGTAGGGCTGTTCGAGAAGATTGCCCGATTCCGTGCTGGCACCGCCAATGTGCCGGGGCTAGTAAAACAGTTCGACAAGGGCGAGGCGTATGAGGAAAGGCCCGGCGTACAGGGTCGTGTTTTTCTCCGCGATATCGAACTCACAGCGCTCCCTGACGATGAGATGGCCAAACTTCGCGGGAAATTGATCTCTCTCATTCCGCAAGGATTGCAGCATGCTCTCAACCCCCAGTACAGCATTGGCTACCAGACGGGCGAGCCCGTGGAAGCCCATGAGGAGGATGTCCGCCTCATTGAACTGAAGCGCAGGGTCCTTGAGTATCTGGGGCTGGTCAGTCTTGCAGATGCCGAAACAAGGTTTGTCCTCGACCCGTCAAGCTTCAGTGGTGGCGAGGCCCAGAGAATCCTAATAGCAATGTCACTGATTGCTGGTCCCCAGCTCGTGATAGCTGACGAACCGACCTCGGCCCTCGATGTCACTATTCAGCGGCAGATCATGAATGTTCTTGCCATGGTACGTGATGAGTTTGATATCTCGCTCATTCTCATCAGCCATGATGCAGGTGTCATCGCCGAGATGGCGGACCGTGTGGCGGTCATGTACGCCGGGAAGATCATGGAGCTGGGTGACGCCAAACAGATGTTCTTGAATCCAGGTCATCCCTACACGCAGGGACTGATGAGCTCGTTTCCCACAATCATGATGATGCGGATGCGAGCAGGCGGAAAGAGGCCTGTACTACGGGGCATTCCTGGTGACCCACCGGATTTGGCAGACGTTCCCTCCGGCTGCCCATTCCACCCGCGATGCCAGTTCGCCACCGAGATCTGCAAAGAGGAAGTGCCTGAGTACAGAGAGGTCGAGCCGGGTCACTTCGTACGCTGCCATCGTTACGAGGAACTCAAGCAAGAAAAGGGGGCGTGAGCGCCTCACAGGCGCTCACAGGGTTTCCTGTCACTGACTCTCTATACCACCGTTCCCTCCACCGGAGCATCGTCGTGATGAACTAACAGGATACAGATTCTTCGTGACGCACTTGCGCACCGCTACCTGGTTCCAGTCCTCCCGGCTGAAACGAACACTCCGTAGTATGATATTCCAGTATATATGGATTCGCGCAGGAGTCTCCGCAGAAAGAGAAACGCGCCACCTGTCCTCAGCGGCAGAGATGGGTCGGCCCGTCAAAGATCTCCATTACGAACACGGATGGCCCCGCCTGCGGGCCACATTCAGTGAAACGTACGAGGTCTTTCTACAGCAGAATCGGAACCAGTCGTAGCCACAGACGAGATATCTCTAGGATTTCGCCGCATGAGATGAACCGTGAGCTATGTCGAAGACTAGACGGTACAGAGTGGATGTTACGGAAAAGCCGGTGCCCTCGAACACAGTTCTGGTGTTTCTATCAGCACCTGTCTCGGCGTACACCTCCTTCACGCCACGCGCTCGCAGGGACGCCAGCAACGAAACCACATCCTCGGGGTCAATCTTAACAGGAAAAGGTGAGAAAGCGCCCGGATCCTGAATCAATACCCACGCCTGCCTACGGAACCTCTGTGAACAGAATGCAATCAGACGCGATTCGTTTCGATTCTCCAAACTCAGTTGAAGACAGGCGCGCCACTTGGCAAGTCGGGTCTCGATGCGTTCACGAAGAGACAATGCCCCCTCGTGAAGAAGCGCTTCGATGTGTAACCGTTCAAAGTCGGGTGGTGTAATAACTTCATGCTGGCAGTCCAAGTTGCCAGACACGATTGTTCGCATGATGGTTCGGATGTGGCGTAGTTCGAAGAGAAACGTACCCAAGAGGTTGGACACTCGTGACTCACCCGGCGACACCCAAGACACGACCCGGGTTGCACCCCGCTGCCTGGCACACGCAAGGACATGGTCGACCAAATTAACGCCCGCATCCTCTCGACCCGGGGACAGCACAAGATTCGACAGCAAAACACGACAGGCCCCCTTATCATAGGTGGTAATCGCGGCAGATGTGGGCAGTCGGCCATCATATCCGACGAGTAGGTTCTCTGGGTGAAGATCTCCACTCCTCAGCAATGCTCGGACATCATGCTCCGAGAGATGTATGCCGTCGTTCTTCTTTGCCAGCAAGTAGACTTGCAGCCAGTGAGAGATAGGGGCTGTTCTAACGTCAAGAACCCGACCGTTGACCGTTGACACAAGCCTGCAGGAAAGCTCCCTTCTTTTCAAGGTATCCCAAACTGGGTCTACCGCAAAGTCTATTCGGAGTGCTCCCACGGGCAAGAACGTGTATACCCGGTGCGAGTTCCGAGAGAGAGCCATAAGGGCCTATGAAGACGAGAAGGGCGTGGCCATCCGCCTGAACAGTCATCAAGAGGCGCTGCTGAAACGAAAGGGTCGCACGCCACTTCTCACAGAGCAGTTCTCAGCTGTGATAGACAATCTCTGTCCCTGCCATGAAGAGATCTTTCGCTTCATCCAGGACGAGTCTGACCAGGTTCAGCCACTCTCCATCTCGCTCTTTGTCATCAATGACATGATTCGAAACATCATGCGACGAAAGCCCCAGTTCAAAGACACGATCTTACCGCAGGTGACAATACCTTGGTTTCACTGGAGCAGTCAGGCAGAGAATGCAGCCAACCCTTATGGAGTTGTGAGAGAGAAGAACACCGGGGCCTCAGTCAGTGTTGAGGACGATAGTCTGATAATTGAAGGGGACGGAGGCGACTTCTGGGGCATTCTTGAGGCGCGAATTGCTGACAGCACACGCCGACTGAGGGCGATGATACTGCCTGGTTCTGTGGGTCGGACAGATCCGGTCCCCGCATACAAACATGCCCACATACGAATAGGGATGAAGACGCCCTGTGAAAAGGCGAATCTATATCCGGAGCCGAGGAAAGAGCTTGACTACCGCTTCAGCGAGACTCCCAAGGTGTTCTTCGAGGATGGCATGGAGATAATGAACACGGGACTGATGTTCTCTCTGAAGGTCACTGGGAGCAAGGAGGCGCCATTGCGCGGCGATGTCATTCTTCTCATCGGGCGCAGGTATTCATTCACGGACGAAACCACAATTCGCCTTCGCCTTCATGTCTGGCTCACAGCTGTGAGAAGGGCCGTAGTTGGTGGCCCCAGCATAGAACCATAGGGGGAACGTTAATGGTCTTGATTATACTTCCGATTGCCTTTGTCGTGACGGGCTGTCTTATTCTTATTGTGACTTTTCTCCGGCTTCGCAGACTTCGACGGTATGGGACCATTGTGGAGGAACTCGAGAGCCGATTTGATGTGGCCGATCTCGACCTCTCCGGTGAAACCCAGTACACAGATTGTTTCTCTCATGAGTGGGTCATCAATAATATCTCGAGGCGGCGCTACGGCAGAGTGAGCAGAGGGATTCAGAACTTCATGTCTGAAAACACACTGGCCGGTTCGCTGCTCATGAGTGTCATAGTGGGGGCTGCCGCCATGATCATCGGACTGTTGTTCGTTGAGAGTGTGAGCGCACTGGGTGCAGCTGTTGGAGTGTTCTTTGTCGGAGCCCTAGTGGCAATGGGACCAAGCGACCCGCGAATATCCGAGCAGCTGTTGGTGGCAATCTCAAAGGCGCCCCCTGACAGCATCCGAAAGGAGGACTACGTGTACGTACGGCTGGCCATCGACAGCATCACAGGATGGGAGAGGACAGCACTTCTACTGGGAATCGCCTTTATAGTCATCTCGCCATGGGCTGATCTTGTGCCCAGTGCCGTTGCATTCGGCATAGCCACCATGGTCTCGCGGCTCATCCTCGAACCCGCCCAGACAATTGCGGCTGTGAACTTCCCTCTAGCGTTCCTCTACATGATAGGAATGGTCGTCATCCTGTTCTACTATATTCCTAGAACGCTGCTTCGCCTTGTTAGGCGAAGAGAGCCCGAGGAAGAGAGAGAAGAGAGCATGGCCCGCTGGTAGGCCATTCTCCTGCGCTCAGACATTCAGACTATGAATCCGAACACAACGAACAATGCTCCCAGCACCAGAGTCAAGACGCCTGTGAGAAGTAGGCCGCGCCCGAACAGGGCCGCCCTCCATGCAAGCACTGGGGTACCATCCTCGTCGTATCTAGCCTCATCGTTGAGGGGCTGCCGAGCCATCATGCAGCCGCCCACCATCAACATAACTGCGAACTCGATCACTGTCAGGTCGGCGACCGTAAAGAAGACGTTCTGAGTGGCTCCTGCAAACAGAGCCGCCAGTGCGATGCCTGCATCAACAGCCACCAAGACGGACGCTGACGCCAGAGCCCGGAATCCTGTTGACTTCAGACCCGGTCGAGCCACTTCAGGTCGCCCTCACCGAAGTATAGTAAGGAAGAAGCCAATGAGGACAAACATGATACCAACAATCACGATCGGGAGAAATACCGTCTGTAGTGAGGCGATGAACAATGCCACGTAGTCCTTCGCATCAAGGCTGACGGAGCTCTGCGTGTCATGTTCTTGGTAGACTATCTCTTCCCAAGTGACTTCTTCACCGGACTCAATCTCAGGCGTCATCGGCATGCCGTCATCATCTTGTGCCAAGCAGGTCACCACATCATGTAGTGAATAGAAGAAGATAAAGGCTCGGGAACGGTTAGGCCGTTACGCCGCCGTTCTCCATAGCCTCTGCGTATTCCTGCTGGGCGCTTCGTCCGAAGTCGAGTTCGCCAGCGAAGTGACAAGCCACAAGGTGACCGTTGCCAACGTCCCGAAGTGGCGGCTCCTCCTGCGAGCATATCTCCTGTGCGTAGATACAACGCGGGTGGAACCTGCAACCCTTGGGTGGGTTGATTGGACTCGGGACTTCTCCCTTGAGAATCTGAGCTCGGCCTGCGAAACGCGGGTCGGGCACAGGTACAGCAGACACCAGCGCAAACGAGTACGGGTGCAGCGGTCGCTCAAAGATGTCCCCAGGATTGAGCTCGACAATCTTGCCCAGATACATGACCGCGACCCTGTCGCTCATGTGCTTCACAACGCTTAGGTTGTGAGAGATGAACATGTACGTGAGCTTGAACTCGTCCTGAAGATCCTTCATCAGGTTTAGCGTCTGGGCCTGTACTGATACGTCCGTACTTGAGGTGGGCTCGTCCATCACCACGAACTTCGGATTTAGAGCGAGCGCGCGAGCGATACAGATTCTCTGTCGCTGGCCACCCGAGAACTCGTGGGGAAATCGGTTCAGATGATCTTCATTGAGACCGACCTTCTGGAGCAAGCTTAAGACCATCTCGCGCATCTTGGGCCCCCTAGCAATACCGTTCACCACAAGAGGCTCACCAACCGAGTTCTTGATGGTGATTCGTGGGTCAAGTGAGGCCATGGGGTCCTGGAAGACTATCTGCATCTCGCGTCTGAGCTCTCGAAGTTCCTTGCCCCTGAGATGTGTGATGTCACGACCCTCAAAGAAGATCTGACCCGCAGTGGGTTCGAGGAGTCGCAATATTGTCCGTCCAAGTGTCGTCTTCCCGCAGCCCGACTCACCGACCACACCCAGGGTTTCGCCCCGGTATATCTTGAATGAAACGTCGTCGACCGCGTGAACTTTTCCGATGACTTTCCTGAAGACACCCCCCGTGAGAGGGAAGTACTTCTTCAAGTGTCTTGCTTCAACTAGTACGTCAGCCATTCTTCATTCCTCCTCAAATCTTCCCCTGCGGGTGATGGCAAGCCACCCAGTGACCTGGCCGTATCTCCCTTAGTTCGGGTTTCTCCTTTGAGCATATCTCGGTTGCGAAGTCGCAGCGCGGATGGAACCTGCAGCCCGTCGGTGGGGTGATCAGGTTGGGCACCGATCCGCGAATCTGGTCAAGACGGTCCTTGTGCTCATGCAGCTTCGGCACAGCCTTGAGAAGTCCAACCGTGTAGGGATGGATGGGGTTGTTGAACAACTCCTCAGTGGATGTGGCCTCGACGGTAGTTCCTGCATACATCACCGTGACTGCGTTGCACGTTTCCGCAACAACGCCTAGGTCATGTGTGATGATCATGATGGAGCTACCGACCTTCTTCTTGAGGTCGTTGAGCAGCCTGAGGACCTGCGCCTGCACCGTGACATCCAAGGCTGTGGTCGCCTCGTCACATATGAGGATTGACGGGTTACATGCGAGAGCCATGGCGATGAGCGCACGTTGGCGCATACCACCAGACAGCTCATGCGGATACTGATTGGCAATCTGCTCGGGGGCCGGCATCTTGACCATTCTGAGCATCTGAATGGCCCTGCGCAGAGCCGCTTTCTTCCTGTACTTCTTGCCCGGCTCCGGTGGATTGTCGAGCATCGCCTTGTACTCTCGAATCCGCTCATCAATCTGTGCGGCTTTCTCAGCCGGTGGGTCGGCCTTCAGGGCCTGCTCCAGCTCCTCTATCTTGACCTCGAGGGCATCGCGACCTAGGTCTTGATGTATCTCAATGACCTCAGCAATCTGATCCCCAACCTTGAACACAGGATTCGGGAAGGTGGCAGGGTCCTGAAACACTATGGCAATCTTGTTGCCTCGCATGTGGAGCATCTCTTCATCGGACAACTTGAGAATGTCAATCTCTGTCACCTCGCCAGTCTCAGGATCTTTGTCGTAGAACAGAATCTCACCTTCCTCAATACGTCCTGGAGGCTCCACAAGCCGAAGGATAGACCTAGCTGTGACACGCTTGCCACAGCCGGTTTCACCGACTATCCCCATGGTGTCGCCCCGCTTGAGACGGAGCTGCACGCCGTCCAGGGCCTTGACAACACCCTCGTAGGTATAGAAGTTCACTTTCAGGTTCTTGACCTTGAGAACGTAGTCTTCAGACATCATTGCGACCTCCTTGTTACCTCCGTCTCAACTTGGGATCGAGGATGTCCCTGATGCCGTCGCCCACTAGGTTGAACGCCAGAGCCGTCACGAGGATTGCAAGCCCTGGGAACAGACTCATCCATGGGGCGATTGTCAGGTACTGTTGCCCAATGGAGATCATCAACCCCCATTCCGCCACACCGGCAGGTGGACCAAAGCCGATGTAGGACAGGCCAGCTGCGGTGAGCAGCACACCACCCGTGTCCATGGTGGCCTGGACAATCAACGGCTGGAACGTGTTCGGAATGATGTGGGTGAAGAGAATTCTGCTGTCACTGGCACCGACAGATCGCGCAGCCTCGACGTAGAGCTTCTCGCGCTCAGCAAGCACTTGCCCCCGCACAAGCCGCGCGTATACTGGCCACCATGTGACCATCAGAGCGAGTGAGATGTTGTCGAGGCTGCGTTCTCCAAGCGCCATGACAATTGCCATGGCCAGTATCAGACCTGGGAATGCAAAGAAAACATCTGTGATTCGCATCACGAGCTCGTCGAGCTTGCCACCGTAGTAGCCAGAGGCCGCTCCAATGACGGCACCCATAGAAACCGCCACTATGACAATCGTGACAGAGATTCTGAGATCGGTCTTGGCGGCCCACACTATTCGTGAGTAGATGTCACCGCCAACGTCGTCTGTACCCCAGTAGTGAACTGGGTACCAGTAGTTATAGCGGAGCTGAATTGTGATGTCTACGCTCCATGTCGAAGTCTTCTGAGTCGCATTGAACCAGACAACCCATGTGTACTTGGCAGGCTGGTCGCCCACTGTGATGTCGGTTCGCATCGTATTGTTTCGGCTGTGGGTCCCGATGAGGGCGGCCTGACGCTCCGAAGGCGTCGAGGCATTGAACGTTGCGTAGTCCATAGCATAGAGCTCTGCCACGCACAACACATCCAAGTCCGACTCGGCACCAGCATCCTGTATTATGACCGAAAAGTAGACCGAGGGGTTCTCCTCTAGTACCTGAAGATGTTGTGGCCCAACATCTACCTCTCCGGCATAGATGGTCGGATAGAGCTCCACATCAGTCCTGTTGTGAGAGTAGATTGTAAGAGTCGAAAACTTCGGCACCTTTGACACTGTACCAGGTGGGACACTGCTGTCGGTCCATGTTCGTTCCTCTGGGCCGTAGGATGTGATGTACGGCGCAAGTAGAGCTATGCTGACTATGACGACAACTATGATTATCCCAGCCACAACGAGCGGACTCTTTCGCACGAGATGAAGGCTGTATCTGAATTCCTTTGTTCTTGGCCCCATGTCCTCACGGAACTCCTCATACCAGTGGGCCTTCACAGCCGGCACAAACAGCAGGATGATGCACAAGAGGCTCACACCAATCAGAAGGAACCCAAGAGGACCAATCGTGAGGGCTACGATAATCAGGAAGATGTCCATGTAGAATGAAGATGAGAAAGCATAGGTATCGTAGCCCAGCATTGCTCGGCCGTTGTTGACGCTGGCATAGCCAATGCCAATGAGCACAAGCGCTTGAAATGGCCATCCCAACAGGAAAGCAGGAACAGCTGACTCGAGGCCCGTTGCGGCCATGATGAAACCCACAAATGCACCGACAATAGCCGACAAACCAATGACAATCGACACGATTCCCAGTACAATCTCAAGGTACGACAGTGTCTTTGCTGGGCCGCTGATTGGCATTTGCTGATTACTAGTTGATTCCATTTACTAGTTCCTCCTATCCGAATCGGATCCGCGGGTCCAAGATGCCATATACGAGGTCCACAATCAAATTGGCCGTCACGTAGATGAGGGCCACGAGTAGAGTGAAGCCATTGATGGCTGCAATGTCAGAGTTCAGGATAGCCCTCACAGCCCAACGACCAAGACCCGGCCAAGAGAATATCGTCTCCGTGAGAACCGCTCCGCTCAGGAGACCACCAAAGGCCAGACCAATGACAGTGACCGTAGGTATCAGAGCATTGCGCAACGCGTGCTTGTAAATCACAACACGTTCACGAAGACCCTTGGACCTAGCGAGGGTGATATAGTCCTCCTTTAGCACCTCTAGCATACTGGAACGCATCATTCGTGTTATGATTGCAAGCGTCAGGTAGCCCAGACAGAAGCCGGGCATTGTCAGGTGTAGTATAGCATCCCACCATAACACAGGACTATGATAGAACAGCAGGGTATCGATGAGCATAAAGTTCGTGATTGGAACGTAACCCTGATCACCCACGAGGTTGTGCCACAGCGTAATGTCGTACCGATAGTCACCTGGGAGAGCAGGGAGACCGTGGACTGAGAGCTGGAAGTAGAACACGTACTTCAGCAACAGGCCGAACCAGAAGATAGGCATTGACACTCCGGCCAAAGAGAAGACTCGCGTGACATGATCAATCGGCCTGTCCTTCTTTGTTGCCGATAGAATCCCAAGTGGGATTCCCAATACCACTGCGAATACCATTGCCACCATGGCCAGTTCTATTGTGGCCGGAAACCGCAGCGATATCACCTGCAATACCGGCATGTCACTGGCCTCGGATGTACTAACGCCCCAGTCGCCTGAGAGCAGATTCCTGAGGTAGAGGAAATACTGCACATAGAGCGGCTGGTCAAACCCATGGGACTTGATAATCCCTGGAATGGCCGCATCCGGGGTTCTCTCCGTGATGTACATGGATAACGGATCACCGACGACGTACGACAAGAACCAGGTCATCGTAAGCACGCCGAAGACGACTGGTATCGCAAGTAGAATTCGTCTCAATATGAAATCACGAAGTTTCATCGTCAACCCTCTATGATTGCAATCGTCTGATTGTATGGGACAACGCGTCGTGTCAACATTTGTCGCTCACTTAAGCCTTGCTCACGGCGTCCTTCTCTTGGTCCGACCCACTTTTGCTCTATTAAATAGCTTTGGCTTGCGCAGCATTTTGCTCAACTGCCTGCTCTTGAGGCGAAAAACATGCCACTTCGCCCGAAACGGGTGCCAACACCAGTCCTACCATGCACCTTCTCCTGTTTCAAACGCTCCTGCGATAAAGTACATCATCAGGGCGATGAAGATGACTATGACCACGAACCCGACCAAGAACCCACGGCTGGATAGCTCGTTCCAGAAGATTAGAGGGCCGTAGATATCACTCCAAGAGGCAACACCCGTGGCGTAAGCAATGACCGTCAAAACGAGGGGCAACACAAAGAAAAGAGCCACAGCAGCCACCAAGTATATGACTCTGCGTTTCCAGATTCGCCGGTTTATCTGTCGAATCTCTTCTTCCTCGGACATCGAAGACTCGCTATAGGACGCGTCCTGATGACTGGTCATGGTGGTTCCTCCTGAACGCCGAAGGCATTCAAGATAAAGTAAATCATTGCTGCCGTCAGGGCAACAATCACTACGAACCCAATCACAAAGGCTGGCCCGGAAACCTCGTTCCAGAAAACAAGAGGCCCGAATCGCTCGCTCCACTCACCTGCACCAGTCACATCAGCCAGCATCAATAACACAAATGGCGTTGAAACAAAGACTAGAATCGCAGCCGAGATGTAGGCTGCCCTCTTGAGGAGGTGTATCAGACGCGTCTCCGCTGGTGTGGCTCCAAGCTCTGCATCTGGAACGCTAGCGGTCATCTCGGGCATCGACTCCACGGGATGGCGAACACCACGTATCAGATACCAGTCATGGAGATTTCGAATCTTGCGCCTCACGAATGAAACAATCCCCTCCTTTGTCACATCTTCGGTGCGACTCAGGAGGCTCCCGCCAATATAGAAGGAGATGAATCCGAGAAGAATCGCAAGCCCGAGTGGAGCCTCAAAGCCGTAGAACAACAGCATGTTGTAGCACGCAGCTGCAACCCTGAAGCCGATGAGCGCAGTGAACCACCAGATCTTGTTCCCAAATATGCGCGAGCGGGTATGTAGGTAGTATGACCCAGCAATCATTGCAAAGAGCGAGAATGCAAAGACATCTAGCACAAACCAGACCGCCCACCACTCGGTGCTAAGGGCAAATCGTACGAGCGGGTTTACCTCGTACTCTGGGCCGCGAGTCTGAACGAGTAGTACTGTATATGCGGCATCAATCAGACCAATTGGCGACAGCGAGAAGACCAAGTATCGAATCCACGGTTCACGCCACCACAGGAGAAACATCTGCCGTGTGGTCATGGTCGAGAGGGTCTTCTTGATTCTTGGTCGCATCAGCAGGGCCTACCCGTTGTGTCATTCGTGCGCATGGCTATAAGACCTTCCAACGGCGCACAGTAGATAGAAAACGTTGCCAAGGAACTGTAAGGCGAGTACAAAAAGAGAAAAAGAAAGACGGGTGCAGAGGGCGAACCCTCTGCTATGCTTCAACTCGACAGGCCGCACTTACGTACCGTAGAACGGACTGAAGTCCTTGTAGTAGTGGTAGAAGTACGGACCGTGCATTGGGTTGAAGACGTATCCGTTCATGTACACAGACTCGACATGGAAGCTGGTTGCCTGGTAGACCCAGATGTACGCCACGTGGTCCACAATGGCCTCCTGGATCTTGTAGTACAGGTCCTTCCTGACATTCTCGTCCTGTGACTGGGCAGCCTGGTCAATCCAACCATCGACCTTGGTGGCGTTCCAGCCCTCAGAGCCAGCCAGACCAACCCTAGCCGGGAAGGTGCCGGTGCTCTTTACGAACGGACCGACGTAGTTGTCAGGGTCTGCGTAGTCAGGCGCCCAACCAAGGAAGAAGATTGGGAGCTGCCTGTGTCGCACCTGGTAGAGGTAGTTGCTCCACTCCAGAGGTACGACATCAATCTCCAGAGACTGGGACGGCTGAGTTGCGCCTGGGTCGGCAAGAACCTTGGTGATACCGTCCTTGAGGAGCAGGCAGGCCTTCTCACGGTTGACGTTGCCGGAGTTGTAGTAGATCTCCAGCTTGTAGCTCATGTTCGCGAGAATGTCATCGAGACCCTGCTCCATAGCATCGTTCCAAGCATCGACAGCCTTCTCAATGTCGTAGGAGTACATGAACAGGTCGTCCTTGTGGCCGAACATGCCCTTTGGAATCGGACCCTGAAGCTGGATACCGAAGCCGTTGAGCACATCATTGATGTATGTCTGATAGTCGAAGGCGTACGAGAATGCCTCTCGGGTCGCCTTGATTGTGAACGGACTCTGGACTATCTGACCGGACTTGTTGAATGTCGGATTCATGTTGAATCCGAGGAACATCACATCGTAGGTCGGCTCACCACACCAGAGCTTCAGCGCAGGAATCTTGGACTTGACCGTACCATCCTCACTGTCTCCAGTGATGCCGTTGTAGATCTCGCTTGCGTGGCTGACTGGCCAATAGCCACCGTCGCTTGCTCCAGTCTGCAGGTTCAGAATTCTTGAGCTGACCTCCTCGTTTGTCTTGATGATGATCCTCGTGATGTTTCCGGCGTTCGGGAAGTCCGCCTTGGCTGCAGTTGCCCGCCAGTAGTTCGGGTTGATGTCAAGGGTGATGTGGTCGTCAGGCACCCACTCGCTCAGCATGTACGGACCGGTACCGCATGTGTGAGTATCGAGATACTCGTTGTGCTCTCCAATCGTGATGCCGCCATGCTTCTCAATGAAGGTGGGGCTGATGATTGCGCCAACCTCGTACGTGATTGCAGCAAGGAACGGTGCGTACGGATATGCCAGACGGAACCTCACGGTGTAATCATCAAGAACGATGATTGGCTCCATGGCCGTCCAGTTGTTGTACGCCTCCTCGTGCTCGGCGCTTCCCTCACCGTACGTGTACACGGCATCCTCAACCATAGCTCCGCCAAGGATTGGCTCGGCAAACATCCACGCCGGACCCCAACCGTCGAAGATTGCCATCACGCGCTCAAAGTTGTACTTGACGCAGCTGGCATTGAATGGTGTGCCGTCGTGGAACTTGATCCCCTGTCTCAGATGGAAGGTCCAGTTGAGTCCATCTGCAGACACCTCATAGGACTCCGCCAGTAGTGGAACTGTTGGATTCGTATCGGCTGAGTCCCAGTCATAGGTATACAACGTTTCGTAGACGTTGTAGTGAATCCATGAGCCGAATGACTCATAGTTCACGTGAGGATCCATGTACTCGGGATTTCCGATAGTCTCCCAAATGATCGTGTCACGTCGAACTGGCGACGGTGCGAGGAATATCATCGCGCCCGCCGAGCCAACGATGATGACGATGACCACAAGGGCGATTATGTAGTTTCTCTCCAT